>Ga0114978_10003430_pt1 | contig 12970 bp, 4 predicted proteins | sample S_140212_EF_Meta_FD_87027 | JGI IMG/M metagenome (GOLD analysis project Ga0114978, IMG submission 87027) | Freshwater microbial communities from Lake Simoncouche, Canada to study carbon cycling - S_140212_EF_MetaG | ecosystem: Environmental > Aquatic > Freshwater > Lake | place: Lake...
ATAGAAATTACCGGCCGGATCGGTTTGGAGGTCGAAGGTGAACTCGTGGAAGTTCTTGGTGACCATGAGGTCAAAGTTAAAAGCCTCGTAAGTGTCGCACTCGCCGTCGCCGTTCGTATCGCGAAGTTTCCAGACACCGTCGCGGCACGTGACATAGATCTCACCGTTCACGACCTTGAGTCCGAGCGTATGGTAGAGGCCGGCGGCGAAGCGACGCCAGGTAACCTTCTCCAGCTTGTCGTCGATGCCGGAAGCGATGAAGACGTCGCCATGGAAAGTGCTGACTACCGCTCGTCCGTCTGGGAGAAAATCTAGTGCCGACGTGAACATCGGAGCTTTCCAAGGGTTGGTCACCGGGAGCTTCACGTCGTCGACGACGTAGGCCTCGCCGGACTTTTCCGAAAGTTTGCCGGCCGTCTCGACGGTCTCTGGCCAGAGGGTCTTGGCGACCTTAAGCAGCCTGGAAGGTAAGTCGGTCTCAAAGGACTGGGGGAGGGGTACGCCCGTCGGAAGGTATGCGACGCGGACGGTAGTGACATCCTTTGAGCCATCGACACGGGCGACGGCGTGACCATGGAGCTGGTCGACCTTGGTGGCACCGAGCGTCACGATGCGGGCGGCGTCGGCTGACTTCCCGAGCATCAGGGTGACCCCCTTCGAAGAGGGCGCGATCTCGAGCGTACGGACGACGAACTGAACCTCATTGGCAGTCACGACTTCGGCGGCCTCATCGACGGCGATGCCCGCAACATCCCAGCGGATAACGACCTGGTGTCCGGCATTATGGAAACCTTTGAACCGGACTTGGCCAGCCGGCAGCGGACCGAACCCCTTGCGCGGAGTGAGCGACACCGCATCCGCACCCGGCATGAAACCGGCAAAGTCTCCCGTGACAAAGACCGACTCACCGATGGCCGTAGGATAAGCACCTCGGGACATCAGGTTCATCTCGGTGGTAAAACGGCCGGACCACGCACCAATCGGACGACAGAGGTCGAGGTCATAGGCGATGCCTTTCTTGCCGTCGTCGCCGAGGCGAATGGCGAGACACTTGAGTCCCGTCGAATCAATCGAGCCATCCTTCTGCTTGCCGACACCGACGGTTCCGAGAATCCACTGACCAGGGGCTTCCGCGACGGGAGCGGCGACGGACGCCTTCTTGGCTGGCTTCTTGGCCTGACCAAAGAGCAGACCGACCGAGCATAACAAGGCGACGAGGGACGAGCGCATGGATAGAGTCATAGGGACAGGGACGGGGATAGGGACAGGCAAAAGTAAGGGCCGGAGTCCGCAGACCCCGACCCATTTTAAAAACTAGCCCTAGCCCTGGCCCCGTTATCAGAGACTCCGCAGATAAGCGGCCAGATCGGCGACACCCTGCTCCGTCAGGCCCATCTGGGCCGGCGTGAACATCAGCGAGCGATCGAGAGCCTTCTCTTCCTTGACGCGAATGCGGGGAATAGACTGCACGAGACCGCCCATGGACTTGATCATCAGAGGATCGCCAGACGACAGGACCATACCAGTGATGACCATGCCATCGTCGAGCACCACGCGCGTTCCTTCGAAGCCGTGAGAGATATTGTTGGAAGGCTGCGAGATGTTGAGAACCAGGGTTTCAAGCGACTGCTGCTTGGCGTACGTCGTGAGGTCGGGACCGAAGTCGATGCCTTTACCGTCGAACTTATGGCAAGCTTGGCAGACCGCCGAGCCTACCTTGCCCTTAGCGACATCACCCTTGAGTGCGGCGATGACTTCGACGGAAGCGAGGGCCTTGGAACCAGCAGGCTCAGCCGGGAGATCCGAGCCGACGAGTTTAGCGGCCGAGGCATCGCCGCCACGGGCCTTGACGATGCTATCGACGTCGAAGGGTTTCCAGAGGTTACTCTTGCGATTGCCGAGCCACCATTTGGCGAGATCACGGAGAGAGAACGACTTATTCAGCGACAACTCGACCATCGTGCCAGCGGCTTCGGCGCTACGCGTAAAGGCTAGCGTGGTGAGGTCGCGCTTGAGCTCGACGTCGTTCAGCTTGCCTGAAAGCAGGCGAGTACGGACATCGCGCACAGTGCTCGCCGGATGGAGACGCCAGGTGAGTGCAGCGTAGGCCGGAGACCATTCCAACGCGGGCGAGGACATGACCTTGGAGATGGCGGCATGGACCTGGGCTTCGCGATCGATAGCACCGAGACCGATGGCCTCGAGGTAGGCACGATCCTGACCATCGAACTGCTGGGCGATCGTCACGAGCGTGGCGACGGCGGCCGGGGTCTTGAAATCGCGGAGCGCGAGGGCCACTTCACGACGGACGGCGGGAGACTTATCCTTGGCCATGGCTTCGCAGAGTGCGAAGACATCGCGACCGGCCGCACGCAGGGCGCGGAAGGCGACGAGGCGACGGGTGTCATCCGAGGAAGCAAGCTCCTTGCGGGCTAGCACCGCACCCTTGTCTCCGAGCTGCGCGAGCAGCCACACGGCACGGGATGCGACATAGGGATTTGCGTCGGACAACAAGGCAGAGACTTCATCGACAACCTTGTCGCCGGCGGCCTTGAGGCGATTGAAGCCACCCGCACGGACGTTCGGGGACGGGCTGCGCAGCGAAGCGATCTGGCCTGCGATGGAGGTAAGGTCGATCTTCGGCATGACCGATTTGAAGCCCTTTGGTGCGATACGGTAGATCGTGCCAGAGGCGCCGTTATCACGGGTGCCGTGTCCGCCCACGCCGGGGTCGAACCAATCGGCGACATAGATGGCGCCATCCGGACCGACGCAGACGTCAGAGGGACGGAACTTCGTCTTCAGGATACCGGTAGGCTTGCCGCCGAGGAAGTCGGACCCCGCCCACTCCTTCTCCTTGTTGGAGGTGAGGAAGTCGAAACGCTCAAGTTTCATGCCACCACCGGAGGGCTTAGGGAGATAACCGAAGACGACGTTCTTACCGGCTTCGCACGCAAGAAGGAGTCCGTTCCACTTTTCACCCATGGCGCCGTTCTCGTAAAAGGCCACGCCCGTGGGCGAACCACCACCATAGACATCGCCGGCTGGCATGGTCTCGGGGTCATCCTGGCGCCATTCGGCGGTCGGGGTATCCTGTCCGGGACGCTTATCGGCACCCCAGGAGCGCTTGCCGTCGAGCGAGGCGAAGCCAGCGTTGCCGCCTTCCATGATCAAGGAGACGCGGCAGGCGGGCGGGTCGTCATTGTCGCTCTGGTACATATCACCAAAGGAGTTAATAGACTGCTCGAAGCTGTTGCGGTAATTGTGGCCGACGATCTTGAGGTCGGAGCCGTCGCTGTTCATGCGGACGGAGAAACCGCCGATCCAGACGTTACCGTCGTCACTGCGGCGCCCGGCGATATCCTGGAGCATATACGGGCTACCCATGTAAAAATGGCGGCCGATTTTATCGACGAAGTTGGCGCCAGTGTTGCCTTGGTTGAAGTTCCACTTGCCGTCCGGACCGAAGGTCGCGCTGTGCAGACTGTGGTCATGCTGGCGTCCGTTGAAGCCAGTCAGAAGGACTTCCTTCTTGTCGACGGCCGGGTCGAAGACTCCGTCGCCGTTGACGTCGGTGTAGACAATCAGGTCCGGGGGCTGGGAGACGACAATCTTTCCGTCGATATGGGCCACACCCAAGGGGGACTCCAGGTTGATATCCTGAGTAAAGACCGTGACCTTGTCGGCCTTGCCGGCACCCGTGGTGTCTTCCAGAACCACGATACGGTCGCCTTCCTTGCGGCGACCCTTCTTGCCACGGTAATTGATGCCTTCGGCGACAAACATGCGGCCGCGTTCATCGAAATCGATGTTGGTCGGATTAAAAATCTGCGGCGACGTCGCCCAGACGGTGACCTCGAAACCTTCGGGTACCGTGAAAAGCTCAGCGGGAACGAGCGTGGGGCCGGACTCGAAGTCGACCGGTTTATATTTATCGGGACGGGCGGCGAAGACAGCGAACTTCACATCGGCCGAACTGGGCTTGCCGTCGCGGATGGCACCGCCGTCATCGATGCCAACCTTGGCACGGAAGGACTTCGCCGGTCCGGGTAAATCAAAGGCGATGAAGGAGGGTGAGTGGGTACCGATGCCGCGGGCGTATTCCTTGCCGGCAATCTTCATCGGCTTACCTTCGTAGTTCTTGCCCATGCGAGTCTGCCCAGTCGACTCGACTTCCTTCCACTTCAGCTTGGTAAGGTCGACCACCGTGCCGTCAGCCAGAATGACCTCAGGCTCGATCCAGTCGGACCAGTCGCAGGCGTTGCCATCCAACTCGGCGACCATCAGGAAGAGCTGTTTGGAGCCATTGAGGTCAGCCGTGAGGTCGACCAGACGGATCTTGTCCTTAGCGAACATGCTGGGCGACTCGACGACCGGCTTCGGCGCGGCGGCGGAAGCCAGTGCGGCTAAACCAAGAAGGGCCAACAGGGATGAGTTGGCCTTGCGGAATACGGAGGGCATAGGGGTCTTAGGGGTACCTCATAGACACCACCTTTGGCCATAGGTTCAAACCCTATCCGTGGGGTATTATCACCAAACGCCGTAAAACGGTAGCAACGGCTTTACATCCCGATGACAGCCAACACGTTTTAGGAACCAAGGGCACCCCGCCCTGTCCTATCCTTCTTCGATGTCTTTCCGGTCCCTCTTTGGCCCTTTTCTTGTAGCCCTCTCGGCGTCCGCCGCCGAGCAGGCTGCTCTGCCATCACCCGCTCAACTGGAATTCTTCGAAAAGGAGGTCCGCCCGGTCCTCGCCGACCATTGCTACAAGTGCCACGGCCCGAAGAAACAGAAGTCCAGCCTGCGTCTGGATTCCCGCGAATTCATCCTTAAGGGCGGCGAAGTCGGCCCCGTGGTCGTCCCCGGCAAGCCTGAGGCCAGCCGCCTGATCCTTGCGATCAACCATGCCAAGGTGAAGGACGTCGAAGCGATGCCGAGCGCCGATGAGAAGATTCCCGATAAGGCTATCGCCGCCCTGACCGAATGGGTGCGGCAAGGTCTGCCTTGGCCGACCGAGTCTTCACCGCTGGCGCATGACCCGCGTAACCACTGGGCCTTCAAGTCGGTCCAGACCCCTGCGACGCCCGCACTCGCGCCGGCCGACGAAGCCAAGGTCCGTCAACCTCTCGATCGCTTCGTACTCGCAAAGTTGAAATCAGCCGGCCTCGACTTTAATCCGGAGGCTCCGCGCGAAGTAGTTATCCGCCGCCTCACGCTCGCCCTCTGGGGCTTTAATCCTTCCGCCGAGGAAATTTCTGCCTACGTCAACGATAAGGACCAGCAGGCAACCGAGAAACTGGTCGACCGCCTCCTCGCCGCCCCTGCCTTCGGCGAACGCTGGGCCCGACACTGGCTCGATGTCGCCCGCTACTCCGACACGAAGGGTTACGTATTTCAGGAGGAACGCCGCTACCCCTACGCCTACACCTATCGCGACTGGGTGGTAAACGCCTTCAACCAGGACCTGCCCTACGACCAATTTCTGCGCCTGCAAATCGCCGCCGACCAGATTACCAAAGACCCTGAGAACAACCGCGACCTCGCTGCGCTCGGTTTCCTGACACTCGGCCGACGCTTCCTGAACAGCACCCCTGACATCATCGACGACCGGATCGACGTCGTCATGCGCGGTACCCAAGGTGTGACAATGGCCTGCGCTCGTTGTCACGATCATAAGTTCGACCCGCTGCCGACGACGGAGTATTATTCCCTCTACGCCATCTTCAATTCCAGCGAGGAACCGAAGGAGCTTCCTGCCCTGAAGCCGTTCGCCCGCACCAAGGAAACAGAGGAGTTCGAAGCCGAACTCGCCACACTTCAGAAGAAACACGATGAGTTCGTTACGAGTCGCCGCGAACTATCCTTCTCGGCCGCGAAGACCGCCGATTACCTGACGCTGATGTTGCGGGCAGCCAAGGAGCCGAACTTCAACTATACGCAGGAAGCCAAGCGGACGAATCTTTACCCGACCATCCTTAACGGTTGGCAGCGGGCGCTGAAGTCCAAGGTCAACGACAAGGACGTCGTCTGGGGAGGCTGGTATCAACTAAAGGATGTCCCTGACGATCAATTCGTGGCCAAGTTCGCCGCCCTGCTCGCCCAGCCGACGATGTTCCAGGACAAACTACTCCGCACCGAGCTGCAGAAGAAAGCGCCTAAGAAGTTCGTCGAGCTCACCAGCGCTTACGCCGCCATCCTCGCCGAGGCGCACAAGCCCGAGAAAAACGGGCAAGCCGAATGGAAGGATTGGCGCGACCTGATTGAAGACCCTAAAGGTCCCCTTTCCGTCACGGCCGTCTCGCTGATTCCCGTTTATAACGTAGCCGATCGCAACACGCGCAACAATCTCGAGATCAAGGTTGTGGGATTCAAAGCCACCAGCCCTAAGAGCCCGCCCCATGCGATGGTCTTGCTGGATAGACCCAAGGCCGTCCAAGGCGTCGTGTTCGTCCGCGGTAGCGCCTCTCGCCCGGGTAAAACCGTTCCGCGCCAATTCCCCGCCGTTCTCACCGAGGGCAAGGTTAAGGAATTCACCGCTGGCAGCGGTCGTCTCGACATGGCCAACGCCATCGCGAGCAAATCCAATCCGCTCACGGCTCGCGTGATGGCCAATCGCATCTGGAACGAACTCATCGGCCATAGCCTTGTCGAAACCCCGAGCGATTATGGCGTGCGCACCCCGGTGCCGAAAAATCTCGGGCTCCTCGAACACCTCTCCTCGACCTTCATGAAGGATGAGTGGTCAATCAAGCGACTCATCCGCTCAATCGTCCTCTCCCGCACCTTCCTCCAGACGGCTGAATTCACGGACGCGGGCCTAGCCAAGGACCCCGACAATGAGCTCAGCTGGCGCGCCCAGCGCCGCCGTCTCGATTTCGAGGCCATGCGCGACAGTATGCTGCGCGTCGCTGGTCGTCTCGATGCCGCCAAGGTCGGAGGCCAGCCGTTCGACCTTGAAGCGAACTTCTCGGAACCTCGTCGCACCCTCTACGGGAGTATCGACCGCCAGAATCTTCCCGCTTTCTTCCGAACGTTCGACTTCGCAAATCCGGACTATCACGTCCCGAAACGCAATCAGACTACCACGCCTCAGCAGGCGCTCTGGATGATGAACCATCCGTTCGCACGCACCCAGGCCGAGGCCTTGGTCGCTAAGATCACCGCCCTGGCCACCACCGAAGCGAAGGTGAGCGCGCTTTATCTTTCGGTGCTCGGTCGTTCGCCGAAGAAAGATGAGGTCACCCTCGCTCTTGATTACCTCCGTGAGGCCGAACTGGCGCCGGCACCGGCCAGCTGGCGCAATGGCTACGGGGGTTGGAACGCGACCACCAAGGCCGTTACCTTCACTGAAATGAAGGTCCAGACCAAGGATCGTATCTCGCCCTCCGACAAGGTGCCGGACAAGGAGTTCGCTCATACCTTCCTGACGTCCAAGGGCGGACACCCGGGAGATAAGACCGATGCCACCGCCGTGATTCGCCGCTGGACTGCCGGCAGCGCGGGCAAGTATTTGATCGAGGGTACGCTGGCGGTGGCTAGCAAATCCAGCGACGGCGTCCGCGCCCGCATCGTCACCGCGCGCAAGGGCATCCTCGCCGAAGTCGTCACCAAGGGAGCATCCTCCGCCCCCGTCAACCTCGCCGAGGTCGAGCTCGCCGCTGGCGAGAGTATCGACTTCATCGCTGATAACTTCATCGGGTCTAACAGCGACAGCTTCTCGTGGTCACCCGTGATTAAAGACGCCAAGACCGGCGAGATCCTCACTTCTGCCGCCGGTGAGTTTGGCAAGAAGCCCGAACGTCAGTCTCCCCTTTCCACGTTCGCCCAGGTCCTCCTCACCAGCAACGAATTCATTTTCGCCGACTAATGCAACACGTTGACCCGCTCTCCCTCGGCTCCCGCCGCGAGTTCCTCCGACGCGTCGGTATGGGCCTCGGTGGGGTCGCCATGGCTTCGCTACTCCAACAGGAACTCCGCGGCACCGAAATCAAGGTGGACCCGCTCCACCCTCTGGCCGCCCGCAGGGCGCCGCTACCTTGTAAGGCGAAACGCGTGATTCATATTTTTGCCAACGGCGGTGCCTCGCAGGTCGATACATTCGATCGCAAAGTCGCCCTCGATAAATACCACGGCAAGACACTGCCTGGAGACTATATCGCCACCGAACGTAAGACCGGCGCGGCCTTCCGCTCACCCTTCACCTGGAAGCGCTACGGCAAGAGCGGCCTCGAAGTCAGCGAGCTTTTTGCGAAGACGGCCGAACATGCCGATGACCTCTGCGTGATCCGTTCGATGAAGGCCGACGTGCCCAATCACGAACCATCCCTCTTGCTCATGAACTGCGGCGAGGCCCGCCAGGTCCGTCCTTCGATGGGTTCATGGGTGACCTATGGCCTCGGCACCGAGAACGAGAACCTTCCCGGCTTCATGACGCTTTGCCCCGGAGGCTTCCCCATTCAGGAGACCCAGAACTGGCAGTGCGGCTTCCTGCCTGGCGTCTATCAAGGCAACTACGTCGACACCTCCAAGCGAAGCGTCGAGGAACTCATCGAGAACATTCGCAACTTCGGCCTCTCTCGTCCCGCCCAACGCAAGCAGCTCGACTTGCTCGGAAAGCTCAACGCCGCCCACCAGTCCGCTCGCCCGCAGGACGCCGCCCTCGAGGCCCGCGCCCAGTCTTTCGAGATGGCCTACCGCATGCAGCTCGAGGCCACAGATGCCTTTGATATCGGCCGCGAGTCCGAGAAAACGCGCGAGATGTACGGCGACACCACGCTGGGTCGACAGTTCCTCATCGCTCGCAGACTCGCCGAACGTGGCGTGCGCTTCATTCAACTCTGGCACGGCGCTGGTCAACCCTGGGATAGCCATGATGACCTTGAGAAGAACCATAAGCGTCTCGCGATGGAAGCCGATCAGCCGATCGCTGCCCTGCTTGCCGACCTCAAGCGCCTCGGAATGCTCGAGGAGACCCTGGTCATCTGGGGCGGTGAATTCGGCCGCACTCCGACTGTCGAGCTTCCGACCCCTGGGTCCAACGCCGGTAAGATCAACGGTCGCGACCATAATAGCCACGGCTTCACCATGTGGATGGCCGGCGGCGGCGTGAAGGCCGGTACGGTCTACGGTGAGACCGATGAGTTCGGCTATAAGTCCGTCAAGGATGTCGTCCACGTGCACGACCTCCATGCGACCATCCTGCGTCTCCTTGGCTTCAACCACGAGGAATTCACCTTCCGTAATTCGGGACGAGATTTCCGCCTCACCGATGTGCACGGTAAGATCGTCCAACAGATCATTGCTTGATGCGCATCCTTCTTCTTCTTTGCCTGGCCGCCTCGACGTGTTCCGCTCTCGAGACTAAGGTCCTCAAGGATATCCCCTACAAAGACGACGTCGTCTCGCAGACCCCTTACGAGCAGGAACGCTGCAAGCTCGACCTGACCATCCCCGTCGGCACCAAGGGTTTCGCCACGTATGTCTGGTTCTATGGCGGCGGCCTGAAGAACGGCGCGAAGGATCTTCGTTCTGAATATTGCACGGAGATCCGCGAAAGCCTCGCGCAAGGCGGGGTTGCCGTGGTCACCCCTGACTACCGTCTTAGTCCCAAGGTGAAGTACCCTGCTTATGTCGATGATGCCGCCGCCGCGTTCGCCTGGACGGTCAAGCATATCGTCGAACATGGCGGCGACCCCCATAAAGTCTTCATCGGTGGCCATTCCGCCGGCGCGACCCTCGCCCTCCTTGTGGGCATGGACCCCAACCGATTGAAGCCGCACGGTTTGACGCTCGGCTCCGTTGCCGGCATCGCCCAGGTCAGCGCCCAGGTGCTCACACACTACACCATCCGCGAAGAGCGTCGCCAACCCCGCTACGCCATCACGTGCGATGAGGCCGCCCCTGCCTTCTATATTCGGAAGGCGCTGCCCCCGGTGCTCACCATCTACGCCCAAAACGACATGCTCAGCCGCGCCGAAGAAAACCAGTTCTTCGTATCGACGCTGAAGGCAGCGGGCCATGCCGAGACCTATTCGCTCCGCGTCGACGACCGCGATCATGGTTCGGTCGGCCATAGCATCCGCCACCTCGATGACCCGGCCCGCCTCGCGATTCTCAACTTCATCGCGAAGCAGTCCGCTGGTCGCTAGGTCGGCTTTATATCAAGAAATCCATTGAAACCTGTGGAGCGCAGGGTTGTCATAAAGATATCCCCATGCGCGTCCTGCCTTTAGTCGCCCCCTTGCTGGTCGTCGGCCTCCTCGGAGCAGCCGAATCCGCTGACACGGTCCGCTTCAATCGCGACATCCGTCCAATCATGTCGGACACGTGCTTCCACTGTCACGGCTTCGATCCGAAGTCCCGCAAAGGTAGCCTCCGCTTGGACCTGCGTGCCGATGCCTTGAAAGCCGGCAAGAGCGGCGCCATCGCCATCGTCCCGGGTAAGCCCGACGAGAGCGAAATTATCAAGCGACTCTTCACCAAGGACGAAGATGACGTGATGCCGAACAAGGAATCGCACAAGACCCTCACGGCCGCCCAAAAAGAACTCTTCCGCCGCTGGGTCGCCCAAGGTGCCGTCTATGAGCCCCACTGGGCCTACAAGCCGCTCGAAGCTCCCGTCGTGCCCGCCCTGCCCACCGGAGGCAAGAACCCGATCGATGCTTTCATCGGTGCCAAACTCGCGGAGAGAAAAGTCAGCCCCTCCAGTGAAGCCACCAAGGAAAGGCTTTTACGCCGTGCCTCGCTGGATCTGACCGGGCTTCCGCCTACACCCGACGAGAGCGCCGCCTTCCTCGCCGACAAGTCTCCCGATGCCTATGAGATACAGGTTGATCGCCTATTGGCCTCTCCTCGTTTTGGCGAACGTATGGCAGTCTGGTGGCTCGATGTCGCCCGCTTCGCCGACACGGTCGGCTACCACGGCGACCAGAATCAGCGCATTTTCCCTTACCGCGACTACGTCATCAACGCCTTCAACGCCAACAAACCGTTTGACGTATTCACGCGTGAGCAGCTCGCCGGCGACCTCCTACCGAACCCGACCGAAGAACAACTCGTCGCGAGCGGCTATAATCGCCTGAACATGATGACCCGCGAAGGGGGCGCCCAAGTGAAGGAATACCTCGCGAAGTACGGCGCCGAGCGCGTCCGTTCCGTCTCCAACGCGTGGCTCGGCAGCACCTTCGGTTGCGCGGAGTGCCATGACCATAAGTTCGACCCAATCAAGGCGGCAGATTTCTATTCCCTGCAGGCATTCTTCGCCGATGTGAAACAATGGGGAGTCTATGCGGATTATGGTTACACGCCAGAACCTGAGCTGAGGGGTGTCGGTAATGATCACCCTTTCTACCCCGAGATTCGTAGCAAGAACGCCTATCGCTCCAAGAAAGACGGGCAACTCCGGGCCGAACTGGCTGCCTTCTACGTCGAGGATACCGCCAGGATTTCGAAGGACAGCAAAGCGCTCGCCGACTTCACCGCCTGGCAGAAAGACATCGCCGCCTTCATGTCGGTTTATCCGACTGGACTGATCTCCCCCGCCGGCACGTTCTTCTTTAAGGCCGCACCTCCGGCCGCCCCAGCCAAGATGGCCGCCAAGGCGCCCGCGAAAAATACCGATGCCGCGGTCGTCAAGAAGCCAGCCGTCACAGCCCCGGCGCCTGTCGCCTTCGCCGCCGGTGTCGCCATCAAGATGCCCAAAGGCGTCGCCAAGGGGGACGACTTTGCAATCACCCTCGCCGACGTCGCCACCCCCATCGCCTCGGTCCGTATCGACATCCCCAAGGGCTCCCTGCCTTCTGGCGCTTCCGCCAATATCACGGCCCGCTTTGGCATCGTCGACGCCAAGGGCAAAGAGCGTCCTGTCCCGACTTATCTCGCTGACGCTACCCATCGCGAACCGCGCTACAACAGCACAGTCGAGCAGACCGATATCAACACGGGTTGGACCTTGAAGATGCCCGACGCCGATGTCCATGCGGTCTGGCTTCTGGATACTCCCGTCATCCTGAAGCCGGAAGAGAAGTTCGTCGTTCATTTCGAAAGTAATGCCGCGCTGACACTTATGGTCGCCGTGTCGCCCCTCTCTCATGACGAGCCCTTGAAGGTGGCGGATTCGGCCTCCCTCGCAGCCCTCAAGGAACAGGGCCTGACGGCGGGCACCGTCGCCCTCTACCAGAACGCGCGAGGCTCCGATCGTGCCACCCTCGCCAAGTCGCGGGCGATCGTAGGTCATCTCCGCCAGCAATACGAAGGCTACGCGTGGTCAATGGTCACCTTGGCCTCCAAGCCACTGACGGTGCGCATCCTCCCACGTGGCAACTTCCTCGATGAGACGGGACCGGTCGTCCTTCCCTCGACGCCTTCGTTCCTGCCTGGCCTACGCACCAGCACGGAACAGCAGCGTCTCACCCGCCTAGATCTGGCAAACTGGATTACCTCCAAGGATAACCCGATCACGTCCCGCACGGTCATGAACCGGCTCTGGCAAATCTTCCATGGCAGCGGTCTTAGCGCCGGTCTCGATGACCTGGGCTCGCAAGGCGAACTGCCTTCCCACCCGGAGCTATTGGAATGGCTGTCCTTGGAGTTCCGCGACAAAGGCTGGGACGTGAAGAAGATGGTCCGCCTGATGGTGACGAGCCGCACCTACCGCCAGAGCAGCAGCCTGCGCGCTGAGCTCAAAGAGCTTGACCCGAACAACCGCTTGCTGGCTTCCCAGAACCCGCGTCGCCTTGACGCTGAGTTCGTGCGCGACAACGCCCTCTTCGTCGCCGGCCTCCTCAACGTCACGGATGTCGGCGGTCCCAGCGTAAAGCCCTACCAGCCCGAAGGCTACTACGAGCCGATGCAGTTCCCGAATCGCACGTACGTCGCGAGCAAGGACTCCGACCAGTGGCGCCGTGGCCTCTACATGCATTGGCAACGCATGTTCCTCCACCCGATGCTGATCAACTTCGACGCTCCGTCG
>Ga0114978_10003432_pt1 | contig 12961 bp, 7 predicted proteins | sample S_140212_EF_Meta_FD_87027 | JGI IMG/M metagenome (GOLD analysis project Ga0114978, IMG submission 87027) | Freshwater microbial communities from Lake Simoncouche, Canada to study carbon cycling - S_140212_EF_MetaG | ecosystem: Environmental > Aquatic > Freshwater > Lake | place: Lake...
ACACCAGTTAACGAATCAGCCCGTTAATACTTTTTAACTCATCCAAAACCACTTAAACCAACACTTTAAGTTTGAGTTCTAACCAATTGCACTCAAAAATGTAAAGATAACCCTACAATTGACGAATCAATACGAGTGGGGAGTAATCTAATCATGTTTTTAAATATTATATTTGTGGTGATTGTAGCGATTGTGGCATTTGCCGTGCCCGTCTTATTCAACACGCTCACCTCGTCAGATAAAACACGACCATTTTTTCATCAACGTGATGATGATACTTTGGGTAGCGCGCCGCAAAAAGATCTTCAAGAGATTGAATTAACAATCAAAGATTTACCAACGAATAAACCCGACTTGGTTGAAAAAAATACTCCACGCACGTTTCCAGCTGTTACAGCGCAAATCAATCCCGCACCCCCCACTGCCTTTACTACTCAACTACAAGCCAAGCAAAACTCTTTTGACAATAGTTATTACGAACAGCAACTTCCACAAACACAACTGTTCACACAAAACATCGGTGCTATTGGTGGCAACAAGCAAGCGCCGAGTGATTTAACACCGGTTGCCAAAACGATAGAGTTGCAGTCTGTCGCAGTTCAGCAAAGCAATGAAGCATTTGCAATTATTGAAGCACAAAACTTTGCAAAACAAGACTCGCAAAGACAATATCAATTAGAGCCAACAGTAGGGTTTGGTGTCCCAACCATCAAGCCACGTTTGTTAATAACAGACATCAACATTACCGGATCCAATGCGGCACAACCTCGCCCGTCAGGACTTGGACCCTTTGCCAAACGATTGGCCACTGACTTGGCCAATTTGGCTGCACAACTCAAATCGGATTTGTTTGATAGCGCAAGCCTTCAGCAAATATCCAATCAGTTGTTAAGCGACAAGTCAATTGACAAAGCGAGCACAGATCAAAACACTAACAAACTAGACTTAACAAGTCCAGTTATTGGTAATGCGCCCGCAGTGAATGCATCTGAAGTAATCCATTTTTCAACTGCTCCATACACTGCCAAAGATTTGACCCAAGGCGTTGCGCGTTTAAATTTAGATCTTAAACTTGCCAGTGAAACCTTGGCTAATTTCGCTTCACCAGTATTTAAAAATTCTGCGCTCGAGCAATCAACAACACAATCAAAAGTTGATTTAGTGGCTATTGTTCCGCTAAGCAAAGGTGTCAGAAGCGATATTGCAAAGCAAGCGCCCCTTAGTTTTGCAAAAAACAATTCAAAGGATTTGAATTTATCAGTTGCAAAATTACCTGCCAACATCGTTGAGTCACAGCACCGTTCGGCTCCAATGATTGCGTCCATCTCCGATTTGAATTCACAAGTTGTAACAAGTGCTACACAAACGAAGCTGGCTCAACCTAACGAAAAAATTTCATCCGTTGAGCACTCTGTCGTCGTGCTTCAGCCCCAATCAATTAACGCCATCAGTAGCAACCAAGAGTTACAAATGCAAGTCAAGCCCATTGGCTTGGCGAGTACGTCGACGCTTGTTGATGCACCAAAGCCCATGGCTCTTGACACGCTCAATGAGCGTGTTGCTGCATGGGAAGCCAATAATCAAGCGCAGATCAAAGCCGGTGGGTTTGTTGATGTAAAGTCTGCTCAGCTGGAAAGATCTATTGAACCCAGCGTGACATCTTTGTCGATGTCGGGCAGTCCAGCAGATATTCAAGCGCAGCTTTCTCCTATTCAATTGTTAGATACACAGTTGCAAGTTGCAAAGCTCGACTCTGCAAATCTCTTGTTGGAAGAAAAAGCAACGCCACAGCAAAATGCAAATGCGCAATTAAAACTCAATGGCTCAGTCGAGATGTCTGCGCCTTTTGTTGCGCTTCCATCACGTCGAAGTGAACCTGTTGCAAGACCTCAAGCGAGCTCTTTGGTTGCCGCCAATGAGCTTAAAGCTCGAGTTGATCAAATCAAAGCTGAGACTTTGAATGCCCGTGCCAAGTCGCAAGTAAAAGAAGAAGTAAAAGAAGAAGTAAAGGCAGAAACAAAAACTGAAATTGATGTTGCTAAAGCACCTGATGTGGCAGTTGAGCGTTTACAAGATTTGGTAAGTCAACTCAAAACTCAACCTACAGTTGCACGACCTGCTTTAACAGCGCAAGCAACTAAAGCGACAACTACTCAAACACCAGCAACGCAATCAACGGCCCCTGCAGCAGCTGCAAACGCACAAACATCCGTTGCTAACAACACAACAAATGCAAACCAAGACGAAGGCAACTGGACCACCATGCCTTTGTCTGGCGATTTGCCTCCACAAATTGCACAGTTGGGTGAAAACCTCATTGGCAACGTGTTCAAGCAACTCCCCAGCTCCAAAAAAATGGCCAAGTCCATGCCGTTTGATGAGTTCCGTTTGCGCGTCAAAGAGGCCTTGGACAGCAGCCCCGATGTGGCCATTGTGTCCAACATGTACGGCCAATCACAAACAGGTAGATCATTGGCCTTGGCCAATTTGCTCCCACAAGTAACGGGCACATCGGATACAGGCAGAAGACGCGTTGGGCGCGATCCATACACAGGTATTCAAAGCCCTGCTGATGGCCGCCGTGATGGTGGCAATTTTGGTATCACGGTTAGCCAATTGGTGTTTGACTTTGGTGCGGGAATGTTTGGTTTGCGTGCAGGTGAAGCGCGCATGAAGGCCGCGCAAGAGCTGATGAACTCCAAAAAATCTGAGCAAGCTTTAAAAACAGTCAATGCATTCATTGAACTCGAGCGCGCACGTGATTTGTATCAGTTGGCCAAAGAAAATGCTGCCGCTAGGTTTGAGTTGGTCAAACTTGTGCGTGAGCGCAATGCCTTGGGTGGTGGTACCAAACCCGACGTGATTCGTGCTGAGTCTCGTTATGCCGAAGCCTTGTCTAACATTGCTATGATGAGTTCGCGCGTTAATTCTGCAGAAGCAGCCTATCAAGAATTGTTTGCTTCTAAGCCCACAGGAATTGTTTTGGGCCCTGATCATGAATTTGTAATTGAAGGCTTGAATAAATCCGCAGAGGAATTGGCTGCTACTTATCCCGGACTGCTTCAGCTGGCACGCTTAAAAGATGCGTCCGCGCAAGAAGCCAAAAATGCAATGGCCAAAATGTTCCCAAGTTTTAACTTGGTGTATTCAGCCAACTCTGCTGGCAATTTTACCTCTACACCTTATCCTGCAAGCACCAGCTCATCTGTGGTCTTGCAACTCAACTATCCCCTGTATACAGGTGGTGCAGATACGGCTCGCAAAGAAGACGCCAAACTTAAAGCGCAACAATCTGAGCAAGAATTTCAATCGGGCATGCGTCAGTACGAAAAGTTTCTCACGCAAGGTCAGTCAGATGTGATTAACTATGAAGAGATTGTTAAAACCCGCACCGTTTCGGTTCGCTCAGCCATTGCATCTTTGCGCGCAGTGCGCGAGCAGTTTGCATTTAACAAGGGCAACTTGCTTGACTTGATCACAGCGCAAGAAAGTTTGTATCAAGCAGGGCGCGATTTGATTGATACTAACGCAGAGCGCAACCTAGCGCGTTATCGTTTACTTCACCTCACCTCAGAGCTCAACAAAGTATTTCAACTGGCCGATGCACCCATCAGCATTAAGGACTAATTGATGGGAATCGACATCACACAGGCGAGCGAAAGAAATAAGTTTGCACCCAAAGACCCGATTGAAATTTGTTTGATCTGGTTGCTTGAGCAGTTGGGCAGGCCCATGTCTGCTGCTGCTTTGCGTGCAAGCGTGGCTCGTTTGCCAGGCCCTTGGAGTATGGAAGAGGCCGTTGAAGCTTTAGAGAGTTTTGGTTTTCGTTGTGCAGCAAAAAATACATCACTGTCTGATTTAGATTCTTTGCATACGCCCGCCTTCCTGATCATGGATGAGGGCAGTATCGTCGCAACTTCTCCCAAAACCGAAGATCATGGGCCGCTTCAACTAGCCCCTAGACGATCAGAGCGGGTGGTTGATTTGGACTTGCGACTGCTGTCTTCCAATTATTCGGGACAGGCCATTCACATTTCTTCCCCCATCAAGATGGTGACCGATTCAAAGACCCACCAAGGTCGATTTGGTCATTGGTTCTTTGGACCGCTTTGGCAATCAAAATTTGTTTATTTTCAAGTGAGCATTGCAGCGTTTCTCACCAATATATTTGCTTTGGCAACGTCTGGCTTTTCAATGATTGTGTATGACCGCGTCATGCCCAATAGCGCGATGGAAACCTTGATTGCATTGTTGGTTGGTGTATTCATTATTTTTGTCAGTGACTTTGTGATTCGAACCATCCGTGCGTATTTTTTGGATGTGGCGGGTGCGCAAGCCGACATCGTGATTGCAGATACTTTGTTTGAGCAAATCATTGATATGGAGTTGTCCGCACGGACCGAGCCGATTGGTTCTGTGGCCAATCAACTGCGCGAGTTTGAATCCTTGCGTGATTTCATGACCTCGGCCACTCTAACAACATTGATTGATATTCCTTTTGCTATCCTGTTTATTTTTGTGATTTGGTCTGTGGGTGGTCCATTGGTTTATGTTCCTTTGTTGGCGATACCAGTGATTATTGGTGCGACTCTTGCTGTGCAACCCAGTATTCGCAAACTCACGCAAACCAGTTATGAAGATGGTCAAACCAAGCAATCGGTGGCCATTGAAACACTACAAGGTATTGAGACCATCAAGGCGATTGGTGCAGGCTCGATGATGCGTAAACGTTGGCAAGATGTGATTGCACATCAATCCACCATTGGTCTTAAAACAAGACTCTTGGCGCAGTTTGCATCCAACATGTCTAACTTGGCCAATCAATTTGTTTGGGTGGGTACGGTCACCATGGGCGTTTATTTAACGCAATCGGGCTCAATCGGTTCAGGTGCTATTGTTGCTTGCTCGATGCTGGCTGGTCGTGCTATTGCGCCGATGGCGCAACTCTCGCAATTGCTCACGCGTCTTAATCAAGCCATTGCCAGTTATCGTTCGCTCTCCAAATTGATGATGCAGCCGCGAGAGCATCGCGAACAAGCGGCTTATATCAATAGACCGCAATGGCAGGGAGCTATTGAGTTTAGAGACGTGAGCTTTAATTATCCGGGTCAAACGCAAGGCGGATTGCAAAACATCTCCTTTAAGATTGAAGCTGGTGAGAGCGTGGCTTTAGTTGGCAAGGTGGGCTCTGGCAAAACAACGATTGCAAAACTCTTGGTGGGTTTATACAAGCCCGACACAGGCGCCATCTTGATAGACGGTGTTGATACACGGCAAATTGACCCTGCAGATTTGCGCAGAAACATGGGCGTTGTGATGCAAGAGAGTTGGTTGTTCTCAGGCACTGTGAAACAAAATATTGCAGTGGGTGCGTTCAACCCCACCGATGAAGAAATATTAGAAGCCTCGGAGCTTGGTGGCGTGCATGAATTTATCTCTGTGCATCCTGAAGGCTATGGATTTAAGCTCAAAGAAAAAGGCGAAGGCCTCTCGGGTGGTCAAAAACAAACCATCAATATTGCACGAGCTTTGGTGGGTAAGCCGCCCATCTTGATCATGGACGAGCCAACCAGTGCGATGGACATGGTCAAAGAAAAAACATTGATTGATAATTTCAAAACCAAGTTGCTCAATCAAACTATTTTTGTCATCACTCACCGTACGTCTATTATTGATTTGGCCACGCGCGTTCTTGTGATTGATGCAGGCAAGTTGGTTGCTCAAGGGCCTAAGTCTGATTTCCTTAAAGCCAATGAACAAGCGCAGGCCCAACCTGCACCCACAGCACCCAGGCCTATTAATCCGATGACGCCGCCACAAAGTAATTTAAGCAATCGGGTGGCATGATGTTAAATAACAAAGGTTCTGGCCTCGCCAAGTTATCTAAAAAATCAGGATCTGGTTTTGCGCAAGTGAAGTTGGGCAGCACGATGAAGACGTCCTTCTTTTTGCTCAACAGCATTGTGTTGGTGGTGATTCTTTTGGTTGTTTGGGCTGCTTATTCAGCTGTTGATGAAATCACGCATGCTGAGGGAAGAGTTGTACCTTCTTCAAAGATGCAAATTGTGCAAAACATGGAAGGCGGCATTGTTCAGAGTATCAATGTCAAACAAGGCGACTTGGTTGAAAAAGATGACATCGTCATTAATTTGGTGTCAGCACAATTCACATCGGATTACGCCAGTCGCAATCAACAAGCTTTATCGCTCATGGCCAAAAGAGCTCGCTTAGAGGCCGAGGTTTATGACAAGGCTTTGGTCTTCACACCTGAATTTACCAAGATGGCGCCCTCATCGGTTGCTAATGAGTTGAGCGAGTACAAAAACCGTGCGATGCGCTTGCGCGCCGATCTGTCTGTACTTGAGAGCACTTACAAAAATGCATCTGACGAATTGGAGATCATTAAAAAAATGGTCGATCGAGGCTTGGAGCCCAAGCTTGAATTGATTCGTACGCAGTCTCGCGTGGACGATGCAAAAAACAAGATGGAATCGATGCGTCGTCAATTCAAGAGCGATGCATCAAGTGAGTTGTCAAAGACGGTGATTGAACTCAATCCTCTTAAAGAGGCCTTGCCCGCCTTTGCGGACAAAGTCAATCGAACCTTTGTGCGCGCTCCTCTCAAGGGCGTTGTTAACCGCATCATGGTCAACACCGTGGGTGGTGTGATTCGACCTGGTGAGCCTGTTGTTGAAATTGTGCCTTTTGACGATGTGTTGGTGGTTGAGGCGCAAATCAGACCGCAAGACATTGGTTTTGTACGTGTAGGGCAAGAGGCAAACGTCAAAATTTCTGCATACGACTATTCAATTTTTGGATCTTTGCAGGGCACGATTACACAAATCTCTGCTGATGCCATATCCAAAGAAGAGCGTGGACAAACGGTTTACTATTACCTAGCGCGCGTTGAAACTTCAACTTCTGCCATCAAGTCATTAGAAAAAAATCTGCCCATCATTCCAGGTATGCAGGCCCAGGTGGACATCACAACGGGTAACAAGAGTGTTTTAACTTATTTGCTCAAACCATTGGTTGCCGTCAAAGACAATGCATTCAGAGAACGTTGATTTAAAATCGTTGATATGAAAATATATTTGCTGAAGTGTTTGGTTTTATGGGTTGGTTTATTTGCAAGCATGGCATGCTTGGCCAATCAAGTTGAAGCATCCATGTCGTTTAAGCAGGTTGAGCGATGCAATGCGACTTCACAGCAGGGGTCTTGCATTCAAGTGCCCGCCGAACTTGGAGACGGCGCGCTTATTTTTGGTCACGGCCGAATTGAAAAACTAACCGAAAACACGTTTGCCGATGCGGTCAAAGGTTTACCACCTGGCACGATTGTGATTCTTAATAGCCTAGGGGGTGACCTCATCGGTGGTTTGCGATTGGGTCAATCTATACGCGCCAGAGACTTTCACACACTCTTGGTTTCTTCTGACAAGCTGCAGCATCTGGTGCCCAAGGTGGTCGACCCGAAAGCTCCTGTATCCAATCTGCCTTCATCAATCGGCAAATGTTTTTCTTCTTGCGCATATACCTTTTTGGGTGGCATGATGCGACGAGTCGATTCAGTTGCACAATTTGGCGTGCATCAATTTAGAAACGAAGAAAACAAGCTCGACGCCATTCAAGCACAAAAAATGTCAGCGATGCTTGCTCGTTATTTGGATGCCATGGGTATCAATCGGCAACTGCTCGATCAAGCGCTCCTTACCGAGCCGGGCAAGATGACCTTGATCACAGAAAATTTGCGCAAAACATGGAACGTTGAAAACGGTTATGCGCCCGTAGCCTTTTCTCGCTGGAGACTAGAAGCCACTTCGGGTGGCAAGAGATTGGCTTATGCCTCACGCAAACAAATCTCTCGCAATGCATTCCTTACGATTGCATTTGCGCAAATCAATGGCCAACTGCGCACCTTGTTGATTGCCAAGCCCGACCCGCGCGATGAGACCACATCGGACTGGCTCAGCAGTTTCAGCACCAAATTAGATTTAGTCATCGAAGTCAATTCCAAAATTTATCGACTCTCACCGATTACTGAATGGGAGAAGGCGGGGGCTGTTAACACGCCTGGAACACGACAAATATGGTTTCAGGCACCCGACACATTGGTACGCGATTTGCAAAGCGTTAAACAGTTTATTTTGAAGCCGCAATGGGCGTTTCCGCCCATTGGAATGGACTCCGAAACCTATTTTGGTACCGAAGGCTTTGAAGATAACTTCAAAGCCCTTTAAGTCATGATTTAAGCGTTCGGTCTGAAGATATTTTTTAATTTAGAAAACAGACCCTCAGAACTTTGCTTAGGTTTAGGCGCTACTCTTTGTACGCTGTGCAAAATGTGGTCGTCATGCTGGGTGTGACCCAGTTTTTGATTGATTGCTTTAAAAATATCAAACGAATGCAAAGTCAGGTCATGGTTATTGCCAAACAACTTCATTCGCATATCAAGGACCTTGTGCATGATTTCTTGTGCATTGAGCTGGTCTCCCATGATGTGCTTGATATGTGCGAGACCGTGCATCGAGTGTGCAGTTAAGTGGTGATCGTCGCCTAATTTTTTGCGTCGGATATCAAGCGCTTTTTCATGTAGGTTGTGTGACTCGTCATAATCGCCTTGGTGATGCTTGAGTTCTGCCAAAGCGTTATAGGATCGGGCTACACGGGGATGATCTTTGCCGAGTGAATTGATTTTGATGCGAATTGCAGTATCAAAGTGTTCATGGGCAGAATCGTGCAAGCCCATCGCATGTTTGGTAAGTCCTAAGCCGTGGTGGGAATGGGCGATCAGGTGGTGATCGACATCATAAACTCCCATTCGTATGGCAAGTGCATTTTGATGGAGTTTTAGCGCGTCATCATGGTTGCCTTTGCTGTGATGCAAAAGAGCCAAATGGTGCAAAGAGTGTGCAATCACGGGATGGTTATCACCCAGCTTGGCTTTTCTTACTTTAAGTGAATGCTGATGGTGCTTTTCTGCAGCGTCATACTCACCGATTTCATGCATCAACATGCCAATGTGATGCAAAGAGGTAGCAGTATGCAAGTGATCATCGCCAAAAATTTTGCGTCGAATATGCAAGGCGTCGTGAAGGTGGCGATCGGCTGTTTCAAAGTCGCCGTTATCAATCATTAACGCGCCCCAGCTGCTTAATGTATGTGCAGTGTGGGGGTGGGCATTACCCAATACTTTTTCTCTCACATAAAAAGCGCGGTCGTGAAAATCATGTGACTCTTGATGTTCACCCTTGTCGTGTAAAACAGAAGCCATGCCCTGCAATGAATGCGCAGTGTGCGGATGATCATCGCCATAAATCGACTGTCGAATACTCAAGGCTTGGCTGTGCAGCTGATGCGCTTGATCAAAGTTTCCTTTGTCGTGAGACAAAATCGCCATCCCGTGCATCGATTGCGCTGTTTGGGGATGGGCTTGCCCAAATTTATTTGAGCGAATATTAAAAGCTTGATCGTGTAATTTTTCGGACTCTTTATGATCACCCAATTCGTGCAACACAACAGCAAGACCGTGCATAGAGTGTGCCGTGTGTGGGTGTTCATCGCCCAGAATTTTTTCACGAATTACCATCGATCTATCATGAAATTCTTTTGCGGTGACGAGTTCGCCAATCTCATTGTGCAATTCAGCATAGCCGTGATACGCGTGTGCTTTGTGTAGGTGGTCTAGCGGTAATTCTGCTTCGTAAATGGCAATTGATTCGTTAAATAATTTTTCAGATTCTTTGAAGTCGCCTGTGTTTCTAAGTAATCCAGCCAAATTGGTCATGGTGCCAGCAGAGCTTCGGTTGTCATAACCATAAACTGCGCCCTTGATTTCCATGGCTCTCTCGTATACAGGCTTAGCCTTTTGGTACAAACCTTGAATGGTGTAAAGATTGGCTAAATTATTAAGGCTAGAAGCCAAGTCTGGATGATTGAGTCCAAGTGCTTTTTCTTGTATCGCAACGGCTTGGTTCATTAGTTTCTCGGCTTGCTTATAGTCGCCTAATTCCGAATGGCAATTGGAGAGTCCGTGCAATGAGTGTGCAGTGAGTGGATGGTTTTCACCCAATTGATTTTTTCTAATTTGTAAAGAGTTCTGATACATCTCCTTGGCAATCTCATAGTCACCGAGTTCATAAAAGAGATGGGCTGAGCTATACATGGACTGAGCCACATAAGGGTGATTGACGCCCAATGAATTGATGCGAATGTTGAGGGACTCATTCATCAATTTTTTGGCTTCGTTATAGTTGCCTTGCTCGCACAAAAGCAATGCCAATCCTTGCATGCTTAAGGCAATGATCGGATGTTTTTCGCCTAGGCTTTTGATTCGAATTTCTAATGATTTTCTAAATAAAATCTCAGCGTCAGAAAAACGGCTCATGTTATGAAGTAACACGGCGTAGCCGTTGAGTGCGTGTGCTAGGCTGAGCTCATCTTCTGTTTTGGAATGCTTTTCATAAATTTGTATTGCATTGTTAAATAACTTCTCAGCTTCTTGTATATCGCCACTGATGCGATACAAGTTGGCCAAATTGCAGTAAGAGGCGGCCGTGTCGTGATGAAACTCGCCCTTGGTATCTTGGAATATGGCTAAGGCCTCTTTTTGTAATGCGCAAGCTTGCGCGTTTTCGCCTTTGTATTCCAAAAGAATCGATAAGTTGTTAAGCGTAACGCCAGTTTCGTAATGTTTATTGCCCAACAATTTGGCTTTGATCTCTAAGGCTGATCGATAAAGATTCTCGGCTTTTTGCAACTCGCCAATGTCTTTGTACAGCAGCGCAAGGTTGTGCATGCTTGTGGCGGTTGCCAAATTTTGCGTGCCAAACTTTTGGGTTTGTATCGATAGCGCATCTTCGAGGCAACTTTGTGCTTTGGAGTATTCGCCACTGTCACGATAAATTTGACCTAAGGAATTAAGAACCGTGGATCTGTATTCATCCAGTGGATCGAGATGACTTTCGATATAGTCTAAGCAATTGATGTATTGCGCCAATGCAATCGCGCGTTCACCATTTTCTTTGGATTGTTTGGCTTGAAGTTGTTTGTATTCAAAAATTAACAGGTGATTATTGGGGTCTTGATTGATGGCAATTTCTTCGCAACGCAAATAAATGTTTTTGCAGTAATGTCCCATCCCATTTTCATTTAAAAATTTTGCAAATTTTTCGAGTTGGGGGATGTGTTGATCGCTCGCCTTCCATACTGTTGAGTAGGGTAGTAGTCGGGGTAAATCTGCAAGTATATTTTTTTGAATTCCTGATTGGTAAAAGTTGGCGTATTCCATCCATAAACCATCTGAATATTTTTCCAAAACTGATGGATTAGAAAAATATTTTTTAGCCAGTGAGTCAGCGCTTTGAATCCATTGTTTGAACTCATTATTTTTTATTGCAATTCCTGTATCGTCAACTTGAAGATGGTCTCTCAATACTTTGATGAGATGGGTGACAATGTCTTGGTATTTAGACTCAGTGAGTTTCTCAAATAATTGAGCAGGAATGGGTTCTTGCGCGTGAGAAAGAATGATTAAACAGGGTGAAACAAGATTTAAAAAAACATCTTGTTGCGTCGAAGCTTGTTCGACGAGATCCTTAAAATTGGAGTTCATTTTTTTATTTCTTGAGGGACTGTTTGAAGGGGGTATTTAATTAGCCTTTATACACAATATACAAGTTTTATTCTTGCATTGGCTTACAAAATTAATGAATACTTTATTACTGATTTATGCTTTTGGCTCTTTCCTGTCCTCTGGCTTGTGAGGGATTTACTATTTATGCTTTTAATTTGTTCACTTTAGGGTTAAGATTTGGTTTGACTTTATCAGTTTAATTGTCATCAAGGTTCCAATGAAAAAACTGCTCATTCTTTGCCTTTTGTTTTCAACGTCCTTGGCTTTTGCTCAGGCCTACAAACAAGGCTACAAGCAAAAGGAAGACTATGAAGGATGCGGGGGAATCGTCGATAAGGACAAAAAGCTTTACTGCGAGGCCGTTGATTCGGGCAAAGATTCTTTTTGTAAAAAAATCAGCAATAGCGACCAAAAAAATATGTGCCTAGGAAAAGTAAACAACGACAAAGCCGCATGCGAGAGTATTTCAAATGCCAAGCTTAAAACTCGTTGTATTCAATATTTGAGATGATGCATCAAAGGGTTGTAAGCGTCTGTGTGGGTAGCAATTCATAGATTTCATTAACATAGTTCAGGCCACCTCTCAGCACGATGCAATCAGTGTCCAACAAATTCATCTCACTAGCTAGTGCACGCACCAATCGATTCATGTATCTTTTAAACTCAACTGCACATTCACATATAGCCATTGGCATTGGGAGCCTTTGGACCCAGCAGTTCCAGATGAGAGGCCCGGGACGCAGCAGCGTACGCAACTCGGATAACTTCCTTTTGGAATTTTGCGGGTGCAATTGCCACGATGCCATGATCTGAGTGCGCAAGCCTATGAAACCAATTATCAGTCAATGGAAGAAGCGCCAGTCTTCTAGCATCTATAACAAATGGCTTTTATCCCATAGCCTTGGAGAGTTCCGCATTGAAAATAATCACACCAAGTAGTGTTGGGGTTTTCGGATCCCAAATAAACGATGGTGTATAAATTGTTAGAAAGTTGTCTTGTGTTAAGTCCTGAACATAAACAGGATGCAAGTGGTTCTCAGGACCCAGCTCATTAGGCCTTGTTTGCCCCCACCAACCAAGCCGCGCCTCTCACCCCCGAAGAGTCCCCATGCAACGCCTTCACCACAGGCGTTGCAATTGGTTTTGTAAACGTATACCTTACCAACTCATTGGGTAGCAACTCATAAATTTCATCCACATTGCTCATGCCACCACCCAGCACGATGCAATCGGGATCCAACACATTTATCATACTAGCCAGTGCACGCGCCAATCGATTCACGTATCTTTTAAAACTCAACTGCGCATTCGCATCACCTGCACGCA
>Ga0114978_10003433_pt1 | contig 12950 bp, 13 predicted proteins | sample S_140212_EF_Meta_FD_87027 | JGI IMG/M metagenome (GOLD analysis project Ga0114978, IMG submission 87027) | Freshwater microbial communities from Lake Simoncouche, Canada to study carbon cycling - S_140212_EF_MetaG | ecosystem: Environmental > Aquatic > Freshwater > Lake | place: Lake...
AACCTTGTTGGTGCGGGTGAGTTCGCCGTCATCGGCATCCAACTCTTTGTGCAACACCAAAAAGCGGCTGATCTGGCTGCCTGCGAGCAAGTTGTCCACGCTCAGGTCGGCATTGACTTTTTCCACACAGTCTTGGATCAATGCATAGACCTCGGGTTTTTGCGCCAAGTCGGTATAGCCCGCATAGGGCAGGTTGCGGCGCTCGGCCCAATTGCCCACCGCGTCAAAGTCGATGTTGATCATGACGCAGACTTTATCGCGCTGGTCGCCATAAGCCACCACCTCTTTGATGAAGGGGAAGAACTTGAGTTTGTTCTCAACATACTTGGGCGCAAACATGGCCCCGTCGTTTTGACCGCCTTTGATGCGACCCACGTCTTTGACGCGGTCGATGATCTTGAGGTGGCCGCTGGCATCCAAAAACCCCGCATCGCTGGTGTGGTACCAGCCATCGGCGCTAAGCACCTCGGCGGTGGCTTCGGGGTTTTTGTAATAGCCCTTGAGCAAGCCCGGCGACTTGACCAAGATTTCGCCGTTGTCGGCCACCTTGATCTCCACACCCGCGCAAGGCACACCAACGGTATCGGCACGCGCTTCGTTGTCAGGTTGCAAACACACGAACACGGCGGTCTCGGTCGAGCCATAGAGCTGCTTGAGGTTGACACCGATGGAGCGGTAAAACGTGAACAAATCTGGGCCAATGGCCTCACCGGCGGTATAGGCCACACGCACCCGCGACATGCCCAAGTTGTTGCGCAGCGGCCCGTAAACCAACCAGTCGCCCAAGGTGTACTGGAGCGACGCCCACAGCCCAATGGACTTGCCATCCATGCGCGCAGGGCCGTGGGCGCGGGCGACATTCATGAAGTATTCGAACAAGCTGCGCTTGATGGAACCCGCATCTTCCATGCGGATCATCACGCTGGTGAGCAAGCCCTCAAACACACGGGGCGGGGCAAAGTAATAGGTGGGGCCGACTTCTTTGAGGTCGATGGCCATGGTGGCGGCTGATTCGGGGCAATTGACCACATACCCACAGCACAGCCACTGGGCGTAGCTGAAGATGTTTTGACCAATCCAAGCCGGGGGCAAATAAGCCAACACCTCTTCGGTGGGGCCGAGGTGGTCAAAGTCGGCACCGGCCTGGGCGCGGTCGATCAAGCTGTGGTGGGTGTGCACCACGCCCTTGGGGTTGCCGGTTGTGCCTGAGGTAAAAAACATCGCGGCCACATCGCCGGGGCTGGCTTTGGCAACTTCGGCTGCGTACCAGTCTGGGTGCGTGCTAGAGAAGGTTTTGCCGATTTCAATCAGGCTGTCGAGCGACTGCAAACCGGGTTCTGAATAATTGCGCAGTCCGCGCGGTTCATCAAAAACAATGTCACTCAGAAGCGGGCAGCTGCCGCGAATCTCCAGCAGCTTGTCAACCTGCTCCTGGTCTTCAGCAAACGCAAAACGAACGTCTGCATTGTTGATGGGGAAAATGCATTCAGCACCCACGGCATCTTGGTACAGCGGCACAGGAATGGCGCCCAATGACTGAGCCGCCAGCATGGTTGCATACAGGCGCGGGCGGTTGCTGCCCACCACCACCATGTGCTCGCCGCGCATCAACCCGGTCTGATGCAGGCCGCAGGCAATATGTTTAACCAGCAGTGCCAGCGCCGACCAGCTGTGCGCTTGCCAAATGCCGTATTCCTTTTCGCGCATGGCGGGCGCATCGGGGCGCTCAGCAGCTTGCTTGATCAGCAATTGGGGAAACGTGGTTTGCATGCTTGTCTCGTGTCTCTGATGGTCCGTTGCTTCGTAAGGTGCGCAGTACGCGGCAAGATGACTGCCTCGGCTCAAATGTTAGGCGGTCATTTGACGTTATGTTGTCATTTCGACGACAATTCAAGGGTCAATACTCCCCCGGACTTTCCCTAGGCCCCGGTTCGTCAGGCGAAAGCTTTGTTTTGATGCCATGCAACTCGAAAAACCACTTCACATCCACCGCCGCCACGCAGACGCCTCTGAATTGGCCGGTATTCCTTGGCTTCAATTGCTGACGCTCCAGGAAAGAGACAAAGCCGTTGCCGAACTGCGAGTAGGCGATGTCGCGCCGGGCGACTTCGTCTGCCGGTTAGGCCGGCCCGTGACTTACTGGTTCGGCGTGGTCGAAGGCTTGCTCAAAATGAGCAGCGACAACGACCAGGGCATGACCATGACCTACACCGGCGTGCCGCCTGGCGGCTGGTTTGGCGAAGGCACCGTCCTCAAACGTGAGCCCTACCGCTACAACATCCAGGCGCTGCGCAAAAGCGTGGTCGCTGGCCTGCCGGTGGATACCTTTGACTGGCTGCTCGACCACTCTATCGGTTTTAACCGCTTTGTCATGAACCAGCTCAACGAACGGCTGGGCCAGTTCATTGCCGCACGCGAAATTGACCGTCTGAACAACCCTGATGTGCGGGTGGCCCGTTCCTTGGCCGCCTTGTGTAACCCGGTGCTGTACCCGGGCGTGGGAGACATTTTGCGCATCACCCAGCAAGAGCTGGCCTATCTGGTCGGCCTGTCACGCCAGCGGGTCAATGAGGCGCTCAGCGCCCTGCAAGCCCAGGGCACCCTGCGGGTTGAGTACGGCGGCCTGCGTGTTTTGGATCTGCCGGGGCTCAGAAGTACTGTTTTCGGGTCTAAAAAGTAGACCTAGACCAACGGATATATGCGCGAGCAGCTATCGATTAGATAGCAAGTCAAGCCTTAGACGGTTTGCTCCAGAACGTGTACGAAGCGCTTGTTGCCTGGCAGGCGGTAGACCGTAAAGTCACGCAGGTCCGTTGTCGCAATGCGGTGAATCTTAAGACGGGTGGCCAAATACACCAGACTCGCATCACAAAAATCCATTGGCAGGTCTTCATACTTGTCCATCAACGCCCACAGCGCCATCACCGTATCGGCAGGTGGTGACTCAATCCGCAAATGTCCCAAGGCCTGCGCTTTGGCGGCCCACGCAAAAAACACCTTCTGCTTGCTATGCGTCAGCAAAGCACACACCTCCGTCAATACAGCCCAGGTCGTCGTCGTTTGCCCAGCATAGCCAGAGAAAAACGCTTTGCAGCGCGCGTGGTGGTGATCTTTGGTATTGAACAGCCCAACAAAGTAGCCTGAATCAGCCAATATGTTCATTTGGCCTGGCTGGTTTTGGTTGCGCTGGCCGAGCGTTCAGCGTGCCTTTGACGAATCGCATCGCGTACCAACATTTTGTGCGGCCGCTTCTCAGCCGCTTCACGCTTCGCGTCACTTTTTGCGTCCCCGCTCTTGTCCACGCCACCTGCCATCACCTCTTCATAAATTTGTAGCGACGACGGCTGTGCGTTACGGTTTAAAAACTCATGAATGCTGCGAACGATGACCGACGATTTTGAGACGCCCTGGCGCGCGCTGTAACCGGCGATTTGGTCTTCAATGTCTTTGGGAAGGCGGAGCGAAATAGGCATGAGCGGCTTTTTTGAGATACATCTCATGAATTGTATTTCAAATTTATATTGCAAGTCGTTCAAAGGCTTGTCTCCGGCTGTGTTTGATGATTTTTGTAAATCTGTTAAAGTGCAATGATTGCACTATTAAAAGAGTGTTTTTCGTACAAATGCCAGTCATAAAGCGCTTCAACAAAAGCGTGCTTCGTATCAATTTCAAAGACCATGCACCACCGCATTTCCATATCGTGATGAATGATGGACGTGAGGTTTGGGTCAAGATCGACACGCTTGAAATTATTCACGGCAAGATCGCTCAGCGTGAAATAGCAGAAGCACTGGCTTGGGCTGCTACCCAGCATTCATTTCTACTGGCCAAATTTGAGGAGTTGCAAGAATGAGCAAAGACCACTTTCAGTTAACTGCTGTCAAAGTACTCGCGCCTGACGTGTTGCGCTTGGCCTACGCCGATGGCGAAGTGTTGACGGTTGACTTGCAGTCATGGATTGCATCCACCAAGGCGCTGCACCCGTTAAAAAATGCAGATCTGTTTGCTAAAGCCAAGCGCGGCCTGGGTGGCCGTTCGGTTGACTGGGCAGATGGCGCAAGCGTTGAGCTTGACCTGGGCGCAGACAACCTGCGCAACCTGGCCATTGAGCAAGCAGGCGGCATAGGCCACGAACGCATCTGGAACTGGCTGCATGAAACGGGGCTGACACTGGAGCAAGCCGCACTGGCATTAGGCATTTCACGCCGCATGTTGATTTATTACCGTGATGGTGAAAAGCCTATTCCCCGCTCAGTCTGGCTGGCCTGCTTGGGCTGGAAGGCCGTGCGGCCTGTGGGGCAAAGTCTGCCGCAGCATATTCCGACGGTTCGGGAATATGCGGCTTTGCATGCTTAATAAGAGGTTAAATTGCAAATGCAAACCCCGATCAAACCCACCGCCGTTCGCATCCCCAAGCCCACCAACCCTGACGGCTCGCCTTTGACCATTCGCCTGAACAAGCGCATGGCCGAGCTGGGGCTTTGCTCGCGGCGCGAGGCCGATGCCTGGATTGAGCAGGGCTGGGTGCGGGTCAACGGCCAGCCTGCCGTGATGGGCCAGCCGGTGGCCGCCAATGCCCGGATTGAGATTGACCGCGCTGCCGAGCAGCAGCAAAAGCAGCAGGTCACCATCTTGATCAACAAACCGGTGGGCTACGTCAGCGGCCAAGCCGAAGACGGGCATGAGCCAGCGGTGGGCCTGGTTCAGCCGGGCAACCGATGGTCTGAATGCAACAGCCGCATGCGCTGGGGCTTTGACCAGCTGCGTGGCCTGGCACCCGCCGGGCGGCTGGACATCGATTCGATTGGCTTGTTAGTCCTCACTCAGGACGGGCGGGTTGCCCGGCAACTGATTGGTGAGGATTCCGAGATTGAAAAAGAGTACCTGGTACGCGTCAGCTTGGGTGATTTGCGCGGTGAAAACAACAACGTACAAGTGCTGTTTGACCCAGAAAAGCTCAAGCTACTGTGCCACGGCCTGAGCCTGGACGGCCAGCCGCTCAAACCCGCGCAGGTCAGCTGGCAAAACCCGGAGCAACTGCGCTTTGTGCTCAAGGAAGGCAAAAAACGCCAGATTCGCCGCATGTGCGAGCAGGTGGGCCTGTATGTGACTGGCCTGAAACGGGTGCGGATTGGCCGCGTCAACCTGGGGCATTTGCCGGTCGGCCAATGGCGGTATTTGATGCCGCATGAGGGGTTTTGATGACATTTCAGGCCTGGTTTTAAGCGTTTTAGGTGTTTTAAGGCCTGCAGCCCAAGCAATTAAGGTGCAAGTCGCTCCTGAATTAATAGTAAAAACAGGCTTTGACTCAACACCTTTGAAACTGTGGTTCTGGGCTTTCATGGTGGGTTTGACCTGCACCGTCTGACGGCAAAGCGCGCCAAAGGCTGGTAAGCCTTGACTGTTGCCAGCTTAAAGCGATGGCCACTGGCATCTGGCGATCGTTGACCTTTTTCTGAAGGAGGGCAGCGGCCTGTGTTTGTAAAATCCACGCTTGAAAACAGGCTACAAAGCCTTAGATAAGCCCATGATCGCTTGATTCGTTCAAGCGCCATTCCTTATCCACCGAGTCCTTTTCCCCATTTCTTTCAGACCATGACAACCACTGCCACCCCACCCAAACAAACCATGGCCTTCCAGGCCGAAGTTGCCCAGCTGCTCAAGTTGGTCACCCACTCGCTGTATTCCAATCCTGAAATTTTCCTGCGCGAGCTGGTGTCCAACGCATCGGACGCCTGCGACAAGCTGCGCTTTGAATCGCTCAACAACGTGGCGCTGCTCGAATCTGACCCGGAGCTGAAAGTACGCATCAGCTTTGACAAGGATGCCAAAACCTTGTCGATTACCGACAACGGCATCGGCTTGTCTGAGCAGGAAGCCATTGACAACCTGGGCACGATTGCCAAAAGCGGCACCCGCGACTTTATGGCCAGTCTGTCGGGCGACCAAAAAAATGACGCGCAACTCATCGGCCAGTTTGGCGTCGGTTTTTATTCGGGTTTCATCGTGGCCGACCGCATCACGGTGGAAAGCCGACGCGCTGGTCTGGCGCCTGAGCAGGGCGTTCGCTGGTCCAGCGAAGGCACGGGCGAGTTTGAGGTGGCGACCATTGAACGGGCTGATCGCGGCACCAGCATTACCCTGCACCTCAAAGACGACGCGCAAGACTACTTGAACGCCTACAAACTCAAAGGGGTGATCAACAAATATTCAGACCACATCTCGCTGCCCATCCTGATGGAAAAGGAAGAGTGGAAAGACGGCGAATTGATATCGAGTACCGACCCTGAAGGCGGCAGGCAGCCCGGCGGCATGGCTAAAACGGGGGAATGGGAAACCGTGAACCAGGCTGCAGCGCTGTGGACGCGGGCCAAAAAAGACATCACGCCCGAACAGTACGACGAGTTTTACAAGCAGATCAGCTACGACCAAAACGCGCCGCTGGCCAGCACCCACAACCGGGTCGAAGGCTCGACCGAATACACGCAATTGCTGTTCATCCCCAGCAAAGCGCCGATGGACATGTTCAACCGCGACAAGGCGGCCGGTGTCAAGCTGTATGTCAAGCGCGTCTTCATCATGGACGACGCGCAGGCGCTGATGCCGGTGTACTTGCGCTTTGTCAAAGGCGTTGTCGACTCAGCCGATTTGCCCTTGAACGTGTCACGCGAGCTGCTGCAGGAAAGCCGCGCCGTCAAAGCCATTCGCGAAGGCTGCACCAAGCGCGTGCTCGGCATGATTGAGGACATGGCCAAAAACAATGTGCTGTCTGCATCGTCACCAGATGGTGTGACTGATGAGGTCACCGACGTGGTCAGTGAGGAAGACAAAGCGCAAGTCGGCAAGTTCGACACCTTCTACACCGAGTTTGGCGCGGTACTGAAAGAAGGCCTCGGAGAAGATTTTGCCAATCGTGACCGTATCGCCAAACTGCTGCGTTTTGCGTCCAGCACCACCGACACGACGACCGTCAGTTTTGCCGACTACAAAGCCCGCATGAAGGACGGCCAGGACGCGATTTACTACATCACCGCCGACACCCTGGCCGCCGCCAAAAGCAGCCCACAGCTAGAGATCTTCCGCAAAAAAGGCATTGAAGTGCTGCTGATGGCTGACCGCGTGGATGAGTGGGCACTCAACTACCTGCACGAGTTTGACGGCACGCCGCTGCAGTCGGTTGCCAAAGGCGCGGTTGACCTGGGCAAGCTGCAAGACGAGGACGAAAAGAAGGCCGCCGAGTTGGCGCAAACCGAGTTCAAACCCACGCTCGACAAATTAAAGGACGCCCTCAAAGACAAAGCCAGCGACGTGCGCGCCACCAGCCGTCTGGTGGATTCACCGGCCTGCCTGGTGGTGCAAGACGGCGACATGTCGACACAACTGGCCCGAATGCTCAAGCAGGCCGGCCAGGCTGTGCCGGAAGTCAAACCCATTCTTGAAATCAATGCCGAGCACCCACTGGTCAAAAAACTGGTGGAATCCAGCAACTTTGATGATCTGGCCCACATTATTTTTGACCAAGCCCTGCTGGCCGAAGGCGGTATGCCTGCCGACCCTGCGGCGTATGTGAAGCGGGTCAACGCGCTGCTGGTCTAGTTATCCGGCCCTTGTTCAAGAGCTAAAGCCGCAGGCAGGGCAGTCCTGCGGCTCACTGAATCTGCTGCCGGTGCCACTGCCGGCCAGGCCGCCTGCACGTCGTCAAGTCATCAAATAGACACATTGCGGTCCTAAATTCTCACGGTATCAACCGGAGAACTATTTTATGGACGCTGCAATTCGTATCAACGCTTTGAGCAAAACCTTCAGCAGTGGCCGCAAGGCGCTGCAAGGCGTTGATATTCATATTGCCCGTGGCGAAATGGTGGCGTTGATTGGCGCATCAGGTTCTGGCAAGTCAACCTTGTTGCGTCATATGGCCGGGCTGATGGCGGGCAACCATGATTCTCAAGGTTCTATTGAAATCAACGGCAGAACGGTTCAGAAGAACGGCAAGATCGCCAGCAATATCCGCTCCGTGCGGTCTGACATTGGCTTTGTGTTCCAGCAGTTCAATTTGGTGGGCCGGCTGAGCGTCATCACCAATGTTTTGGCGGGTACGCTGCACAAGGTGCCCCTGTGGCGCAGTCTGATCCGCTGGTTTACCGCTGAGGAAAAGGTCAGAGGCATTGAAGCCTTGCAGCGCGTAGGCATCGCCGAATGTTGGAGCCAGCGCGCGTCCACTTTGTCTGGTGGACAGCAGCAGCGCGCAGCCATTGCGCGCGCCATGGTGCAGGGTGCCAAGGTCATCCTTGCAGACGAGCCCATCGCCTCGCTTGACCCTGAATCATCGCGAAAGGTCATGGACATTCTGGCCCGAGTGAACCAGGAAGACAAGTGCACTGTGGTGGTTTCGCTCCACCAGGTCAATGTTGCCTTGAAGTACTGCCAGCGCGTGATTGCCCTGCACGAGGGCAAGGTGGTGTACGACGGCGCGTCGTCAGGGCTGACACCGGCTTTGCTGCGCGACCTGTATGGCGCCGAAGCAGACGACATTCTGTCCCTTGGAGACCATATTTCCAGCCTGCAGGACAAGGCCAAAACTGTTCAGCATCTGGCATGGCCCGCACCTCTTGCGCAGGCGGCCTGACCCTTTATCGACAAACCAACTTTAGGAAGCATCATGATCAAAAAACTGATAGTCGGGCTGGCGGTTGCTACCCTCGCAGTATTCGCACCAGTTCAAGCGCAGGATACAAAGGAGCTGAACTTCGGCATCATTTCGACCGAATCGTCCCAAACCCTGAAGTCCGACTGGCAACCCATTCTGGACGACATGGCCAAAAAAACCGGCATGAAGATCAACGCATTTTTTGCCACGGATTACGCCGGCATCATTGAAGGCATGCGCTTTAACAAGGTTCAGGTGGCATGGTTTGGCAACAAGTCTGCCATGGAGGCCGTGGACCGTGCAAACGGGGAAGTCTTTGCACAGATGGTCAACGCGGATGGGAGCCAAGGGTACTACTCGCATTTTGTGGCTCACAAGGACAGCGCGATCAAGTCGCTCGACGATGTTCTCAAGAACGGCAAAAATTTGGCCTTCGGCAATGGTGACCCGAACTCAACGTCAGGCTTTTTGGTGCCAGGCTATTACGTCTTTGCTCAAAACAAGATTGACGCCAAGACCTTTTTCAAGGTCACGCGCAGTGCCAATCACGAGACCAATGCACTGGCGGTTGCCAACAAGCAGTTGGACGTCGCCGTGACCAACAGCGAAACGCTGGAGAAGGTGCAAGAGCGTCAGCCCGAGAAGTTCAAGGACATCCGGATTGTCTGGACATCGCCGCTGATTCCGCTGGATCCGATCGTGATGCGCAAGGATTTGCCGGAAGCCACCAAAAAGAGCTTGCGTGAGTTCTTCTACAACTACGGCAAGGGCGGGCAGAATGAAAAAGACAACCTGATGAAGTTGTCCAAGCTGTCCTCGTTTAAGCCGTCCACCAACGCGCAGTTGGTCCCCATTCGGCAGCTTGAATTGTTCAAAGACCGCAACAAGTTTGAAGCAGACGCCACCATGCCGGCAGCGGACAAGCAAACCAAAATCGCCGAGATCGACAAAAAGCTTGCAGAGTTGAGCAAGTGAATGTGCCGGCTGCTTTGCCTTTGCGTGCATCAAATGGTATGACAACGATTCAACCGGCGATCAAGCCGCTAGACATGGGCCCAGCCAAAACCAGCTGGCTGAGTCTGCTGGCTTGGGGCGCATTTCTGGTGCTGCTTGCTTGGTCTTGGCGCGGCGCAGAGATGCGACCGCTAGACCTGCTGCGCGATTCCAGCAACATGGCCAAATATGCCGCAGATTTTTTCCCGCCCAACTTCAAGGACTGGAAGTTTTATTTGCAGGAAATGGTCATCACATTGCAGATTGCCTTGTGGGGGACTGTTTTAGCTGTCATTTTTGCGGTGCCATTGGGCTTGCTGTCGTCGACAAACATCGCACCGGCCTGGGTTTGCCAGATTGTGAGGCGCTTCATGGACGCGGCCAGAGCCATCAACGAGATGGTTTTTGCGATGCTGTTTATCGTCGCGGTGGGGCTGGGACCGTTCGCCGGTGTCTTGGCACTGTTTGTACATACCACGGGCGTGCTGGCCAAATTGTTTTCTGAGGCGGTTGAATCCATCGATGCGCAGCCTGTCGAAGGCATTCGGGCCACTGGCGCCAATGCACTGGAAGAAATTGTTTTCGGCATCATTCCGCAGGTTCTGCCGCTCTGGATTTCTTATTCTCTGTACCGCTTTGAGTCCAATGTCCGCTCAGCCTCGGTTGTTGGCATGGTGGGGGCAGGCGGCATCGGCGTGATTTTGTGGGAAATCATTCGCGGATTTCAATACGCCGAAACATGTGCGGTCATGATCATCATTGTCATCACCGTTGTGCTGATTGATCTGATTTCCGCACGCATTCGCAAAGCACTGGTTTAGGAGCCAAGATGGCATTGAAACTTGAAGAAATTACCAGCTTGTATTTGAATCAGGGTGCGGCGCAGTACGGCAAAGAAGCAGTGACGCAGTTGCAGCATGCCCTGCAATGCGCCCATCTGGCGGAAGTCTCTGGCGCATCCCATGAATTGGTGGCAGCAGCGTTATTGCACGACTTGGGGCATTTGATAGCAAGTGCCGCAGCTAGCCGTGCCGCAACTGGTCGCCCTACAGGCGTTGATGACCTGCATCAGTTTGTGGCCATTCCCTTTTTGCGCGGTGTGTTCCCGGCTGCGGTGCTGGACCCTATTGCCATGCATGTGGACGCCAAGCGTTACCTGTGTTTTGCGGACGCTGCCTACCACGCGACCTTGTCGCCAGCATCCCAGCGCAGTCTGGTCTTGCAGGGTGGCCCATTTGATCAGGCCGGTGCCGAGGCGTTTATGGCCAAACCCTTCGCCAGCGATGCGGTAGCCCTGCGCCGTTGGGATGATCTTGCCAAGGACCCCGCTGCCATCACGCCTGGATGGGAACACTATCAGGTGGTTCTGGGGCGAGTCAGCGGCACATTGATGCCTGCCTGAGCTGCCAGAGTTGCCAGGTAGGTGGCGAGCATCCAGCCTGCTTGGGCAACTTCTCCATCGTTGTTGATGCGCAGGTCAACTTTTTGCGGGGCAGTTTCTTCAAGGCTGGCATTTCGTGCCAGCCGCTGCAGCACCTCCTGTTGGGTGTCGCGCCCCCGTTCAGTCAGGCGGGAAGCGATGGCCTCCGGGCTGGCCGTGATCTCCACTCGTTTGACGTCTGCCGAGGCTGGCAAACCATCGACATGGCTGCGCGAGCCGTTGACAACCACGATCCCGCCTGCGCTGACGTGGCTTGCGTAATGCTGGGAAATGCCATAGTGAAAACCGTGCGCCTGCCAGCACCAGCGCAGGCCGCCAGATTGTTGCAGCCGCAAAAAATCATCCTCGCCAATCGCGTCATGGTCGGACGCGGGCTGTGCCGGGCGGGTGATGAGGCGGCGTGCAAAAACAATCTCCGGTTGACCAGCCAGCGCCTTGACGGTCCAGGCGATCACGCTGTCTTTGCCAACGCCTGAGGGGCCACAGACGAAAACCCATTGGCCGGTCATGCATCTGCCCCCAGCGCAAAGTCGGCAATGCGCAAAAAAGGGTTGTCAGCGGCTGGCTCCATGAACAAGCATAGTCGGTCCAGAACCAACGGCTCCAGTTTGTTCAGACGCTCGATGGGCGCTGTCACGGCGCGGGTGACGCTTGCTGCATCTTGCGCTGTCACCGGGCCCGTCAGGGTGAAGTGCATTTGATACCGCTCCAGAACATGCGGGTAGCCAAAGCGGTTAAGAAGTTCTGTGGCCCGCGCATCGAGTGGCTCTTTCAGTCGCCTGCTGAGCTCGTGGGCTGCAAGCGGTGCGCGCAGATCGTCAAGCTCGGTCACGCAGGCTTCAGCGAGGGCGTGCAGTCCGTCCACAGCTGCGCCTGGCACCAGTGCAACGAAGTCTCCCAGTGTCACGACTGTCATCTCGCCAAGCGGCAGTGGCCGCAGCAGGCGGGCCAGTTTGGCCATGCGATCTGTCAGTTCAGACGCTGCGATGCCGGCTGCAAGACGAAAGGGCGCTTTCAGCGTGGCATGAAAGCCGTAACGCCGTGGCACCCGTGTCAGCTCCTCTCGCTGGCTTGATGTTATGCCGTCAAGGGCCGGCAGGGGTAGCAGTTGATGGTCAAACTCGCTTCGGCCCAGCCAGTGAGCACCAAAGCTTTGCCAGCCCGATGCCGTGCCAGGCGCAAAATAAACTGCGTAACGAGTGGTCATGTGGATGCTCAGGCCCCGGAATCGGGTGTCACGACCAGTTGTACCCGGTCACCACAAAAGACGGTTTCACCATACTTGATGGGTCGGCCCTGCATATCCACATCCAGACATTCAACACACATGACTGGCCGTGTCGCCGGCTGTTTGAGGAGCCTTGCCGTTTCATCCGATGGCATCTGGGTCGTGATCTGGCTTTTCGACCTGACATAGTCTTCGACGCCGAAGTGGCGCAGGATGTCGCTGCTGCTGCTGCCGTCACTGAGCATGTCCAGCAAGCCATTAAAACGCACCGCGGGGTAATACGCCGTTGCCATGCCAATAGGGTGGCCGTTGGCTTCATCAAGCGTTTGAACCATGAGCACCGGCGCACCCACCTCCAGCCCAAGCTCCTTGGCCATGCGAAGGGGTGCCGCCATTTCATGCGCGGTCAAAAGCTGTTTGCTGGGCAACAGGCCTTGACGCAAAAGGTTTTCACTAAAGCGGGTGCGGCGCGACAGTGTGTAGTCAAGCAGTTCATGCTGGACAAAGGTGCCGCGGCCTTTTTCGATTCTGACCAGGCCATCGAGTTGCAACGCCCCCACCGCTTGGCGCAAGGTATGGCGGTTAACGCGAAACCGGGCTGCCAGTTCGGTTTCACTGGGCAGCCGGCCAGTCAAAGAGAA
>Ga0114978_10003434_pt1 | contig 12949 bp, 11 predicted proteins | sample S_140212_EF_Meta_FD_87027 | JGI IMG/M metagenome (GOLD analysis project Ga0114978, IMG submission 87027) | Freshwater microbial communities from Lake Simoncouche, Canada to study carbon cycling - S_140212_EF_MetaG | ecosystem: Environmental > Aquatic > Freshwater > Lake | place: Lake...
CCCGTGCTCCACCAGGCGTTCATCGTGGCATACACCTTGCCGTCGACCTCCCAGTGCATCTCGCCAGGGTTCCATTCGAGAGCGTAGACGTGAAAATCGGCGATCGAGCCCGAGTCGAAGAGATGCTCGCCGACAGTGAACGTGTTGGCGGGCCAGCGGCCGCCGAAGTGGAGCGCGCCCTGGATCCGCTTCGGCTCCTGCCCCTTCGTCTCGAGGATGTCGATCTCCCCCGATGCCGCCCAGCCGCCATACTCGCTCCCCTCCGGCAACAGCCACAGCGCCGGCCAGATCCCCTGCCCGAGCGGCAGTTTCGCCCGGAACTCAAACCGGCCGTAGGTCTGGCTGAAGAGATTCGTGCCATCCTTCGCCCGGGTCCGGAGCCGGGCGGAGGTGTAGCCGAAGCCGTCGCGCGATTCTTTCATGGCCCGGATGTGGAGCGTGCCCCCCGTCACGAAGGCGTTGTCGGGATCGCGCGTGTAGTACTGAAGCTCGTCGTTGCCCCAGCCATGAATCCACTGCATCGCGTCGTAGTTGTAGTAGCCGTTGCCGACATCGAAGCCCCATTTGCTCGCGTCGATCGCCTCCCCGTCGAACTCGTCGTTCCAGGCGAGCTTCCAGCCGGGCAGAACCCGGGCGGCCGGCTCCTGATCGACGGTCACCGGATCGGCGGCAAGAAGTGGCAGCGCGAGCCACGCCGCAGCCACGATCGAGGCCATGCAGCGACCGGCCGCGAGCAGGAAGGAGGGGACGCAGCGGGGCATAGAAAAGTTCCCGGAGGAGACGTGCCGGCGTCCGGCAGACTGGATCAGTCGATCGACGGAGCACCCTTCGGGAGAACGACGATCAGGAAGGTGGCGATCGGGCCAAGGACCAGCGAGAACAGCCACCACAGCAGCCCGCTGCGCTGCTTCGACTGGGCGAGCCCGGCATTGATCAGGGCGAGCGTGCCCATGCCGACGAAGAAGGTGCTGGCGTCCATCGGGGCGATCCTGTTCATGGCTGGGCCGTCCGGGCTTCGACGCTGCGGCGGTGGGCGGTGAGCCCTTCGGTATCGGCGATCCGGCCGATGTCGGCAGCGATCGCGGCCAGATCGGCCCGAGCGAGATGGATCACGCTCCCGCCACGGAGAAACTCGTTGGCCGAGAGCCCAGCGGCAAACCGGGCCGTGCCACCGGTGGGGAGGACGTGCGATGGGCCGGCGGCGTAATCGCCGGCGGCCACCGGGCTGAAGGGGCCGAGGAAGGCGGCACCGGCGTGGCGGATCGAGGCGAGCGTCGCCTCGGGATCGGCCGTGTCGACCGAGAGGTGCTCGGCGGCGAGCTCGTCGGCGATTCGGGCCGACTCGGCATCGTCACGCGTGACGACGATCCCGCAGAAGCGTTCCAGGCTGTCGCGGGTGAGGTCGGATCGCTCGAGGACCGCGAGCCGGCGGACGAGCGCCTGGCCCACCTCGTCGGCGAGCCGGCGCGAGGCCGTCAACAGGATCGCCGAGCCGGGCGAGTGCTCCGCCTGGGCGAGCATGTCGGCAGCGATGAACTCGGGATGGCCCTGTTCGTCGGCCACGATCACGATCTCGCTCGGGCCGGCGATCAAGTCGATCGAGACGGTGCCGAAGACATGCTGCTTGGCCAGCGCCACGAAGAGGTTGCCCGGGCCGACGATCTTGTCGACGCGGACGAGGCCGCCGCTCCCCTGCTCTGCCGGGAAGCCATGGGCCAGCGCGGCCACGCCCTGCGCGCCACCGCAGCGGGCCACCTTCGTGACGCCGAGCTCGTGGCAGGTGGCGAGGACATGGAGATTCTCCGAGCCGTACTTCGTCGGCGGGGCGACGACGACGATCTCGCCGACGCCTGCCACCTGCGCCGGCACGACGGTCATCAGGAGCGTCGAAGGATAGGCCGCCGCCCCCCCCGGCACGCAGACGCCGACCCGGTCGAGCGGGAGATAACGCTGCCGCAGTGAGCCGCCGCCGGCCAGCGGCACGCTCACGTCACGCGAGAGGATCGCCTTCTGGAATCGCTCCACATTGGCACGGATGCGGCGGACCGCGGCGAGAAACTCCCCGCCGACCTCGCGGTGAGCGGTGGCGAGGGCTTCCGGCGCGACAAACAGGCCGTCGCGGGGGATGGCGACACCATCGATCCGGCGCGTGTAGTCGAGAACGGCGTCGAGCCCCTGGGCGGCGACGTCGGCACAGATCCGTTCCACAACCTGCTTCGGCGAGAGCGGCTCACCGAAGACGTCGATCGTCTTCTGCCGTCCGGCAGGGCTGATCATATCCCCCTGGGAGACGAGCTTTCCGCGGAGCGCTTCGAGCCGGGCCCGCCCTTCGGGGAGCGTCAGATCGATCCGGGCACAGGGGGCGCTTGTCATGCGTGGCGGTAGGAATGGGGAGCGGCGAAGGGCAATCGCTCCAGAATACCCGACCACCCGCCCCGCCGCAGACGGCTTGGTGTCAGGGGCGGGCGGCGACCATCACCGGCCCGGCATCGCGTCCGACCCAGCGGTGGGCAATCCAATTGTCGGCCGGGGCATTCCGGCCGCTGTCGGGAGTGGCGAAGATCCGCGCGAGCAGCTTGCTGCTGCGAGCCACCAGCGGCGTGGTGGCAAGGCCCGCGAGAGGAGCGATCAGCGGCTCGCGCGCCCCTGCGGCAGGCATGTTTTCGACGAGCCGGGGGTCAATCGCCACCGCCCGGGCGATCGCTGTCGCGGCCGCCGATTTTTTCCCTGCCGCCGTCAGTGCGATCGCCTGACGGAGGAAGGTGTCGGGCTGATCGGGGGCGATGTTCGCCGCCCGCCGGTAGGCGTCGATCGCCTTGGCGAGCTTGGCCGGTTCGTCGATCGCCCCTCGCAGGTGCCGGTCACCGAGGACGACAAGCCGGGCCGCCCGGGACCGGGCAGGCGCGTTGCTGGTGCGGATCGTGACCTCGACCGCCGGGTCAATCGCCGGGGCCCCCAACTGCCCCCGCCCGACAGGCAACCTGTTGATCGGTGAAACGCTGGCAAACGGGATCGCCCAGCCGCGGGCCGGGCCGCGATTCCAGCCCCGGGCCGGGCCACGGTTCCATCCCCATGCCGGGCCACGGTTCCAGCCGCCGTACCAGGCCCCGACCCCTCCGCATGGCGCACCACCCCAGCCACCGCCCCACACCGGAGCACACCAAGCCGGGCCGCAGCCGCCCCAAGCCGGAGCACCCCAGACTGGGCCACAGCCGCCCCAGCCGCCAAAGGCGGGGACACCGAAGACCGTCGTGCCCGACCAAAAACGCGTGCCGCCGACGGCGAAGCCGGTGCCGTAGGAGACGTTGCCGATCACCGGCCAGCAGGGAACGCCCCAGCCATAGCCACCCCAGCTCCCTCCATAGGAGAGGCCGCCGCCCCCCCAGCCTCCCAAGCCGCATTGGCCAAAGCCTCCTTGGCCGAATCCAAAGCCACCGTGGCAGCCACCGTGATGGCCATGAAACGCCCGGGCTTCCCGCGGCGCAGCGCCGAGGACCCACGCGGCAAAGATCACGATCCCGAACAGGAGGCGACGAGCTACGGAACGGGGCATGGAAAGCTCCGCTGCCAGGGTGATCGCAGCGACGAGTGATCGCAGCGACTGAAACAGTCGTTTCATTCTACGGATCCCTCCTGCGGAAGCGAGGAATCGTCAGCGTTCCGCGCTGCTTCCCATGTCAGCCTGCCCCAGCAACCGGCGCAGAGCCGTCATCGCCACCTCGCCGAACTGCCGCGGCGGCACGTGCCAGAGGGCGGGGTTCAACAGCTCCACGCTCACGGCGCCTCCGTAGCCGATGTCGGCCAGCCGGGCGAGGAGGGGCTGCGGCGACGAGGAACCCTCGCCGGGGAGGATCCGCTCGGCGTCGCTGGCCATCTCGCGCGGGACATCGGCGACGTCGGAGAGTTGGACATGAAAGAGGTTGGCGGCCGAGAGGAGGCCGAGATCGGCTTCCTTGCTCGGCCCCATCGTGAAGTGGTGCCAGTCGAGACACAGGCCGAGGGCCGGATGCCCCACCTGGTCAACAAGGGCTACCGCCGACTGGAGATTGTTGGGGAAGCTTGCCCGGGCATCGAACTCGAGCGCCAGCTTCACTCCCGCCTCCCCCGCCAGCCCGGCGGCCGTGGTGAGGTTTGCCGCCATGGCGCCCAGGTCGGTCGTCGAGAGCGGCGCGAACGCATCGCCAGCGACCACGAGGACCGGGATGAAAAGCCCGTGGCAGAGCTCGAGCCGGTGACGGAAGAGCGTCCAGTGAGCTTCGCCCGCCGCGCCGTCGGCGGTCAGCAGGCCTCCTTGATAGCTCGCGGCGACGGCCTTGACCCCCGACGTAGCGACGAGATCCCGCAGAGATTCCGGGGAGCCCGTCTCGAGGACGCGCTCGGCGTGGCCGAGCCACAGATCGACGGCGTCGCAGTGGCCGGCGGCGTAGTCGGCGAGGATTGTGGCCAGCTCGCCCTGAAGCGAACAGACGGTGCCGAGGGCGGGGATCGCCGTGATCGGCAGCCCGGGCTTGGAGGCGGCGGTCATCGCAGCCGGTCCCGGAGCATGTCGACGACCTCGGCCACCGCGACACGGTCCTGCGTGAGCGAGTCGCGGTCGCGGAGGGTGACGGTGCCGTCGGTGAGCGTCCGGCCGTCGATCGTCAGGCACCACGGCGTCCCTGCTTCGTCCTGCCGGGCATAGCGCCGGCCGACCGAGCCCTTTTCGTCGTAGTAGGCCGGCATGTGGACCTTGAGCTTGCGGTAAAGATCGATTGCGATCTCCGGCATGCCGTCTTTCTTCACCAGCGGTAGCACCGCGACTTTGAGTGGCGCCAGACGCGGATGGAGCTTGAGAACGGTGCGGCTGCGCGGCTTGCCATCCTCGTCGGGCACCTCGTCCTCGTGGTAGGCGTCGCAGAGGAAGGCGAGCACAGCCCGATCGGCCCCGGCCGAGGGCTCGATCACATGCGGCACGAATCGCTCGCGGGAGATCTCGTCGAAGTAGGAGAGATCCTTGCCGCTCCCCCGATGGCGCGGCTTGCCGTCGGGCCCCTGCTCGACGACGAGTTGGCCATCCTGGCGGACGAGCTTCCCCTCCATGTGGCTGCGGAGGTCGAAATCGCCGCGGTGGGCAATCCCTTCGAGCTCGCCGAACTCCCCCGGCGCGAGGAACGGGAAAGCATATTCGATGTCGGCGGTGCCGACGGAATAGTGGGAGAGCTCTTCGGGATGGTGCTCGCGGAGCTGGAGCTTCCCTTCGGTGAGCCCGAGGGACAGATACCACCGCCAGCGCCGGTCGCGCCAGTAGCGGTACCAGTCGGCCGATTCCGACGGCTTGCAGAAGAACTCGATCTCCATCTGCTCGAACTCGCGCGAGCGGAAGGTGAAGTTGCGCGGCGTGATCTCGTTGCGAAAGCTCTTGCCGATCTGGCCGATGCCGAAGGGGACTTTTACGCGCGAGGTGTCGACGACGTTCTTGAAGTTCATGAAGATTCCTTGGGCCGTCTCCGGCCGAAGGAAGGCCCGGTCGTCGTCGTCGCCGGCAACGGCGCCGATCCGGGTCTCGAACATGAGGTTGAACTCGCGCGGCTGAGTCAGTGTGCCTGGCTCGCCCGCATCGGGGCCGAGGGCGTCGGCGAGGGTCACCGTCTGGGCATGGACCGTCGTGGCGAGCGACTCGAGCCCCGAGAGCCATTCGATCTCCTCGACCTTGCTCGCGCGGACACCAAACCCCTTCAGGGCCCGGGTCACGGTGTGCGGCAGGGCGTCGTCTCCCGATTGATCGGTGACGACAAACAGCTTCTTGCCGCGGTGGGAGGCCCAGCGGCCGTGGAGGTGATCGAAGCGATAGCGCTTCTTCGATTCCCGGCAGTCGATCATCCAGTCGTGGAAGAGGTCGAAGTGGCCGGAGCACTTCCAGACCTGCGGGTGCATGATGATCGTGCAATCGAGCCCGGCCATCTCGTAGGGCTGCGGGGCGCCCGGAGGAGTGGCCAGTTCGTCGTGGCCGGCGACCATGTCGTGCCACCAGGCATCCTTGAGATTCCGCTTCAGCGATACGCCAAGGGGGCCGTAATCCCAGAATCCGTTCAAGCCGCCGTAGATCTCGCTCGATTGGAAGATGAAACCGCGGCGCTTGGCCAGCGACACGATCTTGTCCATCCGCGACTGGTCGGTGGGCTTGTCCATGAAAATCCTGGCGGGTCGGGGCGGGGGGAAAGCGGGCCGACAGTGTAATGGCGAGGCCGGGAAAGGGTCCATGGCAGCCGGGGGGTAGGGGACCTGGAAAAACCGGCCGCGAATGTCTCCGGCCGGGGGCGGCCATCGACCGCCGGCCTTCAGCGATCGACGTGGAACCAACCGCTGCCGCGGTCGAGGCGGGGAACGACCGGGATCGTGTCGATCGCGGCCGCGTCGCCGATGTCGGCCTCCATACCGATGGCGAGGAGGTTTCTCCCGCCGCGGGAATTGGCCAGCGCCGCGGCGAGGGGGATGCAGGGGTCGGTCGCGCCTCGGATCGTCTCTCGGAAGCGCTCGCGGGCGGCGGCGGCGGCAGCGTCGAGCCGCGTCGCCCCGGCGGCGTCGAGGATCGCCCCGGCCGCGAGGATGTCCTCTTCGGTCACCGCGCCGTCGGTGCCAGCGCAGACGAGGTGGATCGGTCGGGGTGGCCCGCCCCCTGCGAGCGCAAGCTCCAGGCTCCGGGCCGCCACGGCGCGGCGATTGACGAGGGCTCCGACGAGGATCGCCTCAGCCCTTGGGCAGGCGGCGACGGCGGCGGTGCCGTTGGTCGTCGTGGTCACGATCCGTCGGCCGGCGACCGCCTGGCGGTTGTAGTCCCGCGGGGCGTTGCCAAGATCGAAGCCGTCGATCTTCAGACCCCCACGCTCGCCCCCGAGGAGGCAGTTCCCGTGACTCGCAGCGGCCTCTGCGGCCTTCCGGGCCGCGTCGGGGGAGAGCTCGGGGCGGACCCCTATTGCCCCGTTGGCCAGGGCGGTGATGATCGTCGTCGAGGCCCGGAGGACGTCGATGACGACGACGATCCCTCCCGCTGTAGCGGCTTCCGGCATACCATGAAAACAATCGTGGCAGTGCCACTCGGTCCGGTCCATGGAGCCTCCTCGGTTTTCCACCAGCCGGAGTGCCGGCCTCCACGCTTGTTCGGGCACCAGTCGCCACCGGACCCACGCATGACACCCGCTGCCACCATAGAGCCCAGCCCGCCTACCGGCCAAGCCACTTCGCGTGGCACCGATCGCTCGGGCGTCGACAAAAGTGGCGACAAGGTCCGTGGCATGTTCGCGGAGATTGCCCCGCGCTACGACCTCGTCAACCGGATCCTCTCTGGCGGCATCGACCTGTGGTGGCGGCATGTCACCGTCCGCCTCGCGCCACCCCCTTTGGGCGGCTCGATGCTCGACGTCTGCACCGGCACCGGCGACTTGGCGATCGCGTATGCCGACCGGGCGGCCGCCCCCGCGGCGGCCCAGGGGCTCGTGCCCAGAATGGTCGCCAGCGACTTCTGCCGGCCGATGCTTGACCGCGGCCGCGACAAGGCCGCAGCGCGACATCCGCAGATCGAGTGGATCGAGGCCGACGCGATGGCCCTCCCCTTCCCTGCCGCCGACTTCGATCTCGTCACCGTCGCTTTCGGTCTGCGGAACATCGCCGACACCCGGCGCGGGCTCTCCGAGATGGCGCGCGTCTGCCGCCCCGGCGGGACGCTTGCTATCCTCGAGTTTTCCTTGCCTGCCAACCGCATCGTTCGCTCTGGCTATCTGTGGTATTTCCGCAACGTCCTCCCCCGCCTTGGCAACGCCGTGGCCCGCAACGCCTCCGACGCCTACACCTACCTCAACCAGAGCGTCGAGGATTTTCCGTCGGGAGAGCGGCTGGCGGCGCTGGTGCGCTCGGTCGGCTTCACCGCTGTCGAACAACACCCACTCACCTTCGGGATCGCTACGCTCACGCTCGCCACGCGCTGTGCTGGGCCGGTGACATCCCCTGCCCCGAAGAACGGTTGACATGGCCTCCTCCCCCCAACTGCCGCTCGTCCTGGCGATCACCGGCGCTTCAGGCGCCCCCTATGCCGTGCGGCTCCTCGAGGTCCTCCTCGCCGCCGGTCGGGAGATCCATCTCTCCATCAGCACGGCCGGCCAGGCGGTGTTTCTCCAGGAGATCGGTCGGCCTCTCGACCTCGAGCGGCCCGATCCTGCCATCCTTCTCGGCGCGGCCTTCGAGCGGCTTCCGGCCGGAGCCCTCAACCGGCTCCATGTCTGGCACCACCGCGACCTGATGGCGCCGATCGCGAGTGGATCGTTTCTCACCGCGGCGATGGTGATCTGCCCCTGCAGCGGTGGAACGCTCGCGGCGGTGGCCCACTCGCAGGGGGGCAATCTCATTCACCGCGCGGCCGAGGTCCATCTCAAGGAGCGGCGGAAGCTCGTCGTCGTGCCGCGCGAGACGCCCCTCTCGCTGCCGCAGATGAAGAACATGGCGGCGATCCACGAAGCGGGGGCGGTGGTCCTCCCGGCTTCACCGGGCTTCTACGCCGCTGCCGATTCGGTCGCCGATCTCATCGACTTTGTCGTTGCCCGGATCTGCGACCAGATTGGCGTGCCCAACGGGCTTGTCCGTCGGTGGGGGAGCGCGTGAGATGGCCGCCACGCTCCGCAGCTATCTGGAGCTCGTCCGCTTCAGTCACACGATCTTCGCACTCCCATTTGCTCTCATGGCGGCGATCCTCGCCTTCCAGGCGCCCGCTGGCGCGGCCACGTCACCGGCCGATTGGTGGCGGCGGGGGCTCGGTGTCCTCCTCTGCATGGTGACGGCGCGGACGGCGGCGATGGCCTTCAACCGGCTCGTCGATCGATCGTTTGACGCCGCCAATCCGCGGACAGCGACGCGGCATCTGCCGCGCGGCGATCTCGGGGTCGGCGAGGTGTTTGGCCTCGTCGTGGCATCGTGCGGGGCGTTCATCGCCGCCACGCTCCTCTTTCTCCCCAATTGGCTGCCGCTGGTCCTCTCGGTGCCGGTCCTCGCCTGGCTACTGGGCTATAGCTATGCCAAACGGTTCACGATGCTCGCCCATGGGTGGCTCGGGGCGGCGCTGGGAATGGCGCCGGTGGCGGCGTGGATCGCGATCCGGGGTGAGGCGCTGCTTGCCAATCCCGCCGATGGTCTGCCGGCACTCATTCTGGGGCTGGCCGTGACGACGTGGGTGGCGGGCTTCGACATCATCTATGCCTGCCAGGATGCCTTTTTCGACGCACACCAAGGTCTCCACAGCATCCCGGCCCGGCTCGGCGTGCCGCGGGCCCTCGAGCTCGCCGCGAGCCTCCATGTCGTCACGCTCGCGATCCTCGCGACGCTGCCGCTGGTCGTGCCGCAGCTGGGGGCGGTTTATTGGGGAACGCTCGTGGCGATCGCCGCGCTCCTTGTCTGGGAGCATTCGCTCGTCCGGCCGGACGATCTCTCTCGCGTCAACCAGGCCTTCTTCACCGCCAATGCCGCCATCGGCCTGTTGCTGCTGGTGGCGATCGCCATTGATGGCGTCGTCTGACGAGTGTCGACTTCAGGGTGCGGCCCCCGGCGTCGGCACCCAGGCGCCGTGGGCTGCGAAGCAGGCAGCGACGTCTTCCCGCCGCGCGCCGGCCACGAATCGCTCGAGCGCCTCGATCCCGATCGCGAACTGGCCCAGCGCCCGGGCCCGCTTCGTCGCCAGACTGCGATCGCGGAGAGCCCCAAGGCTCGCCGGCTCGCGGTAGTCTTTTCCATAGACGCGGCGGAGCCATTCCGCGCCGCGCACCTTGAGCGCCGGCTGGACCGGCCCGTCGAGCCCGCCGCTGGCGAGCGTGAGCGGCTTGACGACGATCCCCTCGGCGCCATTGGCCGTAAGCGCATGCCACCAGGCGATCGCCGCAGCGACCTCGGTGGGGCGGGTGAGATCGATGACCCGGTGCGACGTGACGCCGAGGGGGCCTCCGTCGGCCCAGGGAGCACAGAGGCAGCGGAGCGTGTCGAGGTGCCAGACATGTTCCCGGTCGAAGAACGTCCGCCCTTCGGCGGCGAGGAGATGGAACAAGACAAACCGCGGCGTCGAGCGATCGGTGCTGGCATCGGCCAGACCGACGAGCTCCCCGTCGAGACAGAGCCAGTCGGTGTCGAGGGATGTCCACAGCCCGGCCGCCTCGGTCGCCGAGCGGATCGCCCCGACGAGCGACGCTTCCTCGATCGCGGGGAAGGAGCGGTGTCCGGTGCGCGAATGGATCGCGCCAGCCGTGCCGTCGCCAACACCGAATCGCCGGGCCGCCGTGGCCACGTCGCGGCAGACCACCGCCACGCCCCTCAGGCCCGTCTGTTTCTGTTCGCAGATCACCTGCCGCAGCCCGGCCGCGGCGTAGTGGGCGAAGGCGCCGAGCGGATGCTCGAGGCCGTCGCCCTGCTGCGCCGGATCGCACGGAGACATCGTCGGTGGGAGATGGATCACCCACGGGTCGGGCGCGGGGGCCTCCGCGACTTTGCCTCCGCGGCGGGCCATTTCGGTGGCAGCGGACTGGCGGAGTGTGGCCAGCGCGTCGGCTGCCGTCGGGAGCGGTGGTGCGGGGCGGGCGACGGGGCGCGGTGAGAGCCGGCGCGGCGGCAGCGGCCCGCGGGCCGAGCGGGCATGGCACGCCATCGCCGGCACCGACACGAGCTCGCGCTCGGGCCAGCGGAGAGCCGTGAGCCGGTCGCCGTAGACGCAGCCGGTGTCGATACAGATCGTGTTGTTGAGCCATTCCACTTCGGCGACCGGCGTGTGCCCCTGGACGACGGCTGCGGCGCCGCGATAGCGACTCGCCCAGTCGTCGCGGACCGGCATCGCCCGGTGGTCGAAATCGCCGGTGTAGGCGCCATGGATCGCCGCCTCACGGGCGGCGCTTGCGTCGCTGCCGTGATGGTTCTCCTCGAGCCCCGCGTGGGCGACGACGAGCCGGCCGTCATCGAGGACGAGATGCCCCGGGAGCCCGGCGAGGAATGTCGCCACCTCTTCCCGCACCGCGGCCGATTCGGCAGCAAGTTGCCCGAGTGACACTTCGAGCCCATGCCCGGGCTCCACTGGCTCTCCCCGGAGGGCCTCGGCGAGACGGATGTCATGATTGCCGGCGACACACAGCCCCCGCCCCGCCTCGGCCAGCCGCTTGACGCGGATAACGACCGCCGGCGAGGCCGGCCCCCGGTCGACGAGATCCCCCACGAACACGAGCCTCCGCCCCTCCGGATGCGGCAGGGCCGGGTCGATCGGATGTTCCAGGCGCGCCATGAGGGCGACCAGTTCGGCGTCGCAGCCATGGACGTCGCCGATGATGTCAAACGCGGCCGGCATGGAGGGGACGCCGTGGGGGGGAGAGGCGAGCAAAGGCAGCAGGGCGGGAGACGTCCTGGGAAGGGGCCGTCACCTTACCCCGGCAGGCTCCCGGCTGCCGAGCCTCGCCCGGCGGATGGGGGGCTTGGTTCCGCGAACCCCACTTTTTCAGCCCCGATATCACCCTCGGCAAAGTGCGTGTTGCCGAACCGGGCCGAATGCGGTTAGCTGACTACGATCGTTGGACAGCCCTGACCACAGCATTCGCCTCATCGGAGAAGCCCCCATGATCCGTGCCGCCGTCCCCTCCCTCGATCGGGTGCGCGAGAAGGTTGAGGCGGGGCAGCGCCTCGACGCGACCGAGGCGGAGATGCTGTGGGATGAGCGGGTCGATCTCCACGAGCTCGGTGAGCTTGCCAACATCGTCCGCGAGCGGAAAAACGGCAACGCCGGCTACTACAACATCAACACCCATCTGAATCCCACGAATGTCTGCGTCTACCGCTGCACGTTCTGCGCCTTCCGCGCCGATCTCCGCGACGCCCGAGGCTATGTGATGGAGGCGGAGCAGATCCTCGCCCGCGGCAAAGAAGCGGTCGACGCTGGCAGCACCGAGATGCACATCGTCGGCGGGCTCCACCATCAAAAAGACTACGACTGGTATCTCAACATCGTCCGTCTCCTCCACGACCACTATCCGTCGCTCCATCTCAAGGCCTGGACACCAGTGGAGATCAACTGGTTTCAGCACCTCACGAAGCGCTCTCTGCGCGACATTCTCGTCGAGCTCAAAGACGCTGGCCTCGGGAGCCTCCCTGGCGGCGGGGCCGAGATCTTCCATCCGGAAGTTCGCGACAAGATCTGCGAGCACAAGGCCGACACGCGCGAATGGTTTGCCGTCCATCGCATGGCCCACGAGCTCGGCCTGAGAAGCAACGCCACGATGCTCTACGGCCACATCGAGAATGCCTTCCACCGCACCGATCATCTTCTCCGCCTTCGTCAGCTTCAGGACGAGACGGGGGGCTTCCAGACCTTCATCCCGCTAGCCTTCCATCCGGAAAACACCCGGCTCTCCCACCTCACCAAGCCGTCGGCGACGATGAGCCTGCGGACGATGGCCGTCTCCAGGCTCGTCCTCGACAACTTTGACCACATCAAGGCCTACTGGATCATGCTCGGGATCGGTACGGCGCAGGCCTCGCTGGCCTACGGCGCCGACGACCTCGACGGCACCGTCCGCCACGAACTGATCTATCACGACGCCGGCGCGACGACGCCGGAGATTCTCTCGGTGGAGCAAATCCAGCGGCTTATCCGTGAGGCGGGCCGCACGCCGATCGAGCGTGACACGCTCTACCATGCCGTCGAGCGTGATGCGGCCGGCTGGAAGGCCGGTGCGAAGCTCGCCATCGGCAGTCAGGCGTAGTTGACGGCCCCGGCGATGTTCTCGGCGAAGCTCCGGGCAGAGTCGACGGCGAGGTCATTGGCGCAGAAGCCGTTGACGACGACGGCGGCCCCTCCTTCGCAATCCATCGCCACGACCGTCACCATCACCCCGGCCTGCGTCTGCGTACCGCCGAGGGTGACCTTTCCCGGGGCGACCGGATCGAAGACGGTGAAGCCCGC
>Ga0114978_10003437_pt1 | contig 12947 bp, 11 predicted proteins | sample S_140212_EF_Meta_FD_87027 | JGI IMG/M metagenome (GOLD analysis project Ga0114978, IMG submission 87027) | Freshwater microbial communities from Lake Simoncouche, Canada to study carbon cycling - S_140212_EF_MetaG | ecosystem: Environmental > Aquatic > Freshwater > Lake | place: Lake...
AAAATCCGAGTCACTTTCACGCAACACGCCGTTCCATGACGCAACGTTCAAGGGCCGGGCGGTGCGGACGATCGTGGCCGGTGAAACGGTCTGGCAAAGCGGCCATTGAGCACGCCTTTCAAACTCCTCGCCACCGACCCCGCCTCCAAAGCGAGGGCGGGCCTTTTGCAAACGCGCCGTGGCGTGGTGGAGACCCCGCTGTTCATGCCGGTCGGAACGCAAGGGACGGTCAAGGCTGTCTCGCCGCTCGAACTACATGAACTCGGGGCGCAGATCATTCTCGGCAACACCTACCACCTCCACGTCCGGCCCGGTGAACAACTCATCGCGCGTCAGGGAGGCCTGCACAAATTCTCCGGCTGGGATCGCACCATCCTGACCGACAGCGGGGGATTTCAGGTTTTTTCCCTGGCGAAGCTGCGGAAGATCACCGAGGAAGGCGTGCATTTTCAAAACCATCTCGATGGCACGCCGACGTTCATCGGACCGGAACGTTCCATGGAAATCCAGCGCGACCTCGGCTCCGACATTGTCATGGCCTTCGACGAATGTCCGCCGCATCCGTGTTCGCATGAGGACGCCTCCCGCAGCCTCGACCTCACTCTGCGCTGGGCCGCCCGCTGCAGAGCCTGGTGGGAGTTGCAACCGCCAGACAATCGCCCGCTGGTTTTTGGCATCGTGCAGGGGGCTTCGCATCAGGATTTGCGGGAACGCAGTGCCCGTGCCTTGGTGGACATCGGGTTCGACGGATACGCCGTGGGTGGCGTGAGCGTGGGCGAACCCGAACCGGAAATGATCCAGGCCATCGAACAGGCCGAGGCCTTTCTGCCGGCGGATCGCTCCCGGTACGCCATGGGCCTCGGAACGCCGCCGCAGATGGTCGAGATGATCGCGCGCGGCATTGATATGTTCGATTGTGTGCTGCCAACCCGGCTGGCCCGCAACGGCACAGCCTTCACCCGCACCGGCACGCTCGCGCTGAAAAACGCCGCCTGCGCCGAGGATCCCGGCCCGATCGAAGAGGGATGCCCCTGTTACGCCTGCCGCAATTTTTCCCGCGCTTATCTCCGCCATCTCATCAAGGCGGAGGAAATTCTCGGCTTGCGGCTCGTCTCTCTCCACAACCTGCATTTCTATCTCAGCCTCATCCGCACCGCACGTCAGGCGATTCTGGACGGAACCTTTGCGGATTTCCGCCGGGAATTTGTCAGCGGGTACGCGAAGAGGCCTGCGTAGCCCACCGCGCGGGTCCGGTCAAAGCGAATGCCACGTCTTGCTTTGTAACCCCTTCTATGAATATCAGTTCAGCCATTGAGCCGGTCTGAATTTATCCAATTACCTCCGCTATTTCGCAGTTGCGCCGGGGCGGGAACCTGCGCAGTCTTAGTGGTATGGGAACCGCTTTGATTGTCCTCCTCGTTCTGATTGGTGGCGTTGTGCTGCTCGCCTTGTTTGCCATCGGCGAATACAACGGCCTTGTCACGTTGCGCAACCGCTACAAAAACGCCTTCTCCCAGATTGATGTCCAGCTCAAGCGCCGCTACGACCTCATTCCAAATCTAGTCGAAACCGCCAAAGGCTACATCAAGCACGAACGCGAAACGCTGGAAGCGGTCATCACCGCGCGCAATTCCGCCTACTCCGCCGGCACTCAGGCTGCCGCAAACCCCGGCGACCCGCAGGCCATGAAAAACCTGTCCGGCGCGGAAAGCGGACTCAGTGGCGCGCTCGGCCGCCTCTTTGCCGTGGCCGAGGCTTATCCCGACCTCAAGGCCAACCAGAACATGATGCAGCTCTCCGAGGAGCTGACCTCGACGGAAAACAAAATCTCCTTTGCCCGGCAGGCCTACAACGATTCCGTGATGGCTTACAACACCAAGCGCGAAGTTTTTCCCAGCAGCATCATCGCAGGCATCTTCAATTTCACCGCCGCAGAACTTTTCCAGATCGAAAATCCCGGCGAAAAGGAAACACCCAAAGTTTCCTTTACATGATCCCGCTGAGTCCGTCGCGCTCCGTTTTCGCGGAGCAGGCGGCCACGGCGAATGTTGTTCCGGTCTGGACGGAAATCGTAGCCGATGGCGACACGCCCGTCTCCGCATTCGCCAAGATTGGCGGCGAGGCCCCGGCCTTCCTGCTGGAATCCGCCGAGCAAAGCGATCAGGTGGGCCGCTATTCCTTCCTCGGAGCCGGTGCGCGGCTGACTGTTTCCGCCCGGGAGAAAATCGTCACAGTCACAGAAAACGGAGCCACCCGCACCTTTGAATCGCAACGCGATCCGCTCGACGAACTCGAGCAAATCATGGCCCGATACCGCACCGTGCCCGACACGGATCTGCCCGGATTCCATGGTGGCGTGGTCGGCTACCTCTCGTATGACTGCGTGCGCTGGTTCGAGCCCAGCATACCACCACCCCCCAAGGACGAACTTGGGGTTCCCGACATGTTTTTCATGCTGGCCGGAACGGTCATCATCTTCGACCACCGCCGCCGCCGGCTGAAAATTGTCGCCAACGCTTTTCTCGACGAACGCGGGGCCGAGGCCGCCTACGACGAGGCCGCCCGCGCGATCGAGTCCCTCCTCGCCCGCCTCCGGCAGCCCGTAACCTTCGCACCGATTTTCACCGCAGCGGAACCTCCGCGCGGCGAGGCCACCAGCAACACCACCCGCGAGGAATATCACGCCATGGTGGACCGGGCGGAGGAATACATTCGCGCCGGGGACATCTTCCAGATGGTCCCCGCCCAGCGCTTCGAAACCGACTTCTCCGGCGACGCGCTCGAACTCTACCGCGCCCTGCGTTTCGTCAATCCGTCGCCCTACATGTTCTGTCTGCGCTTTCCCGAGGGGTATTCACTGGTCGGCAGTTCGCCCGAGGTTCACGTGCGCCTGACCGGCGACCTGGTGGAAATCCGCCCCATTGCCGGCACCCGCAAACGCGGCGAAACCGAGGAGCAGGATCAGGCCAACGCCGAAGACCTCCTGGCCGATCCCAAGGAACGCGCCGAGCATCTCATGCTGGTGGATCTGGCCCGCAACGACGTGGGCCGCATTGCGGAATTCGGCAGCGTCACCGTGAGCGATTTCATGAGCATCGAGCGGTACAGCCATGTCATGCACATCGTTTCCCACGTCTCCGGCCAGCTCGCCGGCGGCCGCACGGCCTACGATGTGATGCGGGCCACTTTTCCCGCCGGAACCGTTTCCGGTTCACCCAAAGTGCGGGCCATGCAAATCATCAACGAACTCGAAAAGAGCAAACGCTGCACCTACGCCGGCGCGGTGGGCTACTTTGGTTTCGACGGCAATCTCGATTCCTGCATCGCGCTGCGCACCGTCTTGCTCAAAGACGGCAAAGCCTATGTCCAGGCTGGCGGGGGCGTGGTGGCAGACTCCACTCCCGAAGGCGAATATCAGGAAAGCGTCAACAAGGCCATGGCCGCCATGCGCGCGATTGACCGCGCTCGGAGCTAGTCGACGTCCTTCTGCTCCCGTCCCCGTTTCTTGAACAAAATCGGCAGTCCGGGAAACTCCCACTTCTCCCGCAGCCGCGCGCAAAGATAGGTGAAATAACTATCCGGCAGCAAACGCGGGTCGTTGACGAAGAGCAAAAAATGCGGCGGATGGAAGGGCAAAGGCTCCTTCGGCACAAGCTGGGTGACATAGAGCAACTTGAAGCGCTTGTTACCCCGGCTCGGCGGGGCCTGACGCTCCATCGCCGTCCGCAGCAGGCGGTTCAACTCCCCGGTGCCGGTTCGACGCGTCGCATGCTGGCGGATTTTTTCCACTTGGGTGAAAAGCCGCTGCACGTTTTCTCCGGTCTTCGCGGACAGCACCACAATCGGCGCGTAATTGAGAAAAAACAAATCCCCCAGCACGCGCTCGACATGCTCTTTCATTAACGACGAACCGGATCGGCCCTCTTCCTCGACCAAATCCCATTTATTCAAAACGATCAGCGCCGCCTTGTGCGCCGCCTGAATCATTCCCGCGATCTTCTTGTCCTGCACGGTCACGCCGACCGTCGCATCAATCACCAGGATGCAGAGATCCGCCCGCTCGATCGTCTGCTCCGAGCGCATTACGCTGAAACCCTCCACCGACGAATTGTGGCTCGAACGATGGCGGATGCCCGCGGTGTCGCAGAGAACGAAATGCTTTCCCTCCAGTTCATAGGCCACATCCACCGTGTCTCGCGTCGTGCCCGCAATTTCGCTCACGATGGCGCGGCGATCGTTGAGGATGGCATTGACCAGCGAGGATTTCCCCACATTCGGCCGGCCAACAAAAGCAAGTTTCGGCGCGGGCAAACTCGCCTCGGTCTCCTGCGCGGTCGGCAGCAACTTATCAATCTCTGCGACTAATTCCTCAATCCCCCGCCCGTGCGCCGCACTCACGCCCAGCGTCAGTTCAAATCCCATCCGCGCAAAATCCGTCACGAAATTTTCGTGTCCCTCGGTATCCACTTTATTCACCACCAGAATCACCGGCCGCCCCGCTCCGCGCATCTTCCGGGCCAGATCGCGATCCAGCGGCATCGCACCCTCCTGACCGTCCACAATGAAAAGCAACACGTCCGCGCTCTCGATGGCGATCTCCGCCGCCGCCTGCGTGTCTTCTGCAAAATCCGGATCGGGTTCCGCCCCGATGCCGCCCGTGTCCACGATCTCAAACGGCGCGCTCCCCAGTTTGCAAACCGCGGTGATGCGGTCCCTCGTCACTCCGGGCTGATCGTGAACGATGGAAATTTTTTTGCCGGCCAACCGGTTGAAAAGGGCGGATTTGCCGACATTGGGCCGGCCGACGATAGCTACGCTGCGCATGATAATTAAGAGTGTTGGTGCGGGGTGTCGTGATGCCGCACCTGGCCGATGCCATCGAGCACATACCCCACTCCGCTGACAAAGGTAAACACACCGGCCGCATAGACCGAATACAAATGATACGGCAATTCCAACATCACCCAGGCAATCGCGATCATTTGAAACGCCGTGGCCGTCTTCCCGGTCCAGCTCGGCTTCACCTCGAGATGGCCGTTGAGATGGTTCACCACCAGGCAGCCCGTCACGATCACCGCATCGCGCGCGATGACCAGCACCGGAAACCACAACGGAAATCCATACGTCCATTTGCTCAGGCTCAGCGTGATGATCGTCACCAGCAGCAGACCCTTGTCCGCAATCGGATCGAGCACCGCTCCGAGCGGACTCCGCTGTTTGAACCGCCGCGCCACCCAGCCATCCACCCCATCCGTCCCCGCGGCCACAAGGAAAACAAGGATCGCCGTCCAGCGCTGCCATTTCTCCGGCTGACCCAACTCCACGCTCCTGCCGTAATAGATGGCAAAAAGCACAAACACAGGGATGAGCAGAATGCGCGCAATGGTGATCTTGTTGGCCAGCGTCATGACAAATCGCATTTTGCGCACGGGAAGGTCTCGTTCCCAGAGAAATTTTGTGCGTCACTCCCATCGTGTCCTCGCAAATCCTCTGGTTCGGAGCACCCTTCGCCGCAGTCTCAATTTTTCTTCTCCTCGCCACCCGGATCAGTTTTTACAAAAATCGCGAACCCGGCACGCGCGACCTCACTTTCTAAAATGCTCCCCGCCCTCACCTGCGAATCCCTCATCTGCCGCCGTCCGAATTGGAACGAACGCGGAGCGTCGCAAGTCTGCGGCATCACCGCCGCCTTCGCGCCCGGCACCCTCACCGGCTTCCACGGCCCCGACGGCTGCGGCAAGGGACTCCTTCTCAATATTCTCGGCCTGCTCGAAAAACCCGATTCCGGCCAGATCCGCATCCAGGAACACGCCGCCCTCGGCCTGCCTGATGACGAAGCCCGCCAGTTCCGCAACGAAGCCTTCGGTTTCCTTTTCGACCACCCCTGCCTGCTCCCCGCCTTCTCCGTCGCCGAAAACGTTGCCATGCCCCTCTTCCGCATCTGCGGCGGCGATGCCCAGGCCGCCCGCCTGCGCACCATGGAAGTCCTCGACTTCTGCGGCATCGCCGCACACGAAGGCACCCTCGTCGGACGCCTCGACCTCGCCGATCAGCACCTCGCCTGCCTCGCCCGTGCCCTCGTCCACCGTCCCGGAATCCTCATCGCCATCTCCCCGCGCGGCGCCGGGGGGCTCCTCCCTCTCCTGCGTCTCGCGGCGCAGCAAACCGGACTCTGCATCCTCTGGGCCGGCGAACGCGACGAACTCGCCCCCCACGCTGACCGCCTCATCGCAATGCGCGACGGCCTCATCACGAAAGATGTCCAGGCAAACCCCTGAGACGAACGGGAGTCGCCAACCCCGCCGGGGCGTTCCTCCCGGAACTGCAACGCAGCGCCGTGACGACAACTTAATTTTACAGAAGACAGCGCCGCATTCAGAATTCCTTTGTTCCCTTCGTTCCCTTCTGTAAATCTCCCCCTCCTGTTGCTGCCTCAGATACCACCTATGCTCCTGCAACTCGCCGACTCCACCGGCGCGAAAAAATCCAACCTCGCCTTCGCCCTCCTCAGCCTGCCCCGCGACCGCCGCGAGGACGCCCTCACCTTCTACGCCTTCTGCCGGGCCGTGGACGACATCGCGGACGACCCCGCCCGCACACCCGCCGAAAAAAACCGGCTCCTGAGCCACTGGAAAACCGCGCTCCTGACCGGCACTGATCTCCCCCTTGCTCTCTCGCGCCTTATACAGAGCCGCCAGCTCGATCCCCGGCTCCTGCACGAGATCGTCCTCGGCGTCGAGATGGACATCGCGCCCCGGCCCTATGCCACCTACGCAGACCTCCGCACCTACTGCTGGCGCGTCGCCTGCGCCGTGGGTCTCGTCAGCATCCGCATCTTCGGTTGCAACGATTCCCGCAGCACCATTTATGCCGAACACCTCGGCCACGCCCTCCAACTCACCAACATCCTCCGCGATGTCGCAGAGGATGCCGCCCTCGGCCGCATTTACCTCCCCCTCGAAGACCTCCACCGCTTCCACGTCAACCCGGCCAGCCTCCTCGCCGGAAAACCCGACGGCGATTTCCCGGGCCTCATGAACCACGAAGCCGCCCGCGCCCGCGAACTCTTCCAACAAGCCCGGCAATCCCTCCCCCGCCAGGACGCCCGCGCCCTCATTCCCGCCGAAGCCATGCGCGCCATCTACGAAAAAATCCTCCACCGCATGACGGCGGATCATTTCCGCGTCTTCCAAAAGCGCTACTGCCTTCCCCTCTGGCAAAAAGTCCTCCTGCTCGGCCAATCCCTCTCCCGTCGCTAAGGAGCAAGGGCTGCCCCGCCAAATCTCCTTCACGCCCATCGCTTTGGCCTGGCCGCAGCTGCCCTGGCTTTTTCCGGAGTTCAGAGGCCTGGCGGGGCGCTCTCTGACGGCAGCGGAGGCTTTTACCGGCGTGCGGTCATGTCAGGGGGAGACAAGGGGGATTTTGGAGGACATATACAGACTCCAAAACCTACTCCTGCCCGCCCTTCCCGTCATGCTTCCGGGAGGGTAAGTGCAGGTTCACCTGTCGGTGTCGGACAGAGATTCCGAACGGGCCGGTTTGTCCAAAACACCTCTCAACTTAATGCCTTTCGGGCCGGAGGATGACAAGGATTCACTCCTCACCCGGCCATCGCGAAACCTGAATCACACGGAAAACTTTTTCCCGCCGAGGGAAAGAAAAGCCGTGCGCTGTTCCGGAGTCAGTCCCTTGAGCAAATCGATCCCTTGGGAAATCCGGCGGCTGCGCAGCAATTCCAGACGATCCTGAAAACTGATCTGCCCGTCTTCAAACTGATGATTCACCTTGCCCACATAAGCCAGTCCGTTCAAACGGATCGCTTCGACGGATTGTTTTTGCTTTGCGGTCAGCCCGATTTTGTTTTGCACCGAGGGCGAGTAAAGCCGGGTCGCACCGAGCAACTGATGCTCGATCTCCTGCAAGCGCCCACGCTGCGCGTCGCTCAGCACGGAAAGGGCCCGCCGGTTGAAGCGTTCGTTGATTTGCCCAAGCTGCTTCTCCGCCGCGGTCCGTTGCTCCGCCGTGACCGGCATCGGATTGGTCAGCTTGCGGGCGGCCGAGGCATATTCGTCGCGCAGGGAATCGAGCACGGCACGTTGCAGGGAATCCACTTTGAGCTCCGCGCGAACGCTTTCCAGACCAAGCAGAACCGGCAGGGCACCGGGATGATCCACCGCCGCCGTGGTGGCCAGAAGCGGGGAGGTTGCCGCGCAAAGAGCGAGCGAGAGAACGAGTGATCTCAACATAAAAATTACAGGGACTTGGCGATGATGCCTTCGAGTTTGACGATATCCGCCGCAAACTTGCGGATGCCTTCGGCCAGTTTATCCGTGGCCATGGCCTCCTCGTTGAGGAGCCATCGGTAGGCTTTTTCGTCCACGGCGACCCGTTCGATCTCGGCGGCTTTCGCCGCTTCGGGACTCAACCTGCGGGCCAGGGGCGCGTCGGAGGTCTGCAGGGCTTCCAACCATTCCGGCCCGATGGTGAGGAGATCACATCCGGCCAGTTCGATGATCTGACCGGTGTTGCGGAAACTCGCTCCCATAACCTGGGTTTTATAACCGAATTTTTTGTAGTAGTTGTAGATTTTGTTGACCGATTGGACACCGGGATCCTCGGCCCCCGCATAGTCCTTGCCGGTGGCGGCCTTGTAGTAATCGTAGATGCGCCCAACAAACGGCGAGATCAAGGTGACGCCCGCATCCGCACAGGCGATGGCTTGGGGAAGGGAAAACATCAAAGTCAGGTTGCAATGGATGCCTTCCTTTTCACAGATGCCGGCCGCCTGGGAACCCTCCCATGTTGAGGCGATCTTGATCAGGATGCGGTCACGCGAGATGCCGGCTTTTTCATACAGGCCGATCAGATAGCGCGCCTTTTCCAAGGTGCGTTCGACATCGAAGGAAAGGCGGGCATCCACTTCGGTCGAGACGCGACCGGGAACGATCTCCAGAATCTTGCGGCCAAAGGCGATGAGCAGATCGTCAATGATCTTTTTCTGCAAGGCCTCTCCGCTCAGGGAGGACCCCTTGTTATCGGCAATGGCCTTGGCGAGCAGGGGTTTGTATTCCTCCTGCTGGACGGCTTTGAAAATCAAAGTTGGATTCGTCGTGGCGTCTTGCGGCGAGTATTTTCTAATGGATTCAAAATCACCGGTATCCGCAACAACCGTGGTGAATTTCTTGAGTTGATCGAGTTGGCTGGTGGCGTTCATCCGTGATAATTTGGTACAGTCCAGCGTGGCGGCGCGGCAGGCGAAAAGCAACTCAGAAATGCATCCCCCTCAACACGACTCACATCAAAGCTTGTATTTCCCGCAGCAAAAAGCCAACACCCATCATCTATGATTCGTATCGCAATCGTCGGCACCGGCGGCATGGCCAATAGCCACGCTCATGAATTCCAAAAAATCAAGGGCTGCAAGATCGTTGCCGTGTGTGACGTGGACGCCGCACGCGCTGCGGCGTTCGCCGAAAAATACCACGTCAAACGCCACTTCTCAAATCTTACCGACATGCTCAACGGCGCGGAGAGTGATGCGGTCTCGATCGTCACCCCCGACTCCACCCATGCCAAGCTCGGCCTGCAAGCCGTGGCGGCGGGCAAGCATGTGCTGTGCGAGAAACCCCTTGCCTCCAATTATCAGGATGCCCTCAAGATGGCCCGCGCCGCTGCGCGCAAAGGGGTGATCAACATGATCAACTTCAGTTACCGCAACGCCTCGGCCATTCAGAAAGCAGCCTCCATACTCGCTTCCGGGGAACTGGGCCAGGTGGTTCATGTCCACGGTTCTTACCTGCAAAGCTGGCTCTCCTCGAAAGTGTGGGGCGACTGGAAAACAAGCCCGGCCTGGCTCTGGCGTCTCTCCTCCTCCCACGGAAGCCGCGGCGTGCTCGGGGATGTGGGTGTGCATCTGCTCGATTTCGCCACCTTTCCCGTTGGTCCGGCAAAAAACATCAGGGCGAAGCTTAAGGTATTTTCCGCAATTAAGGGGAAAAGCATGAGCGGCTACACGCTCGATGCCAACGATTCCGCCCTCATCACCCTCGAATTCGCGGGAGGCGCACTGGCCTCGCTGCACACGTCACGCTGGGCCACCGGCCATAGCAACAGCGTGAGCCTGATCATTCATGCCGAACATGGCGCCATTCGTGTGGATCTGGACAAAAGCAACACCCAATTGGAAATCTGCCGCGGCAAGGACGTTGATACCTGCACATGGAAGACCCTGGACTGCGGACGCACGCCTTCGATCTACGAGCGATTCGTGCAGAGCATCCGCACCGGAATCAACGACCAGCCGGATTTCGCCCGCGGTGCCGAGATTCAAAAGCTCCTCGACGCCTGCTACACCTCAAACGAAAGTGGCACCATCGTCAAAGTTTGACCATCCGGTCATTCGTTAAGAAAGCCGGACGTTCGCTTAACCCATGAAAAACCACTCCCGCTCGTCCAAGCTCGAAGAAGTTCTGGCAAAAAACATTCCCGAGGGCAACCGCCGCGAGTTGGTAGTCAACCCCGACGGCGGATTTTTTGATGCCACCAATCTGGCCAAGGCTCTGCACCGCGCGGCCCATGGCGACATCATCATCCTTCCGCCCGGCGAATATCCCGCCTTTGAAATCAAGAAGAACATCGAGGTGCGCTGCGAGCAGGCCGGCACGGTCATCATCAAGGGAACGATCAAGGTCGTGATGGAGTCTTGTCTTCTCTCCGGCTTGGAACTGCGATCCGAACCCGAACGCCCCGCCGTGCAACTGCAAAAGGGGACCCTCGTGCTGGATGATTGCATTATCCGCGGCGAGATCACGGCAGGTGCGGCCGGAGCCAAGACGCAGCTTTACCTGAAAAACTGTCTGGCCGGCAACGCGCTCCAAGGCGTGACCCTGGCGCATCAGGCCACCGTCGAAATTTCCACCAGCCGGATCAGCAACTGCCGTGTCGGCCTGGCCCTGCGCAACGGCACATCCGGTGCCGTATACAACAGCCGTGTGGAAGGCTGCATCAGCACGGACGAGGCCGATCCCGGGATCGGCGTTTATGCCGAACAAGCCGACTTTTATTGCGAAGGCGCAACGTTCAGCGGCAACGGAGTCGGGGTGTATCTGAAAAACTGCACCGACGTGAGAATCCTCGGCTCGCTTTTTCATGCCAGCGAGACTTCCGCCCTGATCGCCGTGGCTGAGGCCGCCGGCAATCCGCTCCATTTGCGCTCCTGCGTGATTGATCATCAGGGGTCCGCCAGGTGTTCCCAACTCTCCTTCACCGGTGGCACGGCCAGCCTCGCGCATTGCGTGATCAAACCCGCCCCAAGCCCCGCTCTCACCGCCTCGAAAACCCGCTTGGAAATTCTCAACACCCGGCTCGCCGCCATCGGGGAACCCGCCTTTGAGGCGCAATCCTGCCATCTTTCCGGATCGGGTATTTTCTGCGAATCCTCGGGCTCCGCTTCGTTTGCCGCCGTAAGTTGTCAGGGAATCCTGCGCGACAGCACTTTTGTCGGGCAGCTCCAAACCACCCTGACCGATTCCCCTCAGCTTCTACTCGAGTCCTGCGTCTTGCGCGAAACTCCGACGGAAACCTCCCCGACAGCCACGGAAAGTCCTGAAGCAGAGACAACCATTGAGGGCGTGCTCGCCCATCTCAAAAAATTCGTCGCACAGGAATCCGTCCGCAACGACCTGGAACACATCCTTCGCCTCGCCCATGGCAGCCAACTAAGGAAACTCAAAGGCCTGCCCGCCCCCGAACAGAACTTCCACAGTATTTTCATGGGGCCGGCCGGAACGGGCCAACTCGCCGCCGCCAGCGCCCTGGCCCATGGGCTCCATACTTTTGGCATCCTGACCAGCTCCAAGATCACCGAGATTTCTCTGGAGGAAGAACGCGGAGCGTCCCCGGACGGAACCGCGATCCGCGAGACCGGAGTGGTTTTTCTGCGGGCCAGCGAAGCAAGCGGTTCCGCTGCGCACTTCAACGCTGCCCAGAAAATAATAACGGAGTTCGTGACCAGTTCCCGCGATGTCATTATTCTTGCCGGGGAACGCGACACCCTTCGCGCGCTGCTTCGCGCCAACCCCGTGCTTGATCGCGCCTTCCGCAAAACCTTTTATTTCACCAGTTACGGACCCGTCGAACTCGCCACGCAATTCACCCGTCTTTGCGAAACTGACCGGATTCCGCTCTGTGCCGAAGCCGCCCGCTACATCCTTCTCGCCCTTCATCTGTTCTGCGAAAGAAAAGACAAGCGGCGGGCCAACACCAAAGGCATAGAAATACTCTACGAAGCCTCGCGTCGCCGCTATCTGGAACGGTGCAGTCTGGCCAATCGTGTGGATCTCGAACTCGAAGTCCGCGATCTCGATATTCCGCAAGATAAAACCCTGCGCACCGCCATAGAGCGCTGTCCGGCTTTTGTTACGTTATGCCCGGCTTGCCTGGAGGAAAACCCTTGGCTGCCGGGACTGGAAAGCCAATGCGTCTGTCTGCATTGCGATGCCATCTACACCGCGAGCTGGGGCATTTGGAAGGATTCCAGCATCTACCGCCGCATGCAGGAATCCCTCACCCAGCCGCTGGAATCCACAACGATCGCATTCCGGGTTGGTCAAGCCGCAGGCCGGTGACTTCCGCCATGGCGTTGAGAATTCTTTTTCGTTCGCTCAATCGCAGAGCTCCGAGAACTTCCAGCTTCACAGGCCCGCAGAAAGCCGCCTGATACCCGTCGAGCAAGGCGCGCAGCGCGACTTTGACCAGGAGAGCGCCCTCCATCAGCATCCGCCCGAATTCCCTGACCTTGGCCCGCTTGAGAAACTCTGTCACGGCCGGCCCACGGCGGGTCTCTTCCTTGTTTCTCCCGTGCGTGCTGCCAAGCCGCCTAAAATGCCATCTTCGATGTCAACCGTGATTCCCAGGGAAAAGTTCGCACCCGACCACCGTGAAAAACA
>Ga0114978_10003438_pt1 | contig 12943 bp, 14 predicted proteins | sample S_140212_EF_Meta_FD_87027 | JGI IMG/M metagenome (GOLD analysis project Ga0114978, IMG submission 87027) | Freshwater microbial communities from Lake Simoncouche, Canada to study carbon cycling - S_140212_EF_MetaG | ecosystem: Environmental > Aquatic > Freshwater > Lake | place: Lake...
GGATCAAAGCTAGCCTTTGTTTGGATGGCAGCATTCGTCGTCATGCTAGAAGAAATTGCCAGTAAAGTGTAGCCATCCGGTGCGGCCTTGGATACCTGAGCCGAACCCGTACTACCACTAGCCCCCGGTCGATTGTCTACCACCACTGAAATCTTTAAAGCATCACCTAAATTTTTAGCAATAAGCCTCGCAAATACATCATTCGATCCACCTACAGGATACGGAACAACCAAAGTAATTGGCTTACTTGGATAGCCCGACTGCGCTGATAAAGCCCCCGCAAGACAGAGACCAGTAATCAATAATAGTATTTTCTTCATAGGATTATTTTCCATTGATCAGGCCAAGTTGTTCAGCCATAGTTAAGATTGCTTTAGCTCGATTAGCAAAAGGTGGATCAATCATTTTTCCATCCACCACAAATGCCCCAACTGAATTTTTTTGCGCTTGACTTTCAGCCTCTACTACTTTTAAGGAGAATGTAATGTCCTCATCACTTGGACGAAAAACAGCATTCGCAATATCTATTTGACTGGGATGTATACAACTTTTACCTAGATAACCAAGGCTATGTGATAGCTTGGCCTCTAATTCATAGCCTGTCTTATCTGCTATGTTGGCATAAGCACCATCGAATGCAGCAACGCCAGCTTCATGAGCAGCCATCGCCATCAAAAACATGGCTTGTTCAACCGCCACGACTTGTGTTCTATCGATAGCATAGGGCTCAAACAAGTCTCCGAGACCAAGCTGTAAGCCCATGACTCTAGAATCTGCGCATGCTAATTCATGCGCAAGCCTTAATGATTTTGGTGTTTCAATATTAATTAATAGCCGAACTGGACGCTGATAATGAGGCTGAATCTGATATTTGTTTTCTGCATCACTAATGATTTTCGCAGCTGTCGCAACCGCTTCACCAGTCTCTGCTTTTGGGAGGTTAATAATCTGAATACCCGACTCTACTAAAGCAGCAATATCTGCCAGAAAATGCTGGCTATCCATCGAGTTCACACGCGCAATCATGACCTTCTTACTGGCAATTGCCTCACGAGTCTTCAGGAACTCAGCAAGTGCATTTCTGGCATCAGACTTTTTGTCCTCTCGTACCGAATCCTCAAGATCAAAAGATAAGCCATCGGCCTGGCTCTGTAGCGCCTTTAAAAAAAGCTCTGGTCTAGAGGCTGGAACAAATAACTTGCTTCTCATAAATCTCCAATACAGCTAATCAAGATAGCTCATGCCCATACTAAACGTATTTTATTAAATCTAGTCTTGATAGCTTATGAAAGGTGTTTATCTAAAAGCGGGTAAACCTTGCGAGCATTACCCTCATATATCTTTAATCGATCACCATCAGTCAAAATAGTTGAGTTTTCAATATATCGCTTGGTGTCATCGTAATAGTGGCCGGTTTCGGGATCAATGCCTCGAACAGCTCCGATCATTTCGGAAGCAAACAAAATATTATCGACTGGAATCACCTTAGTTAGTAAATCAATACCAGGCTGGTGGTAAACACAAGTATCAAAATAAATGTTCTTTAAAAGATGCTCGGTCAACAGAGGTTTTTTCATCTCCTGAGCCAAGCCCCTAAAGCGGCCCCAATGGTATGGAACTGCACCACCGCCATGGGGAATTAAAAACTTTAAATCCGGAAACTCTTGAAATAAATCCGAAGTCAAACACTGCATAAATGCGGTGGTATCCGCATTTAGATAGTGTGCGCCCGTTGTATGAAAACAATCATTACAGCTGGTGCTCACATGGATCATTGCTGGAACTTGATACTCCACCATCTTTTCGTAAATAGGAAACCAGTGTGGATCTGATAGAGGCGGCTCGCGCCAATGGCCGCCAGATGGATCGGGGTTGAGATTGACACCCACAAAATCATATTCTTTGATGCACTTCTCTAATTCAGGAATGCAAGATTTTGGATCTACGCCGGGCGATTGTGGCAACATGGCCGCACCCATAAATTGACCTGGAAATAATATGGAAATGCGATAACACAGTTCATTGCAAATAGCGGCCCAGGTGGCAGAGGTGTTGAAATCACCAATATGATGTGCCATAAAACTAGCGCGGGGCGAGAAGATAGTTAGATCGATGCCCCGTTCTTGCATTTTTGCAAGCTGATTGACTTCGATAGACTCTCGCAACTCATCATCACTAATCTTGAGATCAGAAACTTTAGGCCCCAAACTAGGAGAATTTAGATTGGCAATTTGCTGGTTACGCCACTCCTCTAACGCCTTTGGGGCAGTTGTATAGTGGCCATGACAGTCAATAATCATTTATATAAACACATTCCGTTTTAGAAATTACTTACTAGCAACACCACGCAAACCAGATCTTCTAATAATAGAAGCCAACTCTCCAGATGCACTCAAGGATTGGACAAACTGATCCAAGTACAGCTTCACATTCGGGCGATCAATTGGTACGCCCAAGGCCATGCTCTCATAGCCAATCACCTCTGGCATCACTCTTGAGCCAGCAACCTGATCTGATAACTCAAAAAGAATCCCCTTATTACTCGAGAACGCATCAATCTTTCCAGAAGCCAGTTGCTCAACAGTCTCTTTTGTTGAACTCATCTTCACTAATTTCGCCTTACTCAATAGCTCAGCCACCTCTCCTTCAGAGCTACTGCCAACACTAACCCCAATTTTGATGTCAGAATTATTTAACTCTGCGATGCTTTTAACCTTGCTCTTTGGGGAAAGTAAAAATCCTTTTTCAAGTCTAATCACTGGCTCAGAAAACTGAATAAATTTAGCGCGAGCAGCAGTTGCATTGGTAAATACCAAATCAATTTTCTTTTCTTTAATCGCATCTAAGACATCAGCATTTCTAGGATAAACAATTGGCTGATAGGTAATATTCATTGCAAGAGCGAGTTGCTTACCAAGCGCAAAGCCAATACCTCGGTTATCACTCAGATTGCCATCACCTAGATAAGATGTTGGTGACCCCTGATACACCCCCATCCGCAATGATCCAGTAGATGCTATCTCATTTTTTGGCCCACTAGCACAGGCTACTATCATCACCGCCATAAAACTGGCGGCTACATAAAACCAAATTCGATCTAGATGGGTATTTATAAATTTCAACATGTCTTTTTCTTTTCTATTCAATCAGGCTGAATATTGGCTTCGCGAACCATCTTCTCATAACGCCTAGATTCAAACTTAATCAAATTGCCAAGTTGAGTCCTAGGGCCAGGAGTCACCTCACCACCCGCTGAAGAAAGGCGCTCAATCATTTCCTTAGAAGCCAAAGACTTCTCGACCGCGCTATACAGTTTATTAGTAATCGCATTTGGTGTTTTTGCAGGCGCAATGAGGCCATACCAAACAAATGCCTCAAAGCCAGGAAAACCACTTTCTGCAATGGTGGGAACTTCAGGGAATAACGGTGAACGCTTTGGACTCATCACTGCCAAGATCTTGACTTTGCCGGCCTTTACCTGCGGTGCAATTTCAAGCATATTGGTGGCAACGAGATCAATCTGGCCACCAAGTAAATCAGTGATTGCAGCTGAGCCGCCTTTATAGGGCACATGCTTTAGTGAGATTCCAGCAGCCTGCTCAAAAAATTTCACAGCCATATGAGGGGTTGCTCCATTTCCAGGTGAACCAAAGGTGATGTCGTCAGGCTTAGCTTTTGCGGCTTTCATCAGATCCGCTAAGTTAGCGTACTTTCCATTCACAGTAGTAGCTAACACCACCGGTACATTACCAATCAGTGCAATGGGTGTTACATCTGTCTCAGGATCAAATGGTTGTGGCTTGTATAAGGATTTATTAGCCGCTAAAGCATTGGCCGCCAACATCAATACGTAGCCATCAGATGGACTATCGATCAACAGTTTTGTGGCGATATTAGTACCCCCGCCTGGTTTATTTTCAACAATAATGGACTGCCCAAGCGTTTCGGACATTCCCTTGGCCAAAGCCCTTGCAATCAAATCTACCGCACCACCAGGGGCATAGCCAACAATAATCTTAATAGGCTTAGTGGGATATTCTTGTGCAACTACATGACTACTCAGTAATGCACATATCATCAGGATCAGAATTTTTTTGATACCACTCATTTTTTACCCCAATTAGTCATAATAGAAAATACTCATGCAAGTCAATACTGCAATTCACTTTTAATGTATGGAGATATGCACACCCTTACTCCTTAGGGGCCCCAGACATTTTGACAATACCCTCATAACGCTTAATTTCTGACTGAGAGAATCTGGTAAATTCAGCGACTGAGCCACCATCCACTTGAGCACCAATGGATTGAAGGCTTCTCTTCACTTCAGGATCATTGAGCACCTTATTAAAAGCAGCATTGAGTTTTTCAGTAAGCTCTTTTGGCGCTCCCGCGGGTAACATCACGCCATACCAAGCATTGGCAACCATGGGTACACCTGCCTCTCTCAGTGTGGGTACATTGGGTAATTCAGGAATACGCTTCTCAGAAGCGACACCCAAGGCCTTCAATTTACCGCCTTTAATATTATTTAAGGACCCAGTATCAAGCATCATATCGATATGTCCCGCCATTAAATCTAACGCAGCAGGACCACTCCCTTTGTAAGGCACATGACGAATATCTAATCCAGTCACCGTCTTAAATTGCGCACCAGCTAAATGCTGAGATGCACCAATACCAGCAGATCCATAAGTAAATTTGCCGGGATTTTGTTTGGCGTCATTCATCAAATCTTTGAGGTTATTCCATGGTGAAGCAGTTGGAACTACCATGATGTTAGGAATAGTACAAACCAAAACCACGGGGGTGAAATCCTTAGCTGCGTCAAATCCTTGATTGGCAAATAAATGCGGGCCGGCAGCATTGGTAGAGCTTGTTGCCATCAACATTGAATACCCATCTGGTTTGTCTTGCAAGAAGGCTTGTGTGCCGATATTGCCACCCGCCCCACCCTTGTTTTCAACAAATACTGAGACGCCTAATTCTTTGGTGAGGGGTATAGCCAACAATCGTGCGACCTGATCAGTTGCGCCACCAGGAGGCCAAGGCACTAAAAACTTGATGGATTTATCTGGATATGCCGCACTTACATTAAATGCAGCAATACTTAACATGACTGCGAGAATATTCTTCAGATTCATAATGCACCTTTTTGTTTTAAAGCAGCATCTATCCAAGTAGCATCATACTGACCATCTAGGATCGATTGAATTGTTTTTCGCTCAGCCATGGCCTTTTCTTTTCCTAACTTAGCGCCCAACAATGCATCAGCAGGAGAAAGAGCGATGATGCCATCACAGTCACCCAGTATCACATCGCCTGGATTCACGATCATGCCGCCAATACTAATAGGCACATTGATAGACCCAGGGCCATCTTTAAATGGGCCTCGCATATTCACTCCACGAGCCCAGCATGGGAATTGATGCTTTTCAAAAGTATCGGCATCCCGAATAGCGCCATCAAATACACAACCAATAGCGCCTTTCATTTTTGCGACTGTCATCATGATTTCGCCAAAAAGTGCTCTAGAGACATCGCCACCGCCATCAACCACCAAAACATCACCTGGTTGAAGAATTTGCAACGCTTTATGAATCAATAAATTATCGCCAGTACGCACACTAACGGTCACGGCATTGCCACAGACCGATATAGAAGATTTGTTCATAGGTAGGATACCGAGCGCGCCCACTCTTCTACCTAATGCATCACTCACCACCGAAGTAGCCAAGCCTGTCAAAGCCTCAATACCCTCTTTAAAGGCCTCTTTACGTGGATGAATGTCGATTCCTGTGGCGTTCATGAAGACTCCTAAATTTTTGATATTACAAGTTCGATGTAAAGTTCTAGCTTGATTAATGTCAATATAGCCCATAAAAGTTCAATTTTTATAGGCCTAAAGAAACTATTATGAATCTTAGGAAGATCATGAGCCAAACCCAAGGGCCAATCACCCTTAATCGTCCTGCGTTGATTTGAGACGATGTCTGAGTGATGAAAGCATTGAATAAAGATCAGTTACTCGAGCTTGCAGAGCCGTCCAAAACAAATGATGGTTGCCCAGACTGCTCATCCCTTTCTTGTGACGGATGGGAATCAGTACCAAGCTCTTTTAATCTTGATCAGTTGCAAGTTTTAGGCACTCTGAGAATTGAAGGTACAGAGGAATGTTGGGATGAACATCATCCGAATGGAACAAATATTTGGTCTGAAGATGCCCCGATCTCTTTACAGCACCACCCCTACAATCGATCCAATGTCTGTGAATGCATCAGCTGCAAGAGAAAATTTCTTCGTTATACAGAATATGGTGGCTATTACGTAGATGAACGTATTAGGGAATTAAATTTCCAATTGATTATTTAACCGATTAGCGCAATTACTGCCCAGACTACCGAGTCTTATCCTTATGAAATTTTTCTTTTTCCCCAAAGAAAAAGCCATCCCGAAGGATGGCTGAAAATAAGTCTATGGAGGTACTACCTAAAGAATGAACAACACCTTCATATTAGGCGCTCATATAATTTGCTTTGATTCTTCATGCTTAAATATTGGGCCTAATGCACTGTTATTGTGCAATTAATGATTCTCTTTGGCGTGATTAATCGAGTATTTGGGTATTTCGATAACCAAATCTTCTCTGGCAACAATGGCTTGGCAAGATAAACGTGACTGAGAGTTTAGGCCCCAAGCGCGATCGAGCATATCTTCCTCGTTTTCATCTGGAGGATTAAGGCTATTAAAACCTTCTTTCACAATCACGTGGCAAGTGGTGCAGGCACAAACCATATCGCAGGCATGCTCTATCGGAATGTCATTCTCAAGCAAGGCTTCACAAATCGACGTACCTGGAGCCACTTCAACAACTGCGCCATCGGGGCAATATTCACTATGAGGAAGAACAACGATTTGAGTCATGGTATTTTTTACTTAGGTTCAAGGTATTTTTAGGTATTGTGTTTTTAGATCTCGGCAACATTCTTACCGGATAGGGCTTTTTGAATACTCGCGTTCATGCGCATTTGGGCAAACTCATCGGTTGCCTTAGCAGCATGATCCACCGCTTTCCGAACCACATCGCTATCGGTCTCTTCATTCAAAATCCGTTGCAGCACTACCATCTCTTGATCAATGGTCGCCTGCTCTTCTTGATTGAGTAAATCACGGTCGCTATTGAGTGCAGTTTGTACTGCATCCAATAAACGCTGTGCATTAACTTGCTCTTCCCGTAATGATCTTGAGAGGAGATCTTCTTTAGCTGATGCAAAACCGTCTTTTAACATACGAGTAATTTCACCATCTGTCAGACCATAGGATGGTTTGATATCGATTGACGCCTGCACCCCAGAGCCTTGCTCGGTAGCACTCACAGATAAAAGGCCATCTGCATCTACTTGGAAAGTAACGCGGATACGCGCCGCACCTGCAGCCATTGCAGGGATTCCGCGTAACTCAAAACGACCGAGTGAGCGACAGTCTTGCGCTAACTCTCGCTCGCCCTGCACTACTTGTATTGCTAGCGCAGTTTGACCATCTTTAAAGGTTGTAAAATCTTGAGCCCTAGCAACCGGAATTGGTGTATTCCGTGGAATGATTTTTTCTACTAAGCCGCCCATGGTTTCAACACCAAGAGAAAGTGGAATGACATCTAATAATAGCCATTCATCATCTTTACTCTGATTGCCTGCCAATAAATCAGCCTGCATTGCTGCGCCTAATGCAACTACTTGATCGGGATTCAAGTTATTTAAGGGTTGTGTGCCAAAGAGTTCACTAACTGCACGTTGTACATTAGGCATACGGGTTGAGCCGCCCACCATCACCACACCTTTAATATCACCAGCCTTCAGACCGGCATCACGCAAGGCTTTTTTACAAGCCGTTAAGGTTTTGGTAACCAAGTTCTGCGTAATCTCAAAGAGTTGGACTTGGCTAACACCAACATTCACAACCGTGCCATCGGCAAGCGTTTCATGGATGCGCGCCAGCGGATTGTGGCTTAACTGCTCTTTAGTATGCTTGCAGGCTTGCAATAGGGTGCGGTGATCATGAATAGAGAGTGGCGCAAGCTTAGCCTGCTCAATCACCCAGCAATATAAGCGGTGATCAAAATCATCTCCACCTAAAGCAGAATCACCACCAGTAGAGAGTACTTCAAACACCCCTCTACTCATCCGCAAGATTGAGATATCAAAGGTGCCACCACCTAAGTCGTAGACAGCGTATACGCCTTCAGCTGCATTATCTAAGCCATAAGCAATCGCAGCTGCAGTTGGCTCATTAAGTAAACGCAACACTTCGATGCCCGCTAACTTCGCAGCATCCTTAGTCGCTTGGCGCTGCGCATCATCAAAATAGGCAGGTACAGTAATCACTGCCCCAACAATATCGTCATTTACTGAGTCTTCAGCCAATTGACGCAAGCGCGCGAGAATTTCAGCAGAAACTTCAATCGGACTTTTATCCCCAGCAACCGTTCTCAGCTTAAGCATGCCTGGCTGATCAACAAAATCATAAGGAGCGCTCTCAATGTGCTCAATATCTGTCAAGCCGCGACCCATAAAACGCTTGACTGAAACAATCGTATTTTTTGGATCGATCACAATACTCTCAAGCGCTTCAAATCCGGCCTGGGTCCGACCATTTGGCAAATAGCGCACTACTGAAGGCAATAACTCGCGACCCTGCTCATCGGGCAGGACTTTGGGTAGCGCGTCTCGCACAATGGCCACTAAAGAATTAGTTGTTCCTAAATCAATGCCCACAGCAATGCGACGATGATGCGGCGCAAGCGATTTACCAGGTTCAGAGATTTGTAATAAGGCCATAGGGAATAGAGTGTAGTTTACGTGTGGGCTAGATTAAGGCTGCAATAGTGTCATCAAGCTCAAGCGCAAACTTATCGATAAAGAGTAATCCGCGAAGTAACTCCGCCGCGCGCACATAATTGTTAGCCCCATCAATGGCTTGGGTGATTTCAGCGAGAGTATCTGCCTTCGACCGCTCTACTTCAGCCATCATAGCCTCGAGTGCTGGCAAATCTTCTGCCTGCTCATCCAAACTCTCACGCCAATCCATTTGCTTCATCAAAAAAGCAGCTGGCATTGCTGTATTCGTTTCTAATTTGGCATCCACTCCATGCAATTGGCATAGATACAAACCACGTTGAATGGGATTCTTGAGTGTTTGAAGCGCGGTATTGGCTAAAGTGGCCATTTGCATTGCAAGGCGCTGCTCAGTTTCACTTCCGCGAGCATGGCGATCGGGATGAACTTCTTTTTGAATTGCTAGATAAGCTTGATCTAGTGCAGCCAAATCTATGTGGAATTGCTGTTTTAATCCAAAAAAGCGAAAGTAATCGTCAGACGCGGAAAGATTCGCCACAACCACACTCATCTTTTACGTTTGGATTTTGAAACTTAAATCCTTCGTTCAAACCCTCGCGCACGAAATCTAATTCGGTTCCATCTATATAAGCCAAGCTCTTTGGATCAACAAATAATTTGATGCCGTTGGACTCAAAAACTTGATCTTCCGCAGCCGGCTCATCTACATATTCCAGCTCGTAAGCTAAACCAGAGCAACCGGTCGTCCGAACACCCAAACGTAGGCCGCAACCTTTACCACGCTTCTCAAGATTGCGGTTGACGTGCTTTGCAGCTTTTTCAGTTAAGGTGATTGCCATAATATTCTCAAGTTCCGTTATTTAACCGGATGCTTTTCTTTGTAATCAGCAACAGCTGCTTTGATAGCGTCTTCAGCCAAAATAGAACAGTGAATCTTGACGGGAGGCAAAGCGAGCTCTTCGGCAATTAAAGAATTCTTAATCTCTAATGCTTGATCTAAGGTTTTACCTTTTACCCATTCAGTCACCAATGATGAAGATGCAATGGCAGAGCCACAGCCATAAGTCTTGAACTTAGCATCTTCGATCACGCCTTGATTGTTTACACGAATTTGCAACTTCATGACGTCTCCACATGCAGGTGCACCAACCATACCAGTACCTACGCTATCGTCACCCTTCTCAAAGGAGCCAACGTTCCGGGGGTTTTCATAATGGTCGATGACCTTTTCGCTATATGCCATGGTATTTCCTCTTTATTTTTTATTCAATACTGCTTTTTTAGTGTGCAGCCCACTGAATCGTGCTCAAGTCGACTCCATCTTTGTACATTTCCCACAATGGGGAGAGCTCACGCAACTTTGCAATCTTTTCTTTTACCAACTTGATCGTGAAGTCCACTTCTTCTTGGGTAGTAAAGCGTCCCAAAGTAAAACGAATTGAGCTATGCGCCAACTCATCATTGCGGCCTAATGCTCGCAATACATATGAAGGCTCTAAGGAAGCAGATGTACAGGCTGAACCCGATGAGATCGCTAAATCTTTAAGGGCCATTAACATGGACTCACCCTCAACATAGTTAAAACTAATATTGAGGTTATGAGGAACGCGTTTATCCATATCACCGTTGACATACACTTCTTCGATATCTTTGAGGCCAGCCAATAAACGGTCGCGCAATCCGCGGATACGATGGTTTTCCTCAATCATCTCAATACGAGCAATCCGGAATGCCTCGCCCATGCCAACAATTTGATGAACCGCTAAGGTGCCAGAGCGCATGCCGCGCTCATGACCCCCACCATGAATCTGGGCTTCAATACGAATCCGAGGCTTGCGACGAACAAATAAAGCGCCGATACCTTTTGGACCATAAGTCTTGTGAGCAGAAAAGCTCATCAAGTCAACTTTGATCTTGTCTAAATCAATTTCTACCTTGCCAGTTGCCTGTGCGGCATCCACATGAAAAATGACACCACGTGAACGGCATAACTCACCAATACGAGGAACGTCTTGCACTACGCCAATTTCATTATTGACATACATAACAGAGGTCAAAATGGTGCTGGGCTTCATGGCAGCTTCTAACTGGGCAAAATCAATCAAGCCGTTAGGCAATACATCTAGGTAAGTCACTTCAAAACCTTCACGCTCTAGATCACGGCAAGTATCTAAGGTTGCCTTGTGCTCGGTCTTCACAGTAATGATGTGATTACCGCGCTCTTTGTAAAAATGCGCAGCGCCTTTGAGTGCTAAGTTAATACTTTCAGTAGCACCACTCGTAAATACGATTTCTCTTGGGTCAGCATGCACCAAGAGGGCAACTTCTGAACGCGCCCACTCGACCGCTTCTTCTGCGGCCCAGCCATAAGCATGGCTTCGGGAAGCAGCATTACCAAATTGCTCACGCAAATAGGGCAACATCTTATCAACCACACGAGGATCAATCGGTGTTGTAGCTGAATAATCCATATACACCGGAAAGTGCTTAGGGCTAAACATCGGAACCGGTTGCAAAGGAAGGTCTTGTGGTGCGTTCATATTGTATTTCTGGAGATATAGGACTACTGATTAACTTCGTTTAAATTGCTGCGCCAAATTAAAGACAGAATTAATTAATGGCGCTTTAGGGGTAGCTTCTTTTTTTGCTGCAAGTGCTAGGGCTGGCTTTTGAGCCTTCACACTTTCAACTTTCATTTTTTTCTGGCGCATATCTTGAATCACGATGCCGCGACCTTCTTGCTGCTGAACTAAATCACGCAAAGTGACTGAGCTGAGGTATTCAACCATTTTCGAGTTGAGATTACTCCAAAGATCATGAGTCATACAACGACCATGACCCTCTTCCTCGGTATGGCAATTGCCCTTACCGCCGCATTGAGTGGCATCCAATGGTTCATCCACCGCCACAATGATGTCGGCTACGCTAATCTCTGTAGATGGGCGCGCCAAGGTATATCCACCACCAGGACCGCGGGTACTCTCGACAATATTGAAACGGCGCAATTTACCGAATAATTGCTCGAGATAAGAAAGGGAAATCTTTTGTCTTTGGCTAATTCCAGCCAAAGTCACAGGACCATGCGTTTCACGCAGGGCTAAATCAATCATTGCGGTTACTGCAAAACGGCCTTTAGTTGTAAGTCTCATATGTCACCTTGGTAATGGATTGTTATGGACAGCTTAATGTCAGGTGGGTAATACCCGACCATTCCACTCAACTTTACCATATGACCAAGCAAATCGCTCAAGCATTATCTCAAAAAACCCTTCTAGAATGCAGGAAATCAGCTTATTGAGTCCCTAGACCTCGCTCCAAACGCCATTTCCTTAACCTTAGTAAGCCTGTCTCGCGTACCCGCCGCTTTTTCAAACTCTAGATTCTTGGCTTCAGCGTTCATTTGTTTCTCTAATCGTTTGATTTCATTGGATAAATCCTTCTCACCCATATCCTCATAACGAGCTCGCTCCTGCTCTACTTGCATCTCCTGACGCTTCTCTTTGACATCATAGACTCCATCAATAATGTCCTTAATCCGCTTTTTAACTCCTTTAGGTTCAATGCCATGAAGCTTATTAAAAGCAATTTGTTTGGTTCGGCGTCTTTCAGTCTCCCCCATTGCTCGACGCATGGAGTCGGTGACCCTATCGGCATAGAGAATCGCCTTGCCGCGGACATTTCGGGCAGCGCGCCCAATCGTCTGAATTAACGAGCGTTCAGAACGTAAGAAGCCTTCCTTATCTGCATCCAAAATCGCCACGAGTGAGACCTCAGGAATATCCAAACCTTCACGCAATAAGTTGATGCCTACCAAAACATCGAACACACCCAAACGCAGATCACGCAAAATTTCAACCCGCTCAACCGTATCAATGTCAGAGTGAACATAACGTACCTTCACGCCGTTATCAGAAAGATAATCGGTGAGTTGCTCAGCCATCCGTTTGGTTAACACTGTGACTAAAACACGTTCAGCTACTTTCACGCGCTCATGAATCTGATCTAATAAATTATCTACTTGAGTACTTGCTGGTAATACCTCAATTTCTGGATCAACCAAACCGGTTGGTCGAGCCACTTGCTCAACCACC
>Ga0114978_10003439_pt1 | contig 12943 bp, 9 predicted proteins | sample S_140212_EF_Meta_FD_87027 | JGI IMG/M metagenome (GOLD analysis project Ga0114978, IMG submission 87027) | Freshwater microbial communities from Lake Simoncouche, Canada to study carbon cycling - S_140212_EF_MetaG | ecosystem: Environmental > Aquatic > Freshwater > Lake | place: Lake...
GAGGTACGAATTGAACAACTTAAACTTATTAACTCAGCTAATGAGATAATAGATCTTACCGAGTTTATTGTTGAACTAAATTTATTTGAAGATTTATTTAAAAATTATCTGCATGGTAATTTGGTACTTACTGATAGTAGAAATTTAATTGATCGGTTTAATATTCATGGGGAAGAATTTTTAAACATAAAAATAAGAACCCCGTCATTTCCAGATTCAGAAGTAATACAAAAAACGTTCAGAGTCTTTAAACTATCTGATAGATCTATCGTAAGAGATACTAACACTCAAAACTTTGTTTTACATTTTATTTCAATTGAATTCTTTTATGATGTCTCTCTACCTCTATTTGCTCCGTTTGAAGGAACAATAACAGACGTTGCAGGAGCGATTTTTTCGGACTTTATCGCAGCATCGCGTAATTTTGATATATCTGAATCAGGAAGAGAAATAAAAGAAAATCCTGAACCGACTAATCTAATAGTTATAAATGAAGCTTCTAATAAAGTTAAATTTATATCCCCAGGTTGGTCACCGTTTAAGTGCATTAATTGGCTTGCCTCTAAAGCTATACCAAAAGATGGTACTGCAAAGAATTACATATTTTTTGAATCAAATAAAAACTTTTACTTTGGTACATTAGAAAATCTATTTAGAGATGCGCATGAGAGTCAAAACTATCTGGGTAGATACTTAATATCTGCATCAAACGTACGCGAGAACCAAAGTTCACAAAATGTTAATAGAGAAATGTTTCTTGCAAAAGATGTAGAAATGATTGAAACAACAGACTATATTAAAAACTACACAAGTGGATATCTTGGAAGTAGGTTAATATATCTTGATGTGTTTAACAAAGAATATGAATTAATAGATTACGACCATACAGTAAACTACGAGAAGCAGTATCATACTTCAGGTAAGGGTACGGAGGCAAAGCCAATATTTAATAAAGATACTTTTAAAAACTTTGCAACAAATATAAGTTTCTATCCTAAAAATCCAAAACTGTTTAATGATTATAACGGTAATATAAGCGAGAAGATGGGTGAAATTCACGGGAACAGATTATCATCTTTGTTAGAATTAACTAATATAAAGATGAATATGACTGTACCGGGCAGGACAGATGCTGAGGTGGGAAGAGTTATTTACTTTGAATACCCATCCATGGGTGCAAAAGATGAAAGCGATACGGGTTCATCAGCACAAGATAAATTATATTCCGGTTTTTATTTAATTACTGCCATTCACCATAAGGTGAATAAATTTGAACATACCATGACTATGGAAATAATAAAAGATTCTTTATACGTTGACAAAGAGAGTGAAAACAGGGCTTAATTATGCAAAGAATTTTTAACAAAGACGGTTTTAATTGGTGGATTGGTGTAGTAGAGGATCGAATGGACCCGGAAAAGATGGGTCGATGTAGAGTACGTATTTACGGCTACCATACAGATAGTAAGATAATACTACCAACAAAAGAACTACCTTGGGCTACACCTATACAGCCAATTACCTCGGCTGCAATTTCCGGTATTGGTTCTTCACCATTAGGCCCGGTCGAAGGTACCTGGGTTATTGGGTTCTTCCTTGATGGAGAAGACATGCAACAGCCAGCTATCTTTGGTACCATTGCTACTAAAGCAGCCAAGAGAGCGTTCGCCGTACAAGAAGAAACACCACCTGTTTCAAATCCTAACGATGGTATCCTTAGAGACAGTTCTGGTAACCCTGTAGTAGATGGCCAAGGGGAGCCAATTAGATCTGGTACCCCTTCTGTTGAAGGTTGGGAGATAGGTCAGACATCAGAAAAGTATGAATCTGGTGGCAAGGGGCCTGGTACTATTAATGCATATACTGGCGCTGCAGGAGGCGATCTAGGAGGTGCATCATATGGTACATATCAGCTAGCCTCTTTCCTACCTGCTGTAATGACTACCGGTAAAGCAAGACCTTCAGCTAAAAATTCCCCTGTAATTCAGTTTTTAAATACCTCTAAGTTTAAAGAAAAGTTTGCAGGTCTTGAGCCCGCCACACCTACTTTTGATGCTAAGTGGGCAGAGATTGCAAGTACTTTTAAAGATGCGTTTAAAAAAGAACAACACGATTACATTCAGAAAAAGTATTATGACGTTGCAATAGCTAACTTACAACGGCAGGGCTTAGATATGGTAAAATACGGACCCGCAGTTCAAGATTTAGTTTGGTCAGGCGCCGTACAGTTTGGTCCAGCAAATACAAGAGCATTTACTGAAGCCTTAAGAGGTAAGAGTACCTTGACAGATAAGGATATCGTTACCCTGGTCAGTGAATGGAAAATTAACAATGTAGATACGTTATTTAAATCTAGCTCTGACTCTATTAGAGCCGGGGTTAAATCTCGCTTCCAATCCGAAAAACAAGCATTACTGAGTTTAATTAAATAATGGATCCATTAATTACAAAACAAATTCAAGGTGTACTTGAGAACAATATCTTTAATAAGATTATTGCTCTTAACCTTAACATACCAAGCCCTGTTCTAAGAGCTATAATTTCCAGGGTAGCCGAAGTCGGAGCTGTAGATATTGTTAAACAAGTTAACTTAAGTTCAAACAAACAACTTACAGATATACCTAATAATATTATTGGCTCGGTTAATCCTGTTAACATTACTAACAGTAATAATGGTCCTGCTCAAATTAGTAGTAACATCGATGGTATCATTCAACAGCAATTACTATTACAGACAACAGATAAGATTGTATCTAAACTACAATCTCAATTAAGACTCTCATTACCTACTGATAAGTTAGGTATTATTAATTTTGATAATCTAGCTGCAAGCCTGATACAAGGTATTACACCGACTGTTGGTAAGACAATCTCTACAGCTGTTAACAGCTTTGCTGATTCTATTTTTAACAAAGGCCAATTACCTAAAATAACTTCTAATAGTATTGAGTCGCTGTACAGCAGCTTATCACCAGAAGAAGCATTATCTAAAACAGATGAGATATTTGTATCGAGTGCTGCTAATAATGCACTATCAGAAGCTAAAAACTTTGATATTAATTCAACTACTAATGCTGAAAAATTAGAAGTATTAGATAAGGGATTTACAGACCCTAATGCAAATTACCCTACAAAAGAATATGCTGGTATTTCTGAAACTAACAAACTGGCACAGGGTGATGTTAGAGGTACAGTAGTTCAAGAAAAAAATAACAACAGAATGCTGGGTGCTAAGTTACCTGGAGGTGAAGCTTGGGACGAACCTGAATCAGCTTTCCGGGGAGCATATCCTTACAATAAAGTAACCCAGACTGAATCTGGACATATTATTGAAATGGATGATACCCCGGGTTCTGAGCGAATCCACATATACCATAAGTCTGGTACCTACGTAGAAATTGACGCTAACGGCTCTATGGTAAAACGTACTAAAGGTTCATCATATGAAATTATTGATCGAAATGGGAAAATATCTATCGCAGGCCGCGCAGACATTTCTGTTAACGGTGCTTGTAATATCTTTGTTGGTAATGATGCAAATATCGAAGTCGAAGGAGATGTAAACCTTACATGTCATAATGATATTACTGCTATGGCAGGTGGCACCTTAAATCTGTCTGCAACTGAAGAAGTTAATATTACAAGTAATAAAGTTAATATACAAGCATATCAAGATATGAATTTGAAGTCAAATGTTGACTTAAGACTATTTTCTGAAGAAATGCATTTTAAAGCTAACATTGACATGTATGCATCTGCAACAACCTTATATCAAAATACTGAAACTAGTTATCATCAGACAGGTGGTAGTTTATATGAAAAGGTTGGTGGTAGTAGATTTGCAGAAGTAGAGAGTGCAATTCATAACAAAGCTAGTGGTGATATTAATAATGATGGAAATAATATCCATATGAACTCTGGTACTTCATCTGGCTCACAGCCAAGTAAAGCAGCTAATGTTGCAGCTATTTCTAATATCGGAATCATGTCGGGTCGTAAAGATATTTCTGATAATGATCTAGATGACCCATTAGTTCTTTCACTTGCCGATAGTCGTTCTATTGCATTAGAAGAAGAGACTCAAACTTCTGATGATTTCAATACCCAAAAGAACTTAATTATCAGTGAAGGGTTTGCTAACGCTTCAGACCTAAATGAAACACCGACAGCTACAGATAATACTTCAGTTCAATCTGAACAAGGTAATTTTGTAGAAGCAGATCCTAAGTTGAAGTCCGTAACTCAACTACCAGGTAATTATAATTTATCACCTAACTTTACTGTTGAGATGCTATCAAGTAAAGCTGCTGTATCACGTGATCCGATTCGCGGGCATGCAGGTGCAACTTACGGGGAAATTGTTTTTAATCTTCAAGCAGTAGCTCTTAACATATTAGAACCGGTTAAAAAGATTTATCCTAAAATGTTTGTAACCTCAGCATTTAGAGATCCAGGGAATGGTTCTAATGCTAAGACTTCCCAGCACCCGTTGGGTCAGGGAGTCGATATTCAGTTTAAAGGTATTACTAAAAAAGAATACTACGACATTGCTGTCAAATTAGCTAAAGTGCTTAAGTACGATCAGTTAATTTTAGAGTATTGTAACTATACTAATAATCCTTGGATACATATATCTTTATCTGTTAAGAATAGAAGCCAGGTATTAACATTCTTTAACCATAAAACCCATTCTCAGGGTTTGACTCAGTTAGCATAATGGCAATAACTCTTTCAAGTTCTGGTGGAATTTCTGACCCGTATGTTGGATTAGATGGAGTTACAGAAGAATATACCTTCCCTAACGGTGCTCTAGAGGGTGTTGTTTATACGGATACTATAACCGTTACACCGACTCCGTATGTATCTGTAGTCAGCTCTTCTGTAACATCGAGTACTTCATCAACAATAAATACCACTCAAAGTAGTATTTCAGGTAGTAGTACTCTAAATATTACTTACGAAGCATTCAACGCCCCTACCAACACTTTTGGTGGTATAAGCATCTCTACTTCACCTACACTTATAACTTTTACCGGTACAATGGATGGTATTTTTAGTGATAAGTATATGAGATATATAGATCGTTATAGCGGTAACGTAAGTGTTGAGGTTACAAGTTTTGTAAATGTTCCATCTCAAAATGCAGAAATTTACTTGTATAAACCTTCGTTTATGAAGTATGTCTTTACAACATATAATATTACAGTAGTTTACTTAAATGAATTATCATTACCAATCACCGTTCAGTACACTGTATTAAAAAGATTATTAAATGATTGGACAGCCGGTAAGAACGCTTTAAAAGCAAAGGTAGCAGCACAATATGCCGGCAGTAACTAGATTAGGTGATCTTTCAACAGGACATGAAGGATATCCTCCTACTGCTGTTACAATTCCTAATAACAGCACAGTTTATGCTAACGGAATTTTAGTTGCTGTACAAGGTGGTAGTTTTGCTACTCATGTTAAACCCAAAAGTCCCCCGCACGTTGAAGGTGCGGATCGGGTTATAACAGGAGGAAGTAGTATAACGTTTGTTGAAGGTAAACCAATTACTAGAATCGGAGATGATATAGCGGACGGAGATGCAAGCGCTCAAGGTTCTCCAAGTGTATTTGCAGGTTAAAAAAATAGCATAAATATAAACATGGCTACACGAAATACCAGACAATATTCAGATTTTAATCTTCTTTTCTCCTCGCACCCCGTAACTGGTGATGTTGCAAGAAAGAATGATGAGGAGGCTGTTAAGCAATCTCTTAGAAATTTAATTTCTACGAGACATTATGAGCGACCGTTCCACCCTGAAATTGGCTGCCAGATACATGGTCTTTTGTTTGAAAACTTTAACCCGGTAACTGTTCAGGTTATGAAGAGGACTATACAGGATACAATTGATAAGTTTGAGCCAAGAGTAACGGTACTAGAAGTTAAAATAAGTGATAGAGCAGATAACAATGAGGTTGTTTGCGACATAATTTTTAGACTTAATAACTCCGATAGACCTATTACTTTAACAACACTACTAACAAGAGTAAGATAATGTCTAACTTAAGAATTTCCGAACTTGATTTTGATCAGATCAAGACCAACTTAAAAACATTTTTAAAGGCTCAGTCTGAGTTTACAGACTATGATTTTGAAGGTTCAGGTCTTTCTACCTTATTAGACGTTCTTGCATACAATACCCACTATAATGCTTACCTAGCAAATATGGTGGTTAATGAAATGTTTTTAGATTCAGCAGTTAAAAGATCGTCTGCTGTATCTATTGCCAAGCACCTAGGCTATACACCTGTATCGTCAAGAGGTTCTGTTGCAAATTTAGATATTGTTGTAACCAGCCCAACTAATCTTCCAGCATCACTGACACTGGATCGATATACTCCTTTTACATCTACGGTTGATGGAGTAGCGTATACGTTTTTAACTACTGAAGCAAAGACTGCGTTGAGAGTAGGAACGACATATACCTTCTTAGACGTTGACGTAACAGAAGGCACGTTGTTAAGTTATAGCTACGTTGTATCAGATACAACACCTAATAGTAAATACGAGATACCAAATTCGGCTGTTGACACAACAACAATATTGGTAAGCGTTCAGACATCATCATCTGACACCACGACTACAACGTATACTTTGACTACCGATATTACAGGATTAGATACTACATCTAAGGTGTATTTTCTAGAACAAAACCCACAAGGTAATTATCAAATATATTTTGGCGATGGGATTATAGGCCAGAGTCTAACAGCTGGTAACATCGTTACAATTCAATACATGGTAGCTACGGGTTCAGCTGTTAACGTTTCAAGTACTGTATCTCAATCGTTTACAGCCGGGACTACTATTGGTGGTTCAAGTAATATTGGTATTACTGTTAACAGTAACTCTACTGGTGGCGCAGATGCCGAGAGCATCACTTCGATTAAATTTAATGCACCAAGAGTTAACGCATCTAAAAATAGAGCGGTTACAGCTGCTGACTATGAGTCTTTAATCTTATCTAATTATGCAGGAGCTGAAGCTGTATCTGTATGGGGCGGGGAAGATAATGATCCTCCGTTTTATGGTAGAGTAATAATTTCACTCAAGCCTTTCTCAGGGTTCACTATTTCAGATGCAACAAAAGAGTCTATTGCTACTAATATATTAAAATCTAAACAAGCACTTACAACTACTCCTGTTTTTGTAGATCCTGTTTTCTTCCATGTAGGTATAAATGCTGACATAACTTATAACTCTTCAGCTACTACTCTATCATCAGAACAAATTAAAGCTCAAGTTAATGAGGCTATCACAACTTATTTTTCTACAAGTCTACAAAAATTTAATAAAAATTATATTCATTCATCGTTAATTAATGCCATTTTAGCTAAAAACAATTCTATTACAAGCGCATTGTTAACTGTAAAGCTACAAAGAAGAGTATTGCCAACTCTAAACACAGTTAATGTCTTTAGCGGTGACACATCGATTAAGTTTAGAAATGCTATTAAACCTGGAACATTATCTTCAAGCTTTTTCTTCATAACTGTAAACGGGGTTACTACATTAGTAAAGATAACCGACTTACCAGATACCACACCTTCTAGTGATACTGGTACAGGTACATTACGAATTGTTAATGCTACCACGGGAGTTATTCTTTCACCAAACATTGGTACAATAAGCTACGGTACTGGTATTGTAAACGTTACTAGTATCACACCAACAGGTCTTCCTGCGGGTACAACTGATATTCGTATTACCGGTAGCGTGCAAGAGGCAAGTTATAACTTATCAGTATCCAGAAATGAAATATTAATCCAAGACGATACAACGACAACTAGAACCGGTGGATTAGTAGCCGGTACAATTGTAAATGTTACTGCATTAGTATAATATGTCAACAACCCGAATTAAAGAAAAAGTATCGCAACTGGTTAACAGCCAGTTACCTGAATTTATCAGGTCTGACTATACTACGTTTGTCGCTTTTCTAGAATATTACTATCAATTTTTAGAGCAAGATCAAAACGCTTTAGAGCTGGTACAAAATGCAAGACAGTACAGCGATATTGATCAGACTGCAGATTCCTTTGTAAATTATTTTTTAAATAATTACGCTAAAGACTTACCTCAAAGCTTACTGGTTGATAAAGGGCTTTTAATAAAGAGAATCAAAGGTCTGTATGCTGCCAAGGGTGGAACGTTATCTATTGAGATATTATTTAGAATCTTATATGATACTGCCGCCTTGACCAGATACCCCTACGACTCCGTATTAAGACCTTCAAATGGTAAATGGAATCAGCGAAATTCACTTCGTGTACTTAAAACATCCGGTAGTGTAGCTGATATTAAAGACCGTTTTATTACTTTTACAAAAGATCGTGTCAAATATACAGCAGAAGTAATAAGAGTTAAAACTCTTAATACTAATTTGTTTGAGATATTTTTCCACGCACCGTATCCTGTACCGTTCGATTTAAACGATACTATATCAATAAGCAACGCTTCCGGTGTTATATTTACAGGTACATTACAGCCTACGTTAACAACGACAAGAATTATCTCCGGTGGTAGTAACTTTAAAGCCGGGCAAGTCTTTACCCTTTCTATTGCAGGTGGCTTAAATACACTTGTTAGAATTACAAAGGTCAGTAGCACCGGCGCAATTGAAAGACTAAAAATATTAAGTTATGGGTTTGGATTTAATGAGAGTATCTCTATTAACCTTTCAAATACCGGTGGTGTATCGGCTCGAACTAAATACCTAAATACAAGAAGCGGTGGATTCTCTGAAACTATTACCATTATAAGACCCCATTCAACATCAAGTGCAGATAGGTATTTTGATACAGATTATATAAGCCCTTACGACTTTACAGGCGATGATCTTGTAGCTCAGAATATAACATCACAGTTATTAACTTCGATTACTACAACAGGTACAGAAAATCCTAATGATGCTGTTCTGTCATTTAGTACTGGAGCAATTGCAAGATACCCCGGGGAGTACACCTCGACACAAGGCTTCTTATCCGAATCTGATAATAGAATTCAAGATGATGAGTTGTACCAACCGTTTGCATATCAAGTTGTATCGGAATTAGATATAAGTGTATTCTATGATATAGTTAAGAAACTCATACACCAGGCAGGTACTAATTTATTTGTTGATCGAGTACTATCTGCTACTGCTGATATATCAGGTATCATAAGTGTTCAAAGCAGAAAGAATGTTAACTCTGAACTGAATAGCGTATTTACAACTCTTGATGCAGCATCTAAACTAATAAGAAAATTAGCGGATAATGATAATGTAGTTACATCAGCCGAAATTACTGCCTATCAGTTAACTAAACCACTAACTGATAATACAACAATTTCAGATATAATTACAATTAGTGTCATTAAAGCCCTTACTGATGATCTCCAATTTAGTGACAACAACTTCTTTACCCTTAATAAGGTAGAGTTAGATAATGTTAATGTAAGTGGCTTAGTTGAAGATTATACCGATAATGTAGGGGCAACGGGGTACTTCTTAGAAACCTATGCCGCTACAACAGCAATTACATTTAGTTAACATACATGATATCTTGTATAAATATAACACAGAACTTCTTATAGGAATAAAACATGTTCACAGAATCAATTAATGTTAAAGGTAACTTAGAAGTTATTCTTTTAGACGAGACCGGTAATCAAAAAGACTACCGTAAAATTAATAACCTAGTTGTGGCGGTTGGTAAGGATACTATTGCATCTAGAATGGTAGGTAACACAACTGCGATTATGAGTCATATGGCAGTGGGTTCTTCCAATACATCACCTGCAACCTCCCAAACCGCTCTTGGTACTGAATTAGGTCGAGTTGTACTTGACTCTACATCTCGAGCTGCAAATACTGTTACGTACGTTGCAACATTTCCAGCTGGTACCGGTACAGGGTCGCTAACAGAAGCCGCCATTTTAAACGCTTCGTCGAGCGGAAATATGCTTTGCCGCACTTCTTTTGGTGTAGTAACTAAAACTGCTAGTGATACTGTTATTATTACCTGGAACGTTACTGTAGCTTAATATGGCTTTTCTCTTAAAAGACACCATTCACCATTCATTGGTGGAGACGGTGTATAACGAAATTTTATCTCGCCGATCTAATTACTACTACTTTATAGGTAATGTATTAGATTGGCCTGATCCTCAAAATCCAGCTTCACCGGAAGCTACAAGTGATTATGAACGTTATACTCGTAATGGTATCTTAAGTGTAAAGAAGATAAATTTTAGAGATATTTCATATGTAATTCCTAGAGTAAACTGGGCAACTGGTACTGTATATGATCAGTACGATGGTAATTATAGTACAAGTTTTACGTCAACAAGCGGAGCTACGAGCCTTAAGACTGCAAACTTTTATGTATTGACAACCTCTTTCGGTGTTTATAAATGTATCTTTAATAACAATGGTGCAGTATCTACTGAAGAACCTTCCGGTCAGGACATAACTACTGTTACAACATCAGATGGTTATATTTGGAAGTACCTATATACAATTCCTCTTTCATCTCAAAATCGCTTTTTAACTGTAGACTTTATGCCAGTTCAAAGAGCGGTTACAAATGCATATTATTCCAAAGGTGAAGTTAGCAGCATTACTATTGATACCGCAGGGTCTGGTTATATTGGTAATTCAGCCGTAACGCTTTCTGTACAAGGCCAGTTTTTAGGCAAAACCGGTAACTCAATTGCAAATTTAACTCCCGTTTTTAACACTTCTGGTGAATTTATTGATGTTATTATTAATAATGTTGGTGCAAACTATAAAACTGCAACCATTAACATCACAGATGCTTCTGGTACCGGTACCAGTCTTCTTAAAAATATAAGCAATGTTAGAATCTATAACCCTGGTACAGGGTATACGGCGGCCGCTGTTGCTAATACAACCGCAACTATAGTAACTACCGGTAATATTCAACCCACTGCTAATGCATTTGCAAACTTAATATTCAGTAGTAACTCTCTTGTTGATATCGTTATTACAAATAAAGGAACGGGGTATAATACCAACGTTATTGCAAATACAACAATAACAATATCTACTACTGGTAATACTCAACCAACATCTAACGCATCTGCAAATCTCTTTTACGCTACCTCTGCTGTTCTAACTCCTGTATTGCGCAACGGCGCTATTCATTCAGTACTTATTGAAGATGAGGGTACAGGGTATAACTCCAACATTCAAACAACTATTTCTACTATTGGTGATGGTACTGGGTTTGTAGCAACCCCGTTCATTAACGCTGCCGGGCAAATTGAAGATATAATTATTGAAGAAAGAGGTATTGGGTATACTAGCTTGGATATTTCATTTGCAAGCGCAACTGGTACAGGGGCTACAGCTCATGCCAATCTTTCTATTGATGATTTAGATACCTTACAAACAATCGTTGAACTGTCTGCAATAAGGGGTGGTATACATGCATTTCGCGTAAGTAATGTTGGCTCTGGCTACACATATGCTAACGTTGTAATTACCGGAGACGGGGATGGCTTTGTTGGTCAACCAGTTCTGGTAAATAATACCATTAGTTATATTTCTGTTACTTCTCCAGGTTCTGGTTATAACTATGCTAATGTCGTAATTACGGGTAACGGAGCAAATGCTAACGTATCTGCAATTATATCACCTTATGGTGGTCATGGTAGTGACCCCGTCAGAGAGCTACATGCTGACACGTTGATGCTGACTTCAACTATAAATAATGAAAAGAACCAAGGTATTACAGTTAGTAACGACTATAGACAATTTGGTATTCTTAAAGACATTAAGATGTATGGCTCAGAACAAGAGTATGCAAACCCGGCAAATAGTGGTAGAGCATTTGCTAATATTTCCGGTAGTTCTTGCTTTTTAGTTACCCTCGATACTGTGAATGGGTTAGCAGCGGATACACTACTTCAACACAGCATGGGTAATTCAACTCTTAATTTTGAAGTAGTTGAAGTGATTAGTGCTTCCAATCAAATACTTTTAATGTATAAAGATACACATGACATAGCTGTAGGTGATGTTTTATTGGACACAATTACAGATACGGAATATACAATTGATACAATCAATGCGGAACCTACTATAAATAAATTTAGTGGAGACATGCTATACATCGATAACAGAACAGCTGTTAGCTATAGCGCCCAGCAACTAGTTACATTAAGAACAGTAATCAAATTATAATAGGTAAGAGATGGCGATAAATTTTAATACCGACCCGTACTACGATGACTTCAGTGAAAGTAAAGAATTTTACCGTATTCTTTTTAAACCTGGTCGTGCTGTACAAGCCCGTGAACTGACACAATTACAGACTACCTTACAAAATCAGATCGCTCGATTTGGTCAGAATATATTTAAAGAAGGTGCAATTGTAATACCTGGGCAGCAAATATTTGATAACTTTTATAACTTTGTAAAGCTCACTGATAGTTTTAACAGTGTAGTGTCAGATGATATTATAGCTGACTTAGTAGGGGGTACCGTTGTAGGTCAAACTACTGGAGTTACAGCCCGCGTTGTTAATCACGCTGTATCTGTAAGTGGAGACCCTTCTACAATCTATGTAAAGTATACCGGTTCGGGTACAGACAAAACGACTGCAGTATTTGCAGCCGGGGAGCTATTAACTTTTACGTATGGTGCAAATAGTACCGCTGTATTGCAAGCTGCTGCTTCCTCAGCTACAGGTAAGGGTGTTGCGTTTTCTATTGCAGCCGGGGTTATTTTTTGCAAGAATAATTTTGTATACTTTGGAGATGAGACTCACATTGTTTCCAAATACAGTGATACCCCATCAAAATCAGTCGGCTTCTTAGTTACAGAAAGTATTCTTACATCAGATGAAGATGAAGATTTATTAGATCCTGCAGCAGGCTCAAATAACTA
>Ga0114978_10003441_pt1 | contig 12940 bp, 17 predicted proteins | sample S_140212_EF_Meta_FD_87027 | JGI IMG/M metagenome (GOLD analysis project Ga0114978, IMG submission 87027) | Freshwater microbial communities from Lake Simoncouche, Canada to study carbon cycling - S_140212_EF_MetaG | ecosystem: Environmental > Aquatic > Freshwater > Lake | place: Lake...
CGCGACGCGCATCGTAGTAGACGGCGATGCCGCACGACTGGCACGCAGCTGGTCGCCGATTCTCCTCCGTCGGAGGTAGGCTCATCGCCAAGCTCGCCGGTATGACGAGATCGTGCTCGATGCCCTGCTCGACTAGCCAGCCCGTGCCACGCTTCGCGTGCTTCGCGACCAAGCTTTGCAGAATCTTGTCAGCGTAGGCCGCCGGGTTCGCGATGTCTTTTTCAGTCATGGCTTTGGCAGTGATTGCCTGCGCGATTCGCTGGGCGAGATCCTCGACGTCGTTCATCGCTGAATCCCTTCCACTAGCCACGTCTCGCCGTATTTGATGCAGCAGACGTGGCGGCGATGATTGCCGCGAAACGGTTGGGCATTCTCGATCAGCACGAAATCGCGGCGTATCGTGTGGTCAAAGCCGCCGCTTTGCTTGCCCATCTCGGCCCAATGCCGTCGAGCCTTTAGCAGCTGCGCCATGTCATCATCGTTTATCTCGACGAGGTCGTCTCCGTCAACACCCATTCCGCTAATGTAGGCGAAGTCGGCTTCTATCTGCTCGCAGCTGGGCGTTTCCGCTCCTATCTCACTCATGTGTTCCCTCTTTCCGTGATCGGCGTATTACCGATCTCCGAGCATTGTACACCTCTCGGCACTTTTTGCAACGCAGGGATTCGCGAGGCCGGTCGCGCGTCCCGGACGACGACATCACGCCGTAAACGCTAAGGTCATGGCCCTGCGCGCAGACCTGCCTAGGCGCTTCTATGCGTGGATGACATGGCCAGCAGTAAGCGTCAGAAGGCGGCGCGTACCGGCTAAGGCACGCGCCGCATCGTCGACACGCAGACACGCTTAAGCCTTGAGTCGCACGAACGCTTTCGCGACGCCGCGCGGCCGCGTCCTGCGCCAGCAGCCCTGCGTAGTCTGGCCTCGCCCTGGCGACGTGTTGCATTCGATCGTGCAGATGATGCGGTCGGAGATGTCGAGGACGATACCGGCATGGTCGACCTCGGCACCATCCGGAAAGTCAAAGAGGACGATGTCGCCGCGAACGGGTTTCGTGGTGATGCTTAGGCCGTTGCGCTTCTCTCGCGCGTCCTCGAGCACCTGCACGGTATACGCCGCGTTCGAGTTTTCGATCTGACGAATAGCGGACGAACTGCCAGCAGCTGCGTAGCAGACGAACGCCGCCATGATGCAGTACGGGTAGCCGCCGTGGCGCTGCTCGGCTGGGACGTCGACGCCCTGGCGGATTAGCCTGTCAATCGCGATCTGCAGTGGCGGGAAGTGATTCGAGTTTGCGGGCCGCTCGGGCTTGCCTGACCACTTCAGCATACGGTTTGCCGCGTTGTTGCGGATCTGGTGTGCTAAAGCTTTGGTCTCAGCGCTAGTAGAAGCAGCACGGCGAGCGCTAGGGCTGCTAGCTGCGTCGACTGGGACGGCATCGGTAAGCTCCTCTGTTGTCTCCTCGACGGCGTCGGGAGTCTCATCGGCGGCGCTCACTTGAGCCGCGCAGGATCATTGCGAAGGTACCCGGCGGCGAACACGCAGACGGTCGTCACGGCAGCATACGCAGCTGGCGGCACGTCAACGCCGAGCAAGCCGAGCGCGACGCAGATCAGCAGAGCCAGCGCACTGGCGGCGGTGGCGGCCGTAACTTTTGGGCTAATGTCTTTCATCGTCTACATCCTGTCAGTTAGTAGGGTGATAGTACCGCCGACGGCGGCGGCCATTGTCGCGCAGCCGAGGACGATCCGGCCGAGATGATTCGTAGCCTTCGCTTCGCCGTCGCGCCTGGCATCTGCGGCCTCGAGGCTGCGTAGCCTGCCGTTCAGGTCGGCGCGGTACGCCTCGACGCTGTCGCGCAACTCGCGCATGGCGGTGTAGAGGCGGTCGACGTCGTCGGGTGGCATTATAGCTCGGCAGCCCAGACCATCGAGCTAGCTCCCGAGGCGCCGTATACGGTGCTTGTTGCTCCAATGTTTGCGGTGTGGCTCATTGTGCCAACCCTAGTTGACGTGGCTGTTCCGGAGAATCCGGTCGCGGTTGTACTTCCAGAGGCGTAGTAGTAAGCGGTGAAGGTGCCCGCAATGGTGCATATTGGAATAGCGCGAAAAGTTACTGGAAAATAAACGTAACTCGTATTTGATGCAGTGCTGTAGGCTCCGAAAGTTCCGACCCCTTCAGTGCCGCTGCACTGTATCCAGTAATACCGGTAGCACTTGGCTAGAGTCTGCTGAATGGGTTCGCGCTCAAGGATCGTAGCGGTCGTGTTCTGCTCCAGCTGGACTCCCCAGATGTCTAGCTGGCCTGTCTTATTGCCGGCATCAAACTGGAGTTCTAGGTAGTGCGTGTCTGCTGTCGACCCGAGTGTTTTCCCGCTGATTGACGGCACGGCGACGGTGAAGGTTTTACGTACCCAGCTGGCGGTCGGCGTGTACGTGCCGACGCTGGTCGTGACGGTTGCGGATGGGCTGCCGCCGGTCCCAAAGTTTTGGAGCAGGTTCAGCGTGACGGCGCCCGTCAGGGTGCCTTTTATCATGCACGAGATGCTCACTGTCTCGCCTGCGAACGTGCGGACGTCCTCGATGCGCTGCCCGATGGTCTGCGCCGTCGCCGAACCTAGGACCGTGATATCCATCCGCAGAAACTGCTTCGCCTGCATTCCGCCGATCAGCGTCCCAAGCGCGTTCGACTGTTGCGAGACGCTGCGCGTGCCGCCCGCGCCCGTCTGCGTATATACCCACCGGTCGGCCGTGTACGTGCCCGTGGCGATCGCGGCAAACGATGTGCCGCGCTGCCACACATCGAATAGGCCATTGATGATGCGGTTGCGGTTCGGCAGGTTGTCGAGGTATCCGGCGAATGCGGCGGCCGTGGTCGGGTAGTCGACGAGCTGGTCGGCGGCGGCCGGGTAGGGGTAGCTGGCTTGTGTGGTGTAGCTGGTCATGCTGCGATGTCTCCTAGTGTGTACGCGTCCTGCCACTGCGCGGCGGCTCTTACGGTGTTCCACCGATAAGCGGCCGTCGACGGGATCGCGGACCACTTGAGGGCGAGGCCGGATAGGGCCGCGTCGGAGAGGTAGACGATGGTTCGCTGCTCGCCTCGTGTGAAGCGCTGCGCGAATCCCTCGACGCAGCCGCTATACGTCGCGGATGGGCTGCCGGTCGGCAATGCCGCGACGTTGTAGACCTGCCCGACGACGAGGACGACCTCGGGCGAGTCCTGCAGGATCGTTATCTCGTCAATGGTCCAGCGCGGTTTCCGCGATCGGCCGATGATCTGCGTTGCTGCCCTCGTCGCGTCGGTGACGCTGACGAAATGCGTCGCGAGGGTCGCCGAGCGGACGCCATACGATGCCTGGCTGGTCGTGTTGTCGACGGTGACGGTCTGCGTCGCGCCGTTATACGTGGCCTTTAGCTGGTTGACGATCTGGACGCTCTGGCCAAACACGGGCGCAAAGAGGACGCCGCTCGACGTCGACGCCGTCACGATGCCAGCCGTCGCGCGCCATGAGACGGATTGGATGACGATCTTTCCGTCGACGTCGTCATACACGAACGCCGACAGGCCCGGCGTCACGTCGCCGATCGCATCGAGCGCCGTCGTCACGGACGCCGGGCGTAGATCGGTGACGATTGCAAGATCCGCGGCGGATAGCTGCAGCGTGTAGTCGGCGAGGACGTAGCCCGCGTCGGAAAAGATGCGGGCGAGGCGTAGCGCGACTGTCTCGGCTGGGTACTCGGTCGCTCCGACGAGGCGCAGGCCGAGCAGCGCGCTAGAACTCACGGCCGTGATCGTGCACGTATTCCCGCTGGTAGCGTCGTCGACGCGCAGCTGCACGTCCGTGATCGTGCCGGTAAAATGATTGACGCTAATCGTCGACTTGATGACAAGCGATAGGCCCACGATAGCTTTGTAGACGCTGACGTCTCGCGTGTAGATTGTGATTCGCGCCGAGCTGGTCGCCGTCGACGTGTAGAAGTCGCTGCGGCCGTGCGTGATCTCGATCTCGCTTGAGACGGTCGCGTTAGTGACGGCGACGCCGCCAATAGAGACGCTGTAGACGCTCACGGCGTCACAAGCCCGTAGCGGCGGTCGTACTTTGCGAGCACGTCGACTATCGCCCTGGCGGTCGCGTCCGAATCAATCGGGCCGTTAATGGTGACGTTGACGACGGTGCCGCCGCCGCCCATGCTCGAGGCGGCCGACGTGACGCCGAACCCGCCGACGCTTGTCGCCCAGCTCGGCAAGCTCGGAAAGCGTAGATTCTTGAGAAACTCGATGACGCGGCTGACGGCGTCGCCTACGCGGTTGAACGCGGCCGTCACCGGGTCAAGCACGGTACGAATGCCGAGGGAAATCGCCGCGTACGCGATCGGCGTGACGCGGATCAGCTCGCGGATCGCGGCGACCTCCTCCGTCACGGCAAACGCTGCGAGGTTGAAGGCTAGCCGCAGACCGTCCACGATTCGCGTAAATATCTGCGTTTTCTCTTGAATCGTGGCGACCCCGTCGTAGAGGAATCCGCCGGGCAGGAACTGCGTCGCGACGGCGACGGTTGCGATCTTGACGGCGTTTAGCGCGGCCTTTATGTCGTCCATGTGGTCGCGCACGTATGCGAGGCCCTGCGCGCCGAGCTGGCGCAGCGCCGAGTAGAGCTGGTCCACGATCACGCGAAAGTCTGCGCTGTTTCGGTAGAGCAGGATCAGTCCGGCGACGAACGCGGCAATGCCAATCACGATCAGCGCGATGGGATTACCAGCCACCACGAGGTTGAACACGGCGACGGCTGCGGTGGCGAGTACCTGGGCGATCTTGAACGCCGCGAGGAGCCCAGTCCATGCCGATATAGCAGCGTTTAGCGCGATGATCGCGGCGGCAATGCTGGCGACGGCGACGACGGCGATCTCGATCGTTTTAGTGTTCGCGCTGACGTATGTCGCGATCTGGTTCAGCTTTGGGGCGAGCTGGTTCAGGATCGGCAGGAGGCTGGCGCCTAGCGTCTCTTTTAGCTCGTCGACCTGTAGGTTGAAGATCTTGAACTGGCCTGCCGATGTTCCGGCGGCCTCGGCTGCGGCGCCGCCGGTGACGCGCGCCAGTTCGGCGTTGATGCGTGTCAGGTCGCCCGACTTGATCGCGGCCTCGTTCAGGCCTGGCATCAGCTTGGCCAGCGCGCCGCCGCTACCAGCGTACGCCTTCGCCAGCGCCTTGGACACGGCCTCAAGGCTCTTACCACTGGCGGCCGACACGTCGACGGCAACGGTCAGGCCGGTCTGCGCCTCGGACAGGTCGCCGGTCGCGGTCGCGAGCTTTGCGAGGGCCGGGCGCAGCTCGTCATCGGCGACGCCCGTCGCTAGAGACAGCTTCGAGATGTAATCCTCGGCAGTCGAGATCGCCGCGTCTGTCGCTTTCGTGACGCGGTGCAGTTGCCCGGCAAGCTTGACTTGTGCGGCCTCGTCCTCGGCTGCTGCCTTCGCGCAATCAATCGCAGCGCCCGCCAGCGCGATGAGGGCGAGCGCGGCAGGCACGGCAGCCTTCCGCGTCACGTTGCTGGCCTTTTTGCTGGCCGACATTTGCTTGCCGAGCGCGCCCGTTACCTTATTGATCTCGCCGACGGCCTGACCCGCGTTCGCTCCGATCTTGATGAGAACTTCGCCAGCCACTAGAGGACGCCCGCATCGTCGAGGATTTGTAGGACGGCTCTCTGGTAGTTGCCGATTGCCTGCGAGCTCGTCGAGAAGTCTTTAACGGTCGGCTTGATCCAGTTTCCGGCATCGTTTCGCGCGGCGAACCGACCGTGATAGTCGCCGTTTTCCACGCCGAATAGGAGCGAGGCGGCGGACGCGCGAACGGTGCCGCGGCCCTTTCGACTCTTATACGCGCGGCCGACCTTTTTGCTGCCGCCAATCGCGACGACCGGGAATCGGTCAGATTTGACTTTGATGCTGCGCGCAACGAGCTGGGTCTGCGGCGCGGGCGCGCCGTACGCGGTCAGCCGCAGCCGCTGCGCCAAGTCATTGGCGCACTCTTTTGCAGCTTCTCGCAGCCGCACGTTCGACGCTTTTCGCAGCTCGGCGTCAGCCTTTTTCAAGTTGTCGAACAGCACCTGGACGTTGCTATCGTCGACGTGGATCTCGGAGCCTTGGGGTTTGCGGGTCCTAGCCACGCTTCGCGCGCTCCTCGAGGATGCGGACCAGCGTCGATAAATCGGCGGCGTCCTCTCGCCAGAGGACGCTAGGCGCGATCCCCGTCTCAATGGCGAGAAGCCCGATCATTCGGCCGACTGATCCGCTCGCGTAGGGTCCGCATCGTTGGCCACGAGGTCAACGTCGGCAACCTTTTTTCGCCATGTGTCGAACCCTACGTCTTTGCCAAGGTCGAGCGCCGCGTACGCGACGTAGAGCGTCCATGTCATTGGCGATTTTTGCGCGTCCGTCTCGATCTTACGCGTCTGCGCGTACGTCTCCCATTGCGCTAGCACGTTGATACCGGCGGCAAACTCGACGCTGGTCTGATCGTTGTAGGTGACGGTGCCGCTGACGCGGATCATCAGTCGAGGACGCGCGTCGGATCGCCGGTCAACGGGAACTCGAACGCGACGCTAGATTGCGCCATGACGTCGCCGCCGATCTCAATCGGCCTGACCTGGCACGTCCCGGTCCAGTAGATACCGTCGGCCGTCGCTGGGTAGAACTTGAAGTCTGTCTGCGTGCCCGAGTTGTCGCTGGCCCAGTTGACAAACCCGCCGTCATCGCCCCAGTCGCTGATCGTGTTTCCGCCAATGGTCCAAGTCACGGTCATCTCGGCGGCTGGCGTGGTGTCGGCAAGCGTCGGCGTGCCGTCCGTCTCGTTGACGGTCGGCATCAGGGTGCAGCTGGCGACCTGGATAGAGAAGTCGTCCGCGTATGTCGGCGAGGTGCCGAATGCGAGGGTGCCTGGTCCTAGGCGAGAGTCGACGGGGGGCATGGCTATGTCCTTTCGATGGTGACGGTGACGTTGAGGAGAATGGCGGGCAGGGGTTCGGCGTTCGGGCCGCCCTGCCAAGTCGTAGGCGAATAGGTGGCGGTCTGGAGCGCGTCGGCTGCATCATCCGCAGCCGCGTACAGCAGGCCGAGAATCTGCGGCGATGGTGGATCACTTGAGACGACATGGACGGGTACGTTTAGCGTCCGCGTCTGAAGTCCGCCGCCGGTGACGCTCGGCATCCCAACAAGGACGCCGATAGGCGCTGGATAGAATGCGCCGTTATCGCGCGTGGCGGGTAGGCCCGCGTCGACGAGCTGGTCGACGACGGCGTCGAGCGCGTCGGGGATAGTCACGCCGTCACCGGCCTACGCAGCCCGATGAGGCGGTAGATGTCGCCGATGCGCGTCCCGAGGACGTCGCCCTGGATGTCTGCGCCGTCGCCGAACCCGGCAAAGCCCGTCGGTGCCGAGCGTGCCTGGTAGAGCATCGCGGCCCAGAGAATCGTGCCGTAGATGACGCCGGCCGGAATCTCAACGTCACCCGAGAAGTCGAGATCCTGACGTAGGAGCTCGACCTCGGCGCGGCGCGCGTCGACGCAGTTGGTCAGGCGCGCGTCGACCTCGATGTCGAGTTGCGCTGCTACATCTTCGGGTTCTATCCAGCTCATAAGATTGCTTTCTGGGGTTGGGCGCGCCGCGGTGTGCGGCGCGCCCGGTCAGGACTAGACGAGGCCGTCGGTGAGCTTGATCGCGTTCGGCACCTCGACGTCGAAGCTGGCAAAGCTCGTCACGCCAAGCTCGACGTTCATGGTGCCGATAGCGTTCGCGCGCAGCTGGAGCGGCGCGGACTCGCGCAGCTCGATGACGTTCCGGTCGGCGCAGACGAGCGTGCCGTCGGCGAGCGCGCCAGTGACGACAATGTCGAGGCCAGCGATCTGGCCCGCGATGCCGCTCGCCGTGGTCTGGCCGCCGGTGAACGGCAGGCTAGCCTCGGTTGCGAGCAGCTCGGCCCACACGTCGCCAGCCATGTACGCCGTCGTCGGGCGTCGGCCCGAGTCCTTGTAGATCGCTGCGGTCTGCAAGCCGATTGTGGCGAGGATCGTCGCGCCAGCTCCGACCTCGTCGGCCGCGTTCGTCATGGCCAGAGAGAGCTTAGCCTCGACCGCGGCGTAGTAGTCGAGGATGATCTGGCGGAACACGCTCTCGCCGACGCCGAAACCGCGTTCAAGGCTGGCGACGGTCATCGAGACGCCGTAAGCCCATTGCTCGATCTCGACCTCGTGGTTGCCGATGGTGATCGCGTTCGATGGCGTCGGATCGGACTCGGAGATCCAGCCGCCCTCGGGCGTCGTCGTCCAGATTGGCTTGTAGAGCTTCATGCCCTCGGCGGGCAGTGGTGCGCGGCGCACGTTATTGGCGAGCGGGCGCTCGTCGGCGAGGCCGCCGATGATCTGGCGCAGGTACTGGTCCGGCACGAGGCCGACGATAGCGGCGGTGTCGATGACGTCAAGGCTGGCCTCGATCATGCGGGCAGCGTTCTGGTCGCCCTTCATCGCGCGCACCATTGCCGTGATGTACGTGTCGGCTGCCATGACTGGCCGGGCAGCTGCTGCTGCTGGGATCGCTGCGAGGTCTGCAGCGACGGTTTCGTTCTCGAGCATGTCTGATTCCTCTTTCTCGTCCTCGGCGGTCGCCTCGGCTTCGTCCTCGATGGTTGGCTCTTCGTCGTCCTCTGCGGACTCGTCTGGTTTGTCGCTCGCGGCGACCTGCATCACGTCAGCGCCAGCAAACGCTGGAATGGATACCAGGCTGACCTCAAGCAGGCTGGCGGCGGTAACGGTAACGACGCCGTCGGCGCCAGTCGTGCCGTCGACGATCTCGGCGCCGATGCTAAGGCCGCCGCGGCTGCCACTCGCTGCCTGAGCTAGGGCAAGGTCGCCCTCGGCGCCAGCGTCGACGCTGAAGCGGGCAAGCGCGCCGCCGGGCGTGTCGACGAGGTCGACGAGGACGCCAATCGGGCGGTTGCGATCATGGCCGAGCAGCAGCGGCGTACGCGGCCGTGCCTGCGTAAGGCTGCCAGCTGTAAAGGTGTAGACGGTGCCGCCAAGGTTCGCGGTTTCGCCGTACGGAACGGCGACGCCGGTAATCGTCCGGCTGGCAGCCTCGGCAGTTCTGACGTCAATGTCAAACTTGAGCACGTTAGATCACTCCGGGTGTAAGGTCGAGGGCCGTCTGGCCTACGGCGGGGATGCCGAGGTAGCTTCGCGCCTCGGCCTGGTCAATGATGCCGCTCGATACGAGGCCGAGCACGTACGCGGCGGCGGCCTCGGGATCGGTTCGCAGGAATGCGTTCACGTCAAAGCGGACGCTTTGTCCTCGAGGTGTTACATTCGGCAGGCTGAGGGTGCGCTCGATGGTGTTGATGTACGGAGCGCAGCCCTGTTGGACAAACTGCGCCGTGTTCTGGCTGACGTTGGAGTAGAGCAGCGCCGAGCTGTTCCCGGTTGGGGATGCGCCGATCATTGTCACTGGGACGTTGAAGAGGCGGGCGATGTCGGTCGCTGCTGTCGCGCGCGCGTCGACCAGCTGCAGTTCGGCCGGGTTCAAATCGACGCGCGTATACTCGACGTTCTGCAGGAAGGCTACGGCGTTCGTGCGGCGCGCGACTTGGAATGCCTCGACGACCTCGGCGGCCTCGTCCTGCCCGAGCTCGTGGCCGACGTTCTGCAGCACGCCAGCGGGCAGCTCGACGCTGGCGAACCGGTTAGCCGCGTCCTCAAGCTGGATCGCCTGCGAGAGCGTCCGCGCGCCGAACTGCAGGACGCCTTCGCTGGGTCCGTTGAAGTACACGACCTGGTGCGGGTCGAGCGTGGTTCCGTTGATGCGATACCCGACAATCTGCTGATAGTCGGTGAGGCGGTCGCTCATGACGACGTCGACGTCGGTGATGGGGATGCGTCGCGCGCGGACAGGTAGGCCGCCGGGGTTCTCGCGCGTCGCAATGCCGTCGCGGGCGAGGATGATCCAGATTGCAGCGCCGTACCAGATCAGATCGTCCACGGTGCCGCTGATCGTGTCGACCCATGTCGTCGACGGGTCGGGCTGCGTAAGGAGCCAGCCCTGCCCGAGGCTGGTAGCGCCGCGGTACCGGTCGACGCCGAGCTGCGCAACGGTGTTGACGATGAGATTCCGACAGGCAGCTGCCGCGGCGATCCCCATCGCGGTGTTCCGCGTGAGGCCGGTGACGCGCATCGTCGCGTAGTCCCCGGCATACGACGGGCCGGGATAGGTCACGTAGCTGGCCTTGACGGGGGCGACGTCCTCGCCGAATAATCGAGTCGCGATGCTCACGAGTCGAAAGGTACCAGCCGTGGATACCTCAAGGCCGCCGCGGCATCGCTGCCGCGGCGGTGTGGAGGGAACCACGAGGCCGAGGGTAGCAGGTGCTGCGACGGCGGCGCAGCATCCGCCCACACGAGTGATGAGTCCCGCCGCAGCTCTTCGAGTCTAGCGCGACGACGCGACGAGGTGACGGCGTCGACCAGTCGGGGCGAGCTGGTGCCCGGCCGCCCACACCATCGCACGCGCTAGGTAGATTGGTCCTTCGCTGGCGCGCTGCGACAGCTGCGAGTGTCCGTCGCGCGATTGGAACGCGCTCGCCATTAGGACCTGTTCGGTTAGTGCCTGGTTGTCGTTGTGGCGGATGTCGCCGGCAATGATCGCGGCGCGCGTCGGCCCGTACCCTGCGACCTGATCGCTTGACTTGACGTCGACGATAGTCGCGTACTTGACGGGTGGCACGCGCACGGTCTGATGCTTCAGGATGATGAGGCCGCGGCGATCCTCGGCGAGGCGGCCGATCCATTCCCACATACCACGGTGAGTAGTCTCGACGTGGGCGCGGACGTGGACGCGGCCGTCGTCATCACGGACGGCAAGGACGGCACCAATGGGCAGGCCCTGCACGCTCGTCTCAATAGCTAGCGCGCCCGCGTGATTCGTCGGCAGCTCGTCCGTGCTCGAGCAGTTGATCCACGCCGTCTCCGGCAGCCAGCTGGTCGCGCTCGTCACCCACCGGTTTAGCAGCTGCATACTGAAATCGTTCGGCGGTTGCATCCGGTGGAACGACGCGACCTGGTCGCGTCGCTTGGGTGTCCAGATCGGCGAGGCCTGTCGCCATGCCGCCTCGTCATCGTCAAGCAGGTCGGGCGCCGCCGACCACTCAATCAGAAGGACGTCGGCGTTCTCGGGGTCGTCGAGCTGGGCGATTCCCTGCTCACGAAAGTTTCGCAGCAGGTCGCTCGACGACTCGCCCGCCGTCGACACGAGCCAGAGCTGCGAGCTCGTGCGCTGCAGCATCGTCGGCATGATCCCCGAGACGACAACTGTCTCATCGACGTGCCACGCCTCATCGACGAACGCCATGCTGATAGATAAACCCGGCCCGGCCGTCATGTTCGCTGCCGCAATCATCCACTTAGACTCGTCGGGCAGCTCGATGCTTTCTTGGCCGTTAGCCTGGCGAACTTTTGCCCCGGCCTGCGCCTCGAGGATGCGCGCGCTCATCTGCCAGATCTCGCGGGCAATCATCCGGTTAGAGCTGACGTGGAGGAGCGTCTGCGACTCGCCGAACCGGTCGCCCTGAAAGAGTCGCCAGCTCATCACGCCGCGCGACAGCCAGCTCTTACCGCACTGACGCGGAACGGTCAGCACGACAACTGGCCAGCGCAGCTCGCCGTCCTCTTTGACCTCAAGAGCTCGCCGGATGACGTGCCGCTGCCACGTCCACATACGCATGTCCAGCCAACGGTCCAGCCAGTCGAGACAATCGTCGCCGAGACTGCCGACGACGCTCGGGTCGGGCCGGGTTTCCAGCCGAGCCGGGTGATAACCGTCGTCCTCAAGGTCGTCCGTGATCGGTTCTGCGAGATTCGCGCGCGTTTCGAGTCGATTCGGCTGGGTTTCGTGGGGAGAGAGACGCCCTAGGAAAGGGGAAGGGTGTCTATTTTTTCTAGAAAACGCTGCGTCCGCGTCGAATAGGTTGTCTTGCGTGTCCGCGCGTCCGCGTGGGCGGTTTCGGATGCGCGCGCCGTGCGATGAGTTGCAGGAGCGGTGGGCTAAAGCGAGCTCGTCGATGGGTACGATGGTCGCGCCGCCAAATGCCCTGGCCTCGGTGTGGTGCACGGTGCAGGACCAGCGGTTGCGGGCGGGCAAGGTGAGGTCGATCTCGCCCGCGCAGAAGTAGCAGACGGGTTCGAGCGTGGCGCGTGCTCGGGCGACGAGCTTCCGCCATTCGCTCGAGTAGATCGTCGGGCGGTGCTGTTCGTCTCGTGTGGTCTGGGTTCCCCGTGCCATTGTGGAGAGTGTATAGGTAGGTGTGTCGTGGGCGGTAGGGTTTGTTTTTTGCTTCGCAGTTGAAGGGCAAACGCGCGCCCTGTTAGAGCGCCCGGGCCCGTCCGCTGTTGTGGCCAGCCCGCCCGACGCGCTGACCATTCGAGGCGTGTCTGTGCTCGACCCTCTGACGGTCTACGTCCCTCTGGTCAGTGAGGGGTGAGGTGCGCGCCGCCTGCATGACGATGCCTGCAGGCGGCGCGTGGTGCGTATCCTACTGGCCGAGTCGGCCGGGGTGTCCGGCTGGCAGGTTCGGCCGCCAGTCCGTCTCGATCCACTCGGCAAGCTCGATAGCGCCGTTCGCTATCGCGTGCTCGAACGCTGCCAGTTTGCCTTTGTACGTGTTCAGCAGCTCGGCGTCCTGCTCGCGTCGCACGCGCGCTGCCTTCGCTATCTGCGCTTTACGCCAGCGGTCTAGCGCGTTCTGGCGGCCTATCTCCGTAATGTTCTCGCTAGCACGTCGGCGGTCTGCCCACTCGCGCTGCATCGTTTTAGCCCGCTTAGGGTTTTTGGCAAGCCACGCGATTTTATAGTTTCGATTCGTGCAAGTAATACAGCTGCTTAACTCGCAGTTGCATTTTCGCGGCCTA
>Ga0114978_10003442_pt1 | contig 12938 bp, 10 predicted proteins | sample S_140212_EF_Meta_FD_87027 | JGI IMG/M metagenome (GOLD analysis project Ga0114978, IMG submission 87027) | Freshwater microbial communities from Lake Simoncouche, Canada to study carbon cycling - S_140212_EF_MetaG | ecosystem: Environmental > Aquatic > Freshwater > Lake | place: Lake...
AGCGCCTTGGGGTAATACAGAATTAGCCCGCATCGTGTATTTGCCACTTGCACGAAAAAGCCATTCTCCATGCATGATCTGTTCGGTTGCACTCCATGTTGAATTGAGCAGCTTTTCAAGTTCAATTATTCGAATCGAAAGAGGCGCACCCTTTCCGGCCATCTGTGGAACTTGAATAATCTCGCGGTAAATCGCAATCTCGTTTTGTGAGAATGTGATTTCACGCCCATCTTTATGGCGAAGCGTTGATGGCGATTCCAGTATTCCGACGATATCTCGGTAGCCACCATCGACATCATGAAGACGGATGGTAAGGCGCTTGCCGATGTGATCCATCAACCCCGTAGCACCTGTCCACTTCATGGGATAACGATAATCGCCCAGCCTCATCTCGCACCTTTTTCTACTTTGTGATTAGAATCAGGGAGTTATTTACTGACAATGAAGGAGCCCTACCGTGACCTACGTGATTGCCGAGCCATGTGTCGATGTAAAAGATAAATCTTGCATCGAAGAATGTCCTGTGGACTGTATTTACGAAGGTAATCGCATGCTCTATATCCAACCTGATGAGTGCGTTGATTGCGGTGCCTGTGAGCCAGTGTGCCCAGTTGAAGCGATTTATTACGAAGACGATGTGCCATCACAGTGGAAAGATTTCACAAAGGTCAATACAGAATTCTTCGTCGAGATTGGATCACCAGGTGGTGCAGGCAAAGTTGGCCTCGTCAATAGTGATCACTCAGAGGTTGTAGCACTTCCACCTAAGAGCGAGTAAAAGTTTTTGCGCTCCTCACTTCCAGATTTCCCCTGGGATGCACTTGCTCCTTATGGCGAGATTGCGCGAGGACATGTCGGTGGAATTATCGATCTTTCGCAAGGCACTCCCGTTGATTCAACTCCAGAATTTATACAGAGTAAATTTCGTGAGTCATCAGATTCTCCTCGTTACCCAGTAACGGCTGGAACTCCAGAATTACGCGAAGCCATGAGAAGTTGGGCGCTCAATCACCTGGGTGCAACTGGTGACTTCGATGTTTTACCTCTTATCGGTTCTAAAGAATTAGTTGCATGGCTTCCAACAATTTTAGAATCCAAGAAAGTTTTGATTCCAGAAGTTGCATATCCGACTTATAACGTTGGCACCATAATTGCTAGCGCGCAAGCAATTACGGTCCCTATTGATGCAGCAAATTGGCCAGCTGCCGATTTAGCGTGGATAAATTCACCGTCAAACCCAACTGGGCAAGTACATTCAGATATTGAAATAGAAAGCGCACTCAGCTGGTCTCGAAAGAATCAATCAGTCTTAGTCTCTGATGAGTGTTACTTAGATTTTGGTGATTCTTCTCAAGGGCGTTCAGTGCTTGCCATTACACAGGGCAATAATACAAATCTGCTCGCCATTCATTCGCTTTCTAAGCGATCTTCAATGGCGGGTTACCGTGGCGCAATCCTTATCGGTGATCCAAAGCTCATCGCTACTATTCGCGAGTTCCGCAAACATGCCGGCATGATGGTTCCACTTCCAGTTCAAAATGCAATGGTTGTAGCCCTCGGTGATGAAACACATGTTGAGCAACAGCGCGCAAGATATAACTATCGTCGCGCACTTCTTGCGCCAGCACTTGTACGCGCCGGATTTTCAATTCACTATTCACATGCAGGTCTTTATATCTGGTGTACTCGCAATGAAGATGCGTGGAAGAGCGTTGGCTGGCTAGCAGAATTAGGAATATTGGCCACGCCAGGTTCTTTCTATGGTGAAAAGGGTGCCTCTCATATCCGCGTTGCACTGACTGCAACGGATGAACAAATTGCTGATGCGGTCCAGCGAATTGAAAGTGCAGTGAAATAGACATGGCAGTTGGAATTCTTCTTGTTGGAGGCTTTGGTACGCGCCTTATGCCACTTACTCGAAATACGCCAAAACCAATGTTGCCTGTAGCGGGCCTACCAGTGACGCAACATCAATTAGCAATGGCGCGAAATGCTGGAATCACAACTGTTGTTTTAGCGACATCATACTTATCAGAAGTCTTTATCCCGTATTTTGGAGATGGCTCAAAATTTGGAATGAAATTACTTTATGCTGTTGAAAAAGAACCATTAGGAACTGGCGGAGCGATTCGAAATGCCGCAGATTTACTTGGCAGAGATGAGTCCATTGTAATATTCAATGGAGATGTGCTGAGTTCACATAATCTACGCGGGCAAATAGATTTTCATGACAAAAATAGTGCAGATGTAACCTTGCATCTAACTCAGGTTGATGATGCTCGTGCTTATGGGTGCGTGCCAATGGATTCAAACGGGCGAGTTACTGCATTTCTTGAGAAAATGGAAAATCCGCCAACCAATACGATCAATGCTGGATGTTATGTTTTTAGCCCATCCGTTATTGATGAAATCGCACCTAATACAGTTGTAAGTATTGAACGTGAAACTTTCCCACACCTAGTTTCTTCCGGTAAGAAAGTATTTGGATATCTCGATCAGAGTTACTGGCTAGATATTGGAACTCCTAAAGCGCTTATGCAAGGCTCTCGTGATTTAGTAAGCGGAGTTGCGGATGCACTTGCACTTCGTGACGCAAAAGTACTGAGCCATTCACCGCAATCATTGGTCATGGGTGGTGCGAAGATCGACACCGGCGCCACGATTTCAGGGGCTAGTGCCATAGGTCCAGGCTCGATAATTGGAGCTGGTGTCCATATTGATGGATCGATTATTGGTAGCGATGTTGTCATCGGCGAGGGCGCAACAATTACGGATTCGTTCATCGCATCAGGGACGCATATTGAGAAGAATTCTCAAATTTCGGGTAGTTATTGCGAAAAAGGGGAGATATCTTTATTAAATCTCTAATTCTTGAGATTTTGAGCGTGATTTTCTGAAGATAGTTTGCATTCCGACTTGACTTACGGGAGTTACAAGCGTGTAATTCACCTCTAGAAGGTTTTTTCCAACAGGGAAAAGGCCCAAAGCTCGTAAGGAGAATCGGTATGCCGATCCGACCTGAAGCTAATCCCCAAGCAGGTATCACCAGTGGACCAACAATCAAATTAGAGAGCGGCGAGAGCATTGAGCTTTCCTGGCAAGAGCGCGCTCTTTGTGCCCAGACAGATCCCGAAGCATTCTTTCCAGAAAAAGGTGGCTCAACTCGCGAAGCAAAGCGCGTCTGCCTTTCATGTGATGTTCGCTCGCAATGTTTGGAATATGCACTTGCTCATGATGAGCGTTTCGGTATTTGGGGTGGACTCTCCGAACGCGAACGCCGTCGCCTAAAGCGCCGATCAGCATAGGTTACTAGCCGAAAGGCTAAAGACTATGGTTGAAAAAACCGCGATTGATTTACATCGCGTAACTGCAATCCTTGTCGTACATGATGGTGCTTTGTGGCTACCAGAAGTTGTTGCATCGATTGCATCCCAAAGTAGAAGTGTTGATCAAATCATTGCAATTGATACAGGTTCAATTGATGCATCGCCGAAACTTCTCAAAGGCGCAAAAATTCCAACACTTTCTGCACCACGAGATTTAGGTTTTGGAAGCGCGATACAGCAAGCAGTTGAAAAACTTCCCGCAAGTGTTTCTGGTGCACATGAATGGTTATGGATATTGCATGACGATTGCGCACCAACACCAACCACTCTTGAGAAATTATTAGAAGCTGTTATTGATCGCCCACAAGTTGTTATGGCAGGTCCAAAATTACTTGGTTGGCATGACCGTACACATTTATTAGAAGTCGGCGTGAGTATTGCCGGTAATGGCGCTCGCTGGACTGGACTCGAAAAAAATGAATATGACCAAGGCCAACGAGATGGCATAAGTGATGTCTTATCTGTTAGCACTGCAGGAGCGCTAATTAGAAGAGATGTCTTTGAGGAACTTGGTGGATTCGATCCAGAGCTTGCACTGTTTCGCGATGATGTTGATTTTGGGTGGCGGGCTCGCGTAGCGGGCCATGCTGTAATTGTGGTTTCTGATGCGGTTGCATTTCATGCTCAAGCATCAGCGACAGAGAGAAGATCGATTGATGTTGATGGTGCGTTCTTACATCGCCCTCTTTTATTAGATCGCAGAAATGCAGCTTACGTTTTACTTGCTAACTCGTCGTGGTGGCTATTGCCCTGGCTCTCTATTCAACTTCTGGGCTCGGCAATTGGTCGCGCCGTTGCTTACTTAGTTGCGAAGTTACCTGGTTATGCCAGTGATGAACTCTTGGCAGTCGTAACTCTTCTTATTCGTCCAGGTGCAATTCTCAATGCGCGAAAAACTCGCAAAAAAACTCGAATGATTTCACCTCGTGTTGTGGCTTCATATATACCACCACGTTGGTCTCAATTGAGACTCGCGATTAGTAACATTGCAGAATCAATACGTGAACGGTTATTGCCAACAAGTGCTGATCCTGCGCCTACATCAATAGATGTGAACGAGGATGAAGATTTATTGGTTCCAATTTCAACAGCAAAATGGAGTTCACTTCTTAAGAAACCACAATTGGTCGCAACATTTGTGATTTTTTTCTTTACACTCGTCTGGTCACGAAATCGATTTGGCTCATTAGTAGGCGGCTCTCTACCCGCTACGCCTGAAAGCGCAATGGACCTTTGGCGTAGTTACTTGGAATCATGGCATCAAGTCGGAATGGGAAGCTCAACTGCATCACCAACATGGGTTGCCCTTGTAGCAGCTTTATCAACAATATTACTTGGCAAGAGCGCTCTATTTATTTCGCTTTTCTTCCTTTTTGCACCTTTACTTATGGTTATAACTAGTTTTCATTTGTTTTCTCAATATACAAAGAACCAATGGCTCGCGACCACCTGCGCACTTCTTTATGCAATCTCGCCTGTTTCTATTGCTTCGATAAATTCTGGGCGCTTGGGAACAATCGTCGTAATTATCCTCCTACCTCTTCTTCTGATGTCACTTCGAAAATGGGAGAGAATTGATGAATATTCTTGGCGACGAATCTGGTCAACATCACTCATTGCAGGTGCGATTATTGCCTTCTCACTCTCGTTTTTCTTAGTCGCAACTCTCTTTGTGGCATTTTCCATTTATCAGGATTACAAACAGAAGAATAATTTCAATATTCGTTCAAAAAAACGTGCTGCCCTACTAGTAGCCCCCTTTCTTATCAATGCCCCATATTCATTTGAAGCGCTACTTCATCCAATACGTTTTCTAAGTGAACCAGGTATTGCTTTATCTGGCGGCGGACCAAACCTTTCTATTATTGGCAATCCTGGTGGTGCTGGCGCAATTCCTTGGTGGATAGTTAGTCCAATAATCTTGATTCTTCTCATCTCTCTCTTCTCATCGAGTAAAGCTAGAAAAGTTTCTGAAGTTGGATTTGGAATTTTGCTTGCAGGAACCGTTCTTTCATCACTGAGCATCTCCGTGCACGGCAATTCATCTTCTGTAAAAATTTGGGTAGGAACCTTTATTGCATGTGCAACTCTTGCATCAGGAATCTGCGCAGTGATAATTCTTGATAAATTACGAGATGTTCTGAGATCTACTCATGTTCACCATAGACATTATTTAGCCGCGCTCTTATTGGTCGTAACGGCTATTTATGCATCGGGGGCAATATTTTGGACTCTTGGCAACGGAGCAGACTCCACGGTTAGAAGTGATAAAACAACTGTTATCCCTGCATTCTTAGAAATTGAGAACAGTACTAAGACTCTTGTTATTCGAGAAGTAAAAGCAAATGGTGAGAATGAACTGCAATTCTCAATATCAAGAGGCGGAGAACTCTTCTTGGGCGATCCAGATGTTTCACCTAATACAAACTCTGATATTGATACTGCCGTAAGAGAACTAATTGATGGGTCAGGACTGTCGACTAGTGAACTACTTTCACATTATGGAATCAAATATATATTCGTAAAAAACCCTGCACGAGAAGAAATCATTCGAGCGATAGATGGCTTGGGCGGATTCACTCGAACCTCTGCAACAAGCGCAGGAATTATTTGGAAGGTTTCGGGAGCGACTGGACGATTGATTTTTACTGATTCAAATGGAAAACGGCAGAACCTGGAAAGTGGTGAAATTGGTGTACGAACATCATTGCCAGGGCCGGGAACGTTGACACTTACGGAAAATTACAGTCGATCATGGAAAGTTCTCAAGGATGGACAGTATTTAGAGCGAAGCAAAAATGAGAATGGTTTACCAACATTTAAAGCGTTGTCGTCTGGTGAATTTTCGCTAATCCATGATGGAACAATTCGCCGCGGATGGCTCTCTCTTCAACTAATTTTCCTCGTAACTGTGATTGTTCTTGCGCTTCCTGCGGGCCGAAGAAAGTCACAGATTTCAGAGAAGGAGCTGGCATGAAAATTCGCCGCCCCATAATTGTTGTCGGACTCCTTGCCGCTGCACTTGTTAGCAGTAATTATCTTGATAATTCAGTTTTCTCCAGTGGCTACACTAAAAATTATCCTGTCGTCGTATGTCCACCAACTCTTCCTGGCTTAGCTTCTCAAGTTTCGGTATCAGGCAAGAAAACAAAGTATCGATATGTTGCAAGCAAAAAAACAACAATGTCTCCTACAGGTTTTGCTCGACTACCGATCACAAAAGATGCAATTTTGATCGATGCAGTTGGCATCACACCAACTATTTGGCAGAGCAGAAGTGGAAGCTGGGCCGGTGGAACTCTCTGCTCGGGACCAATCTCTTCACAATGGTTTGTTGGAGGTGCTGCAGATATCACCAGTAAAGGCAGACTCCTTATTGTAAATAGCGGATTGAGTGAAGCGATTATTGATGTTGAGGTCTGGAGTGAATCTGGTGCGCAAGCGGTTAAAGTTCTAACGGTCCCTGCTCGCACTTATAGCGTTCAAGGTTTGGATTCATTAGCACCAGGTCAACAAAAACTAGCAATACACGTTTCCGCTCGCTCTGGTCGTGTGAATGCTTTTGTAGTTGATGAACGCGGTAAAGGCTTACGCGGCCTTGGCGGCGATATGGTCAATTCAGTTGAAGATGTATCAAAGGTTCAAGTGATACCCGCTATCCCAAATCAAAAATCAAGGAGTAACAGATCTGCAAAATCTGAGTACGTTCTGCGTGTTCTCGCACCTGGTCAACTAGCTGCGCGAATCTCGGCCGAGATTTTATCGGCTGATGGACGCTTCATTCCAGTGGGGCTAAATGAACGTGAAATTAAGAACGGAATTGTTACAGAATTTAGAATAACTCCAGATCTATCGGCCAGTGCATTTGCTCTGCGAATAACTTCTGATGAACCAATAGTTTCATCCGTCTTTTCACGAGTTGTAGTTTCGGGACGAAGTGATTTTCTTTGGAGTACTCCTGCTGCACCGTTGCAAGAAATGTCTATTGCTGTCTCTGGTTTGACGCCCTTATTCGTTTTTGCTGGCGACAGTATCGATGTGACTATTGATACGCGACTCTCTAATGGAAAACATAAGATTGCTCGAGTGAAGGCAACTGATATCGCAACGTGGCGTGTGCCTAACAGTGCACGAGTTATAACAATCGTTCGGACAAGCAAGAACGTCACAGGGGGAGCCTTAGTTAGCTCCATAAATGGATATGGTTATATTCCTTTGACACCTGGAAGTGTTCTTACGAAAGCTGCAATCCCACTTTCAAATATTCGTGTCTTGAATCCCTAATAATCCGCCGCCCCACTAATCTTTGGGTATGGCGTCCCAGGCAAAGTTAGGTAGGAGTTGTTCTCGAGTGAGTTGTCGCTCGGCAGCAACTATGACCCTTACTTACATTTATGCCGATTCAACTGCCGTGCTTGGCCCACTTGCAACATTTTCAGAGCCGCATTCTTACGATCTTTGTGTTGCCCATGGTCAGCGACTTACAGTTCCACAGGGATGGAACGTAATTCGCCAAGAACTAAATAATGATCCGAGTGGACCAACTGATGATGACCTAATGGTTATTGCAGATGCTGTTCGAGAAGCAGCAAATGTGAATACACCCGATGAACTAAAAACTGCGAATTCAAGTACGCAAACTAATATTGGTCGTCGTGGACATTTGCGCGCAGTGCCAACAAATTACTAATCATGACGAATAATCAAATCCCTGCAATATTTAAAGCTTACGATATTCGAGGTTTAGTCGATAGCGAGATAACTCCAGACTTTACTTTTTCAACTGGTGTTGCATTTGCTCGATTTTTACAACAAGAACGCGAACCAGGTTCTGTTGTTATTGGTGAAGACATGCGTCCATCATCACCTATCTTGGCAGATGCATTTTCGGCAGGTGTTACATCGCAAGGTTTAGATGTAACTCGAATCGGATTAGCATCAACAGATATGTTGTATTTTGCGTCAGGAAAACTCAATCTTCCAGGAGCGATGTTTACGGCTAGCCATAATCCCGCCGAATACAACGGAATCAAGATGTGCCTAAGCGGAGCACGCCCGATAGGAAAAGAATCAGGATTACTAACGATAGAGAACTTCGTGCGACAAGGCTCTCCAATGCACATTCGCTCTATGGGGATTGAAAAAGAAGTTGAAATGCTTAGAGATTATGTCGATTATTTATTCTCACTCGTTGACATAACCGAGATGCGTCGCCTCAAAATAGTTGTTGATGCTGGAAATGGAATGGCTGGTTACACAGCACCAGCGATCTTCGAGCGACTCAATGTTGAATTAATTCCAATGTATTTTGAACTTGATGGAACTTTTCCAAACCATGAAGCAAACCCAATTGATGCCAAGAATCTTAGGGATTTACAGAAGGCCGTAAAGAAACACAAGGCAGATTTAGGCCTTGCATTTGATGGAGATGCAGATCGATGCTTTTTAGTTGATGAAAATGGTGAGACAGTAAATCCATCCGACCTTACATGCCTTGTTGCAGCAAGAGAATTAGCCCGAGTTCCTGGTTCGACAATAATTTATAATTTGATTTCATCTAGAGCTGTTCTTGAAGTAATTCAAGAAAACGGTGGTAAAGGGTTGCGAAGTCGAGTAGGCCATTCATATATAAAGAAGATGATGGCCGATAGTGGCGCAATATTTGGCGGAGAACATTCTGGTCACTTTTATTTCAAAGATTTTTGGCGTGCAGATTCGGGTGCATTAGCTGCACTGCATGCAATCGCGGCACTCGGATCAAACAATGCGCCAATTTCTAAATTACTAAAACCATTTCAACGATACGTATCCAGTGGTGAAATAAATTCAGTCGTATCTGATGCCCCGGCCGAGATGAAAAAAATTGAAGAAAAATATGGCTCTCAATCTGAAGTTGAGATTGATCATCTTGATGGATTGACGGTCAATGGCGATACCTGGTGGTTCAATCTTCGTTCATCAAATACAGAGCCACTGCTGCGCCTCAATGTCGAAGCAAAGACGCAGGCACGTATGGAGAAGGTACGTGATGAGGTTCTCAAGGCAATAAAGGGTAAGTAGACGCTGTAAACGCGCTCTTTCGCACGCCAGACGGTAACCTATCTCCCTGACCAAGAGGAGAACGATTGTGAATGTACCTGTAACCGCCACTATCCCACGTCACGAGATTGCTGATGCATCTCTTGCAGCACAAGGCCGCAAGCGAATTGAATGGGCAGAGCGCAATATGCCTGTCCTTGCACAAATTCGTGAACGTTTTGAAAAGTCACAGCCATTTGCAGGTATTCGTATCGCCGCATGTATGCACGTAACAACTGAGACAGCAAACTTAATGCGCGTACTAAAAGCAGGCGGAGCTGAGATTGCACTCTGTGCATCAAATCCTCTTTCAACTCAAGATGACACAGCAGCAGCACTAGTTCATGAATATGGAATTAGCGTATTTGCTCGCAATGCAGTCGATCGAGATGGTTATTACGCACACCTCAACGCAGCACTTGATATCGAACCTCATCAAGTCTTCGATGATGGATGCGATCTAGTAAATACACTTCACACAACACGTCAAGAATTGATTCCAAATATCACTGGTGGTTGCGAAGAAACAACAACGGGTGTGATCCGTCTCAGCCAAATGGCAAAAGAAGGCGCACTTCGTTTCCCAATGATTGCTGTCAATGACACCGATACGAAGCACATGTTTGATAACCGTTACGGAACAGGTCAATCAACTCTTGATGCAGTATTTCGTGCAACAAACTTCTTACTTGCTGGACGCATTGTCGTTGTAGCGGGCTTTGGATATTGCGGTAAAGGTGTTGCAGAGCGTGCAAAGGGTATGGGCGCAGATGTAATCGTTACTGAAATTGATCCAACAAAAGCACTTGATGCAATGATGCAAGGTTTCCGCGTTATGCCAATGCTTGAAGCTGCAAAAGTTGGCGATGTCTTTATTACAGTTACAGGTAACCGTGATGTACTTCGTGATGAGCATTTCGCAGTTATGAAAGATGGAGCAATCATGGCCAACTCTGGTCACTTCGATATTGAAATCGACGTTGCTTGGCTTGAAAAGAACGCAAAGAGCAAGAATGCAAAGATGCGCCACCAAACAGACGAATACGTACTCTCTGATGGCCGTCGCTTACTTCTGATTGCAGAAGGTCGTTTAGTAAACCTTGGTGCAGCTGAAGGTCACCCTGCATCAGTTATGGATATGTCATTTTCTGATCAGGCACTCACTGCCGAATATCTTGTGCAAGAGGCGAAGAATCTCAAACCAGGATTACATGAAGTGCCAACATATATCGATAAGGAAGTTGCAAAACTTAAGCTCATTAGCATGGGCGGCCATATCGATGTACTAACACCAGCTCAAGATCTTTACTTGAACTCATGGGAACACGGTAGCTAATAATGACTCTGGTTATGGTCGTCGATGACGATCAGGACCTTGCCGAAATGCTTAGCATCGTTCTCAATGGTGCTGGAATTGATGTTGATTTAGTTAGCCGTGGGGATGAAGTTCTAGAGGTATTTAGAAATAATCCGCCTGATTTAGTTTTGCTTGATGTGATGCTTCCAGGAATCGATGGAATAGAAGTTTGTAAATTGATTCGTGCCGAATCAATGGTTCCAATAGTTATGTTGACTGCAAAAGGCGATACACACGATGTAGTCCTTGGCCTTGAGGCTGGCGCAGATGATTACATGGTGAAACCATTTCGCCACCCTTCAGAATTAATTGCGCGTATTAAAACTCGGCTCAGGCGAACAAATTCAGATATTGCCGGCTTACTTGCAATTAGTGATCTTTCAATAGATGTACAAGCACACCATGTGCTTCGCGGAAATAAAGTCATTTCATTGACTCGCCTAGAATTTGATTTACTTGTTGCTCTTGCAAAGGAACCAGGACGCGTATTCACAAGAGATGCTCTCCTAAGTGAAGTTTGGGGTTATCGCCACTCCACAGATACACGCTTAGTCAATGTTCACGTTCAAAGGCTGCGTTCAAAAATTGAACATGATCCTGAAAATCCAGAAATTGTTGTAACCGTTAGAGGAGTTGGCTACAAAGCAGGAGCATTGGTACATTCATAAAATGCAAAGAGTGGGCTTTCGACTAGGCAGCTCTCTAGCTTTTCGCGTCATTCTTTCAACAGTTTTACTCTCATTATCTGTTGTTTGGCTCACTGGATCCGCGCTAAACAATCAACTTTCAAAAGGTGTAAAACAAGTAAATCTTGATTCGGCAATTATTGAAGCTCGTTCAACATTTTTCAATGCTCAATACCGCCTGGCGCTAGCCCAAGGGGAATCCGAACCAATTGTTCGCTCGGTTATAAATGATGTAATTACCTCTGCCACAAGTTTAGGAACAGCGGAAAATACACGACTGATTGCTTTTCTAAAAACACCAGGTCAAATAGGCACAAGATACGATTATGAAATCAAATCTGAATTTTTAGATTTGAATTCGATTCCAGAAAAACTAAAGATAAAAGTTCGCAAATCATCAGCGACTAAGTGGTCGTATTCATATTTTGCCTATCCAGGTAATTCTTCGACCCCGGTAATAATTCTTGGCGACAAGGTCAAAGTGCCAAATGCAGGCCAATACGAGATGTATCTTGTAATCTCCTTGGCTAACCAAGAGGCAACGCTAGAACTTATTCGTAGTTCGCTCTTGCTGACTGGTTTTGCACTATTACTTCTCATTGGGCTAATTACCTGGCTTGTAGTTAGGCAGGTTGTGCGACCGGTTCGAGAGGCTGCGCGAATTGCTACAGAATTTACTGGCGGTGACTTTCATCAACGTATGGATGTTCATTCGCGTGATGAAATCTCTACTCTTGGAAATGCATTCAATGAGATGGCCGAATCGCTTCAAAAACAGATCGCCCGCCTTGAAAACCTTTCAAGAGTTCAGCAGCGCTTCGTATCGGATGTATCGCACGAACTAAGAACCCCATTGACTACTTTACGAATGGCTTCAGAAATCATTCATGGCGCACGCCAATCATTTGATCCCAATGTTTCTCGATCAGCTGAATTATTAGTTGCTCAACTCGACCGATTTGAACGCTTATTGGAAGACTTACTGGAAGTGAGCAGATTCGACGCTGAAGTTGCAGTTCTCGAAGGTGTTGATTTCGATATTGTCACATTGGCTAAACGTTGTATTGAAGATCTAGCCTTGGTTGCCTCAGAAAACTCAACATCAATAGTCTTATTGGTGCCAGACGAGGCAATTATGCTCAATGCAGATATTCGCAGAGTGGAACGAATACTTCGTAATTTGCTCACAAATGCAATCGACCATGCTGATGGAAAACCAATAGAAGTAACGATTCTTCATTCTGATCATGATGTAGCTGTCGGTGTGCGTGATTATGGAATCGGTATCCAGCCTCATTTATTGAGTCGCGTCTTCGATCGTTTCTGGCGCGCCGATCCATCACGAGCACGAGTTCGCGGAGGAACAGGTCTTGGTCTTTCGATTGCGCTAGAAGATGCACGTTTGCATAATGGAGAATTAGAAGCGTGGGG
>Ga0114978_10003448_pt1 | contig 12912 bp, 5 predicted proteins | sample S_140212_EF_Meta_FD_87027 | JGI IMG/M metagenome (GOLD analysis project Ga0114978, IMG submission 87027) | Freshwater microbial communities from Lake Simoncouche, Canada to study carbon cycling - S_140212_EF_MetaG | ecosystem: Environmental > Aquatic > Freshwater > Lake | place: Lake...
TCCACCACAGTGTCGGTACTCATATCCGTATAATCTTTTACCATACTTACGGGTTTCTTCTTTTTATTTTCAGGCGTAGAAGCTGAACTCTTTTTGGTGGAATTCTCGCCTTCAATTAATTCTTCAATATATTGTTTATAATCATCGGTCCACGTGCCCACCGGCAGTTCAGTAACTCGCACCTGTTTATCATTGAGGACCTCGTATTTACCCCGAATTAAATATTTGGTCTCGGAAATACTCGTAATTTCTCCTTTGAATCCTTCATAATAAGGCGAAATCACCATACCTTCGGTTGGTTTGCCTGCGATGGCTGCGGTCAAATACTCAATAATATGTAAAGGATTGTAACACATAATATCCGTGCTGAACCCTGTGCCGATACCCTTGCTTCCATTCACCAAAATCATCGGAATAATCGGCACATAATGAATGGGTTCCACCGAGGTTCCGTCATCATTTAAATAGTCTAATACACAATCATCCGCTTCAGGAAAGATAAGTCGCGTTAACTTCATTAACCGCGTAAAGATATACCTTTCCGAGGCTGAATCATCACCGCCTTGTAAGCGCGTACCGAATTGCCCCGCCGGTTCCAATAGATTAATATTATTTGAACCCACAAAATCTTGCGCCATGCCGACAATCGCGCCGTTGAGACTTTGCTCACCGTGATGATAGCAGGTAAGTTCGGAAATAGAACCACTTAATTGCGCGACTTTAATGCCTTCTGTAATCCGGCGTTTTAAGCAGGTAAACAGCACTTTTCTTAAACTGGTTTTTAACCCATCAATGCCGTTTGGAATTGAACGCTCGCAATCGTATTTGGAGAAATGAATCATCTCTTCTTTGACGAATTCTTGATATGTAATCATTTCTTTATTTGTATCCAAATAGGCGGTCCTATCATACGCATATAACCATTCTTTCCGGTCATTCGCGCGTTTTTTATTGAAGACCATATCTATCGCATCACGACTTTCGGCACCGGTGCTCGTAAAGCTGACCATTTTTTTATTTTCAAAATATTCTTTGAACTCTTTTCCCGTGCTGGTGCCTAACCCTTTGTAATATTTAATTTTCCAACTTTTTGTATCAGTATCGGCTTTCCATTTATTATATTCACCGTCATTATAGAACATGACTTCTTGGGTGCCTTTCCGCGCTTTGATAATTGGCGTATTCATAAACCCGATGAAACCAGGAATATCTAATAAGCTGGACCATTCGGAATCAAACAAATTAATGCCTAACCCTTTAATGTGACTGCCGTCTAAATCCTGATCCGTCATAAACACGAGCTTAGAATAGCGCATACTTTTTTTCACCTCTTCTTTTGTGTATTTTTTAGATGTTTGTAACCCGAGGATTTGGATTAATTCATGGATTTCCTTGTTCTCAATAATTTTTTTAGTAGGTTCTCCGCGCGCATTTAATAATTTACCACGCATGGGATACACGCCAATAAAATTCCGGTCTTCCGTGCTTAAACCGGACACAATACCGGCTTTGGCTGAATCTCCTTCACACAAAATAAGCGTACATTCTTCGCTGCGTTCCGTGCCGGCATAATTCGCGCCAATATATTTTGGAATACCGCGCACGCTCTTGGTTTTTGCGCCATCCTTTTTTTTCACTTCTTTATTTTCTTTTACTTCGGTTAATTTACAGGCGGCTTCCATCACGCCCATTTTTGCGATTTTTTCAATGAACTTATCACTGACTTCGCACGACGAACCGAACGCGCCCATCGGCGTATTCATGTAATCCTTGGTCTGGCTCTCAAACGTCGGATTTTCAATATCACATCTCACAAAAAGCATCAACTGCTCTTTTATGGTATTAGGTTTTACATCGACCTTTTTCTTTTGTTTGATAAACGCCGTTAATTTCCGGATAATTTGGTTCAGGAGATAATCTACGTGTTTGCCGCCTTTTCCCGTATAAATACCGTTTACAAAAGAGACTTGTGTAAATTCTTCTTTCGGCGCTAAACAAACCACGTACTCCCAGCGTTCATTGGCTTCTTCATAGATACGCGTTGTTTCGGTTTTGTCGCCAATATACAAATCTACATACTGTTGAAAATGTTTCACGGGAATAAGCTCGCCGTTATATTTCACTTTAATATTTTTATCCGTCACCGCCGCAATATCATAGACCCGGCGTTTAAAGAGATTAATCATATCGGGTGTTAAGCCGCCAGTCATCTTTAGTCGCTTGTAATCCGGTTTAAAGGTGATTTTTGTATAAGGCTTTTTACTTTTCGGCGATTTTTCAATCACAGGCGGTTTAATGACATTCAAATTATCTTCAAACTCTTGGGTGTATTTGAGACCTCGTGTGTGATCAACGGTTTCAATCTGCCCCCACGAAGACCAAATAAAGACGAGTTTAACTCCGAACCCATTTTTTCCGCCGGTAGTTTTCTTCTGTTCTTTGTCGTAGTTCGTAGATGTGCGCAAATGAGCAAAAATCATCTCAGGAATCCAGGTATCTTCCTCTGGATGTTTAGCCACATCAATGCCGTTTCCGTCATTTAGCATTGTAATGGTGCCGTCGGCGCTAATGGAAATATCAATACAGGATACGGGCACAATATTCGCACCAGCACTTAAGCCACCGGCAATTATTTGCGCCATTCGCACACAATGATCCCGGCAATTCACCACGCCTTCATCAAACAACTTATATAGACCAGGAATAATCGTGATTTGTTTTGCGATAATGGCTTTTGTTTCCTCATCGAAAATATAGGTATCATACTCCGTCATCTCCATTGAACCAGTATAAGTATCGGGATTATCTAACACGTGTTGTTTATCCGTTTTTTTCTGATACATTTGCCCGAGAGCCTTATCTTCGTCGGATATAGCAGGTGATTTTGCTGTAGATTTAGTTTTAACAGTTTTAGTTTTAGTTTCACCATCTTTAAGAGAAGTCGCCATTGTAGTTTATTAGTTATACTTGTTTAATTAATTATAAATAGTTTCAATTTTATTATTAATTAAATTATAAATTAATAATATAAATTGATGGTACGTGTCTATGTCGGAAGTGATAACGGAAATTTATACGCATTTGATGCTTTATCTGGTGCTCTAGTATGGGTAGCCGCACTAGGCGGACTTATTCAAAGTAGTCCAGCACTCAATAGCGATAACACTATTGTCTATGTCGGAAGTGATAGCGGAAATTTATACGCATTTAATGCTTCAACTGGTGCTCAAGCATGGGTATCACTCCAAACAGGCGGCGCTATTCGAAGTAGTCCAGTACTCAATAGCGCCAACACTATTATCTATGTCGGAAGTGATAGCGAAAAATTATACGCATTTAATGCTTCAACTGGTGCTCAAGCATGGGTATCACTCCAAACAGGCGGCGCTATTCGAAGTAGTCCAGCACTCAATAGCGCTAACAGTATTATCTATGTCGGAAGTAATAGCGGAAATTTATACGCATTTTATACTTCAAATGGTGCTCAAGCATGGGTATCACTCCAAACAGGCGGCCCTATTTATAGTAGTCCAGCACTCAATAGCGACGATAGTATTGTCTATGTCGGAAGTGATAGCGGATATTTATACGCATTTAATGCTTCAACCGGTGCTCAAGCATGGGTATCAACCCCAGTAGGCAACCAAATTCGAAGTAGTCCAGTACTCAATAGCGACAACACTCTTGTCTATGTCGGAAGTGATAACGGAAATTTATACGCATTTGATGCTTTATCTGGTGCTCTAGTATGGGTAGCCGCACTAGGCGGACTTATTCGAAGTAGTCCAGCTCTCAATAGCGCCAACAGTATTGTCTATGTCGGAAGTACTAACGGAAATTTATACGCACGTAATGCTTTATCTGGAGTTCACGTATGGTTCTCAACAACAATAGGCGGCGCTATTGACACTAATCCAGCACTCAATAGCGACAACACTATTGTCTATGTAGGAACTAGTAACCAAAGATTATACGCATTTAATACTTCAGATGGTAGTATAGTTTCAGGATGGCCAACCTTCGCAACAGGCGGCCCTCTTTATAGTAGTCCAACACTTGATAACCCACCGCCACCGCCTCCACCAAAAGAATGTGTATGTCCGAAACCAGCAATACCCAAACAAGGTATATCTTTTGGCGGAAATTTAAATATTCCCGGACACGAAGAAACCCAAGCATTTAGAACATCTTATCAACTTATAAATTCCTTATATACCAACGGCAGTAAGATAGAGTTTTATAATGCACAAGAAAATAGATGTAAAAAACCTCCTCCAAGAAATACTTTTGGTTAATTTATGAATCCATTAATTTATGAATCCATTAATTAAAAAACTAATTAATTTAAGAATCCATTAATTAAAAAACTAATTAATTTAGCAAATATATATTTAGTAGTTTTTTCTCTCGTTATAATATAAAAATGGTAAAGAAGATTATGAAAAGCTCTGATGGAAAATACCACGTTCATGGAAAGGCATATGAGATGTTGATTGGTTCGCGCGCGCAAGTCGGTCACGCTACTGCGTACAAGACGTCGGGCGGTCTCACCAAAAGCGATTTGTTTAAAAATAAACATGACCGCTATGTTTCGTTGAAGAAACACACCACCGCCAAGAAAGAGAAACGTTTAGAGAAAGCTGGTTTTTTTACCAAGAAAGGTAAATTCGGCGCAGTTAAGAAAGATGGCTCCAAGGCCACCAAGAAACGTCGTCATTCTAAGCGTAAGTAAGTCTAAACGCAAGTAAGTCTAAGCGTTAGCATTAGCAAATATATGCGTTAAATTTTTATAAAAAAAAATATTTTATAAAAATAAAGCACCCGTGGTGAAATGGTATCATGGCACCCTTCCAAGGTGTTGGCGCGAGTTCGATTCTCGCCGGGTGTATTTTTTTCCTCTCCCCAAATAAGCAACAGTATATTTACACTGTAATATACCATTCAGGTTTTTCACGTAATTTATTCCAAGATGCGATTTTTTGTTTTTCTTCCGACATATAATAATTGCGATATGATTCGACCGGGTCATTTGTTTTATATTTGTCCGGCATTGCGAGCGCGAATTGTGTTAAGCCTTCACTCACAAACGAATCATCAGAAGGCATATGTTCTCTCAAATATTGAGCAATTAAATACGATTTGTGTTGTTTTGACTCCGGGTGAGCATATCGGTATTTCCATTCGGCATGCATCTCATCTACCAAATCCAATGTCCAAACAAAATTCGCCTTTGATGTTCGGCACCAAATCGTAACTGGATGATTTTTATGGGCCATTTTATACAACCGTTCGTTGCTTTTATCATCTGGCGACAGAATGCGTTTAGCCGAACAAAGCATCTGTACTGCTTCTAATAAAATCTTACTGATATGTTTATCCATCATATATTCGGCAATTTCTTTTTGAATCAGCGAGAGAATGAATAAGTTCATTTTTGCTGGGTTGTCTTTCTTTTTGTTGACTGTATTTGTATTTGTATATGTAATTATATTAATTAAATAAAAGCATTTCAATTTTTTATTTAATTAAATAAAAATTATATTTACACTTTAAGACCAATCTATGACAATACAAGGTTCAATTATTTTAGAATTTTCTATCCCACATAAATTTGTTTCAGTATATTGAATAAGTGAGTCTGGAAATACTAAATAAAGTTCTGTTATTAATTCTATAATATATTTTTTATCTCGTAAATAAGGTTGATTATATAAAGCAAATGTATAATTTGTATCTCCATACATAGCAGATCTAATGATTTCACCATATATTTTGTGAACATAGTCTTTCATCATATTTATTCTAACTTGTGCTTCCATATCGTTTTTATAATTTTTAAGTGTTTCTTTAGTTAATGGAGTAACCGGAATAATATTATGTGTTATATTCATTATTATTAAAATTATATCATTATATCTTTATATCTTTATATTCTGATACTTGCTGCGCTGATACTTGCTGCGCTGATACTTGCTGCGCTGATACTTGCTGCGCTGATACTTGCTGCGCTGATACTTGCTACGCCAAAGGTGTAATACACTTTTATTTCCACCAGGTCGGCGATATTAAGCCATCACTATCAATATGTCCATCGATAATATCCGACGCGATCTTCTCAAAGTATCTTTTACTCGCTAAACAAATATGTTTATTATTTAAAGAATAAAACTCATATGCTTCATACAATGATTTTGTAAATGCTTCCGATTGTCCATTACATTTAAGTTTGAATAAGTAGAGAGAATTTACAATTTCTACTCTCTTATTCCATAAACTACACTTCATGTGTATTAAATATTTATCTTCTTCAATTACTACGTCTGGATAAAAATGTCGTATTAATTCAATTAAAACCCCTTCATTAATATTCATATTCATAATATTTTTTGTCTTGGCTAACCAGCTCTTAAACAGCGTCGTAAATTCGTCTATTTCTAATTCCGGTTCTTCGTCATAACTATCTTCGCTCATAGTCGTTTCCCAAAATTTCATAAAATGCGACACTAGCGGCAATTGGACACTAGTAACATTTAAAAAATGAGCACCATCATAGGTTATTTTATTTTTTAAAATCGTCTTTAAATTCTCATGAAATGAAATATTAGGAATATTTTTCTCATCCAGAAATTTTTTCCATAGAAAAAACATATTTTTATCGTCTATTTTAGACGAAGGACTACTATTTATTTTTTTCTCAATAAAATGTTCTACAATAGTATCTAGAGGATTTTTATAGAGATAAAACGAATGTTCTACTAATTTTGTTTCCGAGCATTGTTTCAGGAATCCATCGGCATTTTCATATCTAGCAGAATAGTGCGAACATACACACAAAAAATCCAGCATATGTTTTAATAAATTTTGCGGAATTGGAAATACTTTATTTTTATCTGTATTATTTACTTTTACCAATCTACATTTATCATAAGGATGATCATAATATTTATATTTTATATTATTTAAACCATTTGAAATGCCAAAAAATGTGCAACATTGGTTACTAATTTCATTGATTATATTTTTTACTGAAGGAGGGATAATATATATATAATTATTTTCAACCTTATTATTAATACAATCGCCAATTATAGTTAGAAAATATTTAGCGCTATTTCTACTTTGAAAAATAGAGGGGTATATACTATTTATTACAAACTGAATTGTATTTGATTCAGGTATAGCGGTTAAGGGCGATATTTCTTTAATGCGCTTGATAATATTATTTGTGATTTTTCTTTTCCATACCATCAAATTCTGTTCGCTTGTAATTGTGCTCATGATTTGATGTTGAATATTATCCTCGCTGTAATTTTTAAAATGGGTTCCATCATAGGATAAAAATAACTCGGTTTGCGGCGCATAAAAATATTTATTAATATTTAAAAATCTACTAGTAAATTCATCCCGATTAGTAATTAATTTTTGTTTTCGCTCTTCACGTTGTTTATGATTTATATCTTCATTCTCTAATGCGGAGGGAATAATATTTTCTATATAATTAGTAAGTCGCCCTAATATATAGTCATTATTTGAATACTTATGGATGATATCATCTATTAAATTATATAATTTTTGTTTATCAATCGAAGATGATGTATTTAACGAAGTTATGTCCATAAATTATTAGTAATACTAGTATTATATTTATATTAATTATAAATATGTATAACTATTTTAATTAATATATTTCTTAATTATATATGAGTAAATACAATAAAGAAATACCAAATATTTTACATGATAATACTACTGTTCTAGAATTGGCTGATTCTACAATAAAATTGAACACTAAAAAAAAAGATCCATGTAAGGAAAAAACTGAAAAACAATTAGAATTAAAATCATTAACTAAAGAATTTAGAAATAAGGTTAAAGAATGTGAAGAATCTTTATATGGGTCTTTTATAGAAAAATATTTTACGAATATAGATGGAACGCAACTAACACACTATGATTTGTTAAAAGGATTATTTAACTATTATAAAGATGAAAAAACAAAAGATATTAATTTTATGTTAACATTTCAAGAGTTTATTGATAAATTTCCAAGAGATACTCCTATTTTAAAAACAAATTTTAAAAAACAACATATTTTTGAAGCATTATGTAGATTAATATTATTGTTTGATTATGATAAAGGCGAATTAGGATATGAAAAAACATTTTTTGATAGATTAGAAAATATTATGAAAGGAACTGATAAACAAATATCTCCTGGATTTATTTTGACGACCAACGTAAATGAATCATCTGCTGGTGGAATTGTTGATATTTTATTTAAAACAAATATTTCATTAAAAGCAGAAGAGGAAAAAAAATTATCTGCATGTGAAATTATATACAATAAACAAGAAATAGCTGAAAAATCAGAAGAAAAGATACCAACTATAATAATGATTCAAAATAAATATTTTGATAAAGAAAAAACAAACATTGACAAATATGATGTAACGAGGATGCATGCGTTAGCTGGAGATGAGAATGTAAAAAAATTAGGTAAACATAAAATTATACTTATGGTTAATAATGAAGAAGTTTTATCAGCAAATTTATTAAAATCAAAGCAACAGTTCAAAGATGTTATACATAAAATTTATGGTGTTGTTCAAATAGATAATTGGTTTCAAGATATGTTATATGATTTATTACAAAATGCTACGATTGATGATTATTTTATGTATATAAATAAAAAACAAGGCATTCAATATAAAGATAAACCATTAATGATGACTAGATTTCACCAGTTATTAATTACTAAATCAACCGTTCGTTATAATAATGAAGCTGGAATTAAAAAATTTATCTGGGGTGCTGTGCCCAGAAGTGGTAAATCCTTTATGGTGGCTGATTTAGTTGATAAAAGAAAAGAAGTTGGTAATGATGTTGTTATCATTCTAGGAGCAAAAACAGAAACAGAACAACAATTTATTGAGATGTTTACTGATTATAGTAACTTTAATGATTATGCCATTAAAACACCTGATAAAATATTAGGAAATAAATCTGGAAACAAAAATATATATATATTAAGTCAAGAATGGTTTAAATCTGGGAAAATAAAAACAGTAAGGGGTAAATCAGTATTTAATAAGGCAGTCAAAGACAAATTTACTAATTTAATAAAAAAGGGGAAAAAAATAGATATATTTTTTGATGAAATACATAAAGGAGGGTCAACTGATAATTCATCAAGTATATTACAATCATTTATAAATAGCGGGTTAACAATTGATATTTTTGTAATGGTGACCGCAACATTCGCAAAACCAACTGCTAAATATGATGAAACTTTTATGGACTCATCCCAAACTAAAATAATTGAATGGAGTTATAATGATCAACAAAATATGAAACAAGTTATTAATGAAACAAAAAAACAAATGATGATTAATAGTAGAAATGATATTGAGAAAGAAGTGATTGAAGAATTATTTGATGATTATCAAATGCGTTATGGATTACAATATTTATCAGTATTAACATCGGAATATGAAAAATATCCGGAATTGGTATTGATAACTCCTCAAATTTTAAATCCCGATGAAAAATTATTTGATAATCACACAAATGATGTAAGAAATGTATTTATTAATAATTTAAAATGTGATGCGTGCGAGTCGGGTCATCCTCCTGAATTTTATAAAAATCCAGGAAATATATTTAAGCAAGAAGGACCTGTTACAAATTTATTAAATTATATTGGTGATAAAATATACAATAGTTTCCAAACTAAATTTAATTATAAAATCAGCAGTAATCATACTGAATTATGGTTTTTACCCGATAAAAATTTATACCATGACGATTGTAGTGATAAATGTAAAAAAATAGATGAATCGCGTCAAGAAGAAGAAGATATGCAAGGAGGAGCGCTTGGCGATCAAGACGAGATGGAGCAAGACGAGATAGAACAAGACGAGATGGAGCAAGACGAGATGGAGCAAGACGAGATGGAGCAAGACGAGATGGAGCAAGACGAGATGGAAACAAAAGAAAAAATTAATAATAAAAATAACAGTATACCAAATATAGAACCACTTACACGAGGATTAGCAATTAAAATTGTTAAACACCCTAGTTTTGAACGTTATAATGTTTTTATTGTCCATAATACAGATTTAAAATATTTAATAAAAACAAAAATATTTGACGGTTTTGATAATCATATACGTTTATATGATTTTAAAGACAAAAAAACTTCATTAAAGGACCAAATAAAAAATTTTGAAAAGGAAACATATAAAGCTGGTAGAAGTTTAATTGTATTAACTGGAGCTAAATTAAGATTAGGTATAAGTTTAACATGCGCTGACATTGCTTTTAATTTTGATAATATTAAATCCGTCGATAATAATTACCAAACGATGTTTCGTGTATTAACGGAACGCGAAAAACCGCAAATGAAGAAATATGGTTATTATTTGGATTTTAACAAAGACCGTTCTATTGAGTTTTTATATGAGTATAGTGCTGTTTATGGAGAGAAAAACAGTAAAAAAACATTAAAAGAAAGTATAGAATATTTACAAACATTATTATTTTCATTTAATTATAATGGATTAAATTTAGTTACACATAATACCAAGGAAGAATTGGGAATGTATAATAAATTAATAGATGACCTCTCCTTATCTTCAGAAAAATATGTTGACTATTGGACAAAAAATAAAAATTTAGTATCTTTAATACAAAAGGGATTAAATCAGTCCATAAATAAAGAAGAATTGAAAAAACTAGGGAAAGAATTGGAACTAAAAACAAATAAGAAACCTAAAAAAATTAATATTTCATTAAAAAAGGGAGAAAATAGAAAAAAAATGAAACAAGAAAGTAATAAATTTGAAGATGATGATACAAAAAGCGATGATTATAAAGAGGGCTATTCGGTAGGCTATATAGAAGGATACGATGAAGGGTATATTGATGGAAAAGATAGCACACAACACATTAAACCAAAATTATCGATAAAAAGAGATAAAGATTATGACACAGGCTGGGAATATGGATATAATCAAGGATACGCATTTGGATATAACACCATCTATGATGAAGAACATTATTCGGATGAAGAAATTGAAGAAGACCCCTTAGTAATGGATAAAATTATAGAATATCTCTCAGCTTCAATACCATCGATTATTTCTTTATTAGCTCTATTCTCTCAACAAAATGAAATAAATTGTAGTAATATTGAAGAATGTTTAGAAAATAGTATAAAACAAATAGAAAGTTTTACTGAATTATGTAAATGTAATAATATAGATGGTTCAAATATAGTAGATTGTTTTTTGAATTCGCCTAAAAATATAGATGGTAAATATGTTAAGGATAATCACGCAAACCTGAAAGAAAAATTGATTACTGTATTAAATATAATACAAAAAGAAATACAAATTAATGAAATATTAAGACGGGCGTTAGAATTAAAATTTAATATTATACTAAAAGAGATGAAAGAACAAAAAGGAGCACTGATTATTGGAATGAAATCAGAAGAAATAAAAAAATTAATTGAAGATAATTTAACTATTAAGAAGGAAGAAAAAGATAAATTTGGTGAAGTATTTACACCACCTGCTCTTATTAATGAAATGTTGGATAGACTACCAACAGAAGTATGGAGTAATCCAGATTTAAAATGGTTAGACCCAGCAAATGGAATTGGTAATTTTCCGATGATTGTTTATGAAAGATTAATAAAAGAACTTCCAGGTAATTATAAAAACTCAAAGGGGGATGGTTATACTGATTTACATAGTAAACAAAAATGGATATTAGAAAATATGCTTTATATGGTAGAACTTAATCCGAAAAATGTGAAAATTTCTAAAAAGATTTTTGGGGACAATTCAAAAATTTATTGTGGAGATTTTTTAACTATGGATATGAAAAAAGAAAGTGGTATTGAAAAGTTTGATATTATTATTGGAAATCCTCCATTTCAAGGAAATGGTAGAAAAAAACCATATATAAATATTATATATAAATGTATAAATACTCTACACAATAAAGGGTATTTGTTATTTGTAACACCAAAAATGAGTATTGGATTTTTATTAGGCTCAGAAGTATCTCAAGTAAAAATTAAAAAATTTTATAACATATTATTTATAAATACAAGCAATGATATTAAGTATAAATATTTTAATAAAATAGGTTCAGATTTTACGTACTTTTTGGTTCAAAATGATGAATATAAAGATAATACACATATTATTTATGATGATAATATGGAAAATGATATAACATTAAATTTTAACTCTATATTAACGACAGATAATACAAGATTATATAAAGACATTTTTATGAAATTATTAAAAATAAATGAAAATCAATGGGGAAGAAGTGCTGCTAGAATTGAAAAAAATTTAGTTGATAAAGAGGATACATCGCATCCAAATAAAATAATATATAAGATGAAAACAGACCCCAAAAATGATGAATACAAATGGACTAGTGAATCCCACAAAGATATGAACAAATATAAAGTATTTTATCCTACACTGGGCGATAGATATATTATTGATAAATATCATAATTTATTTCCCGGAACTAGTTTTGTTCCATATATACTATGTAATTCATTAAATGAATGTAATAATATTGTTAAATTAGGAAATAGTCATTTATTTAAATTTTTAAAAAATGCTTTTAAATCACAACGTTCTTCTGTTGATTATATATGGAGAAATTTAATAAAACCGAGTAGTTTTGATATTCCTATTAATACTGATGATGATATTTATAAATATTTTAATTTAACGAAAGATGATATTAAAATTATTGAAAATGAAGATACACTTCCAACGCCTGAATCTCACTCAACTGAAACATTAGAAACTACACAAGGAGGGTTTAAACAAAAATTTCAAACCCTCATTAAAACCTCAATAAAAAAAAGAGATAAAAAAA
>Ga0114978_10003449_pt1 | contig 12905 bp, 15 predicted proteins | sample S_140212_EF_Meta_FD_87027 | JGI IMG/M metagenome (GOLD analysis project Ga0114978, IMG submission 87027) | Freshwater microbial communities from Lake Simoncouche, Canada to study carbon cycling - S_140212_EF_MetaG | ecosystem: Environmental > Aquatic > Freshwater > Lake | place: Lake...
ACCGGACGGTGACACCTTCGACTCCTCTTTCAAACCCGGCCATGACCACAGATCGTGTTGTGAAATTGACAACAACGAGTGGAGGTAATGGGACTATGTTCGAACCCCTTTTGGGGCCAGAAATTCAATGATTTCAGGGGTTTCTGATTCAACCCTCAACCCAATTCGGGACAGAGCCGGATCATTCAGCACGGACTCTGAAGTAATGGGACAAAGTTCGAACTCCTAAGACATGCGGCGAAGTAGCAAGCGAAAGTGTCACACCTTCGTGGGACGCCAAATTCGTAGATTTTTATGACCGGATCAGATCTCGGGGGACCTCCGCGCGGCCTCAGTCGCCAGTGGGACGAGCGACCAGCATGATTTGTCTAAAGGGCACACGTGCCCCAGAAGGGGCGTGAACGTAGTCCACTTGCCCCCACTCGATGTCATTCTTCCAATGCCCGACAAAAACCACCTGAAAGCCTGGATCGGGTTGCGAGCCAAGTTCGCTGTCACTGTTACAACCTCGAAAGTGGCGTAGAACTTCTCAGCCCGGTTCCAGTGGCAACTCGAGCACAACCAGACCTTGGGGAACGACAACTACCGGTGCAACAACATTCAAACGCGGGTCCTCGATGAAGAGCTTGTCTTCGGCGAAATGCCCCCATGTGCACAAAGCGCTGTCCTGGACTCAAGGCAGAATCACTTGCCAAGCAGAACCCACCTGCTTCGATTCTCAGTCTGTTGCCGAGTACGTGAGGTGTCTGCTTCAGCGATTCGCCGAGTGATTTGGAGGGCCGTCGAAATCAGTAAATCTCGCGGCCGCGACTTCCAGGTCGACTTCAAAGCTGTTCGCGGTGAAGCAGATCGCGTGGTACCAACCGATCAACATCGTGAGATCCAAGATCTCACTCTCCGAAAACTCCTGGGCCAGACGTGCCCACAGGCCATCGGAGATGTGCGAATGGTCATGAAGGGAATCAACCACTTCGAGCAGCAGCCGATCATGCTCGGACTCCCAACATGAGTCAGCTGCTCCTCCAAAAGTCAGCGAACGAATCTGATCGTCGGTGAGTCCGACGTGGGCGGCAAAGAAGGCAATATGAACTCCCCATTCGTACTCGCACGTGCATCGCGCACACGTGCGAACGATCACAACTTCACGGTCACGAAGTGAGAGCGAAAGCTTCTTGCTGAGTTCGTAAGCCCCCCAGGGCCCCATGGCATTCGCCATGGGGAGGTTCTTGACGAAAGTGCGAAAGAGCAGAAGAGGTTCGACGCCGGGCGGCATCATCTTCGCGAGCCGTTCAGCGACTTCCTCTGAGTACGGTGGTTCCACGGGTTCAATACGCATCTGCACCTCGCATGTGTTTCTATTTAAGAAACACTATACACACGCGTGTTTCGAACATCAAAACACCCTCTAGAGTGGCCCGGTGCCGACCAACAAAAAGCCCGCACGAACAGGGGTAGTTCGGGGATCCACAACGGGTCGGCCGATCATGGCAGCCATGGATCTCCTCGGACGTCGGTGGACGTTGAGGATTTTGTGGGAGCTTCGCGATGGGCCTTTGGGCGCCAGGGCCCTGCGAGAGCGCTGCGGTGATATGTCGTCGAGCGTGTTGTACGTTCGGCTCCGAGAGGTCACCGAAGCTGGCCTTGTCACTCAAACGGCGAATGAATCGTACGAGTTGACTTCGGCCGGCACCTCGCTTGGAACGGCGTTGAAACCGCTTGATGAGTGGGCCGTGGCGTGGGCTCAGAGTAGGCCTCGGCAAACTCCTGACGCCTGAGGACTCTCTCGGTACTTTCACGAAGGCGGGGAACTGCTCAGTGAAAGCTACGAAAGCGTCGAGCGGCATCTATGCAGTGGCAGTGTCCCCGGTCATTGTCTTCGCATTCACCCTGAAGAAATAGGCAACCGAAATCTTCTGGATCCCGAGGATGCAGGAAGAACTCACCTCGGGTGAGAGCGTTGTTAATCCGACAACGTTGTGGAGAGTAGGGGATTCGAACCCCTGACCTCGTCATTGCGAACGACGCGCTCTACCAACTGAGCTAACCCCCCGTAGGGAGTGTCATTCTAGCGAAAAGTGAGAAACGGCCTATTCGCCAACGGCATACTGAGCTCGCGCAAAACCGGAAGCGGCCGCCGGAACAAAGACCTCTTCGGCCACGGCAACCTCGGTTTCGCGGGGCCGGAGCCGAACGATGTTGTCCGGAACTGGCACGGCTCGGGCTCGCTGCGAGGCGGTCGGAATGATCTGCTCTTGAACATTCATGAAGTAGAGCATCAGCGAGAACCATGCGCCGAAGGCCAACCACGAGACGACCGAAAGGGTGACGAAGAACGTCCAGCCGGTCATCATGGCCGGGATGGTGGTCGAGGCGATAGCGATGGCCATCGACTTCAGAACTTGGCGGCGGCGAAGGGCGGCGCGGCGCTTCGCTGAGATGGGCTGGGTCGCGGGTCGTTGACCGGCCACGAGAGGACGGGAGTAGGCCGTGGCGCGTGAGTTCAATTCTGGATGCACCGGTGTCGTGGGCTGCGCCGCTTCACCGTTCTCGTTCACGTACTGCTTCGTCCAGGGATCGAAGTAGGTCGCACTGCCGGCAGCGGCGACGACGAGTTCCTGCTCGGGCAGCGTGATTACCTGCGAGCCGTAGCCGGCGGGACGACGTGGTTGCTCGGTGTAACGAGGGGCCAGTTCGGCGTGCGGTTCAGTTGCGATGTGGGGCTCTCCGATGTGGTCGTGGCCCGGCAAATCGGCCAAGGGACCCTTTGGTCCTCGGAGTCGACGGAGAGCGTCAATGGAGCCGAATTGACGGTTGTTACGAAAGAAGGGCAGCAAAAAGGAGACGCCGACGGCTATCCAGCACATCACCAGTATGAAAAGCGTTGCCGACACCACTTCTTTTCCCCACCTCGCCTTGTAAGACTTGGTAAAAAATTAGTGGCTTATCCCAAATAAATGGTGGATGCTCAGCCCTCGTGGAGGCCGCACTCCTCTTTGTCACTGCCGGCCCATCGTCCGGAACGACGATCTTGACCGGGGAGTGGCTTGACCGTGACGGCCGCGCAGCCAATCGAGGCGTAACCCTGAGCCCACAGGGGGTGTTCAGGTAGAGCCTTGGACTGGAGGTAGTAGGCCACATCATCGTCGCTCCACGTGGCGAGGGGATTCACTTTGACGAGTCCAAACTTTTCATCCCACGACACCACGGGCATACCGGCACGAGTTGGTGCGTCGACCCGCTTCACTCCGGTGAACCAGGCTCGCCGACCTTGCACGGCCCGCTGAAGGGGCGCGACCTTGCGGAGCTCGCAACAGTTGCCCGTTCCGCACGGCGTGGCGTCTGCATCGGGTCCGGGGACCACGCGGCGGATGTTGAGATCCCAATTGGTTTGTAGCTCCGATACAAATTCGTAGGTCTCGGCGAAGTGGCCGCCTGTATCGAGGAAGAGCACTTCAACGGCCGCTAACTGCTCGTGGAGCATGTGGAGGAGGGCGACATCTTCGAACGAGCAGGCGAAGGTGACGTCTGAACCAAATTCCTTGAGTGTCCACGCAATCACCTCTTGCGGGGTGGCGTTCTCCAACGATTCGGCAATCGTTACGAAGTCGTAATGATTCATGTCGTCATTTGCCATAATTTTCGTATCCTTCTCGGTCTGCTCTCAATCGATGATTGCTAGCGCCTCACTAGTATTTATCTACGCCGTTCAAGCGTAAACCTTCTCATGACGACACCAACCCACCCCCAAATCGACCACCTCGACCTTCTGGAATCACACGCGATATTCATCATTCGCGAAGTGGTTGCCGAATGCGAGCGCCCTGTTCTTCTTTTCTCGGGCGGCAAGGACTCTGCAGTCCTCCTCCACCTCGCCGTGAAGGCCTTTGCCCCCCAGAAGCTCCCCTTCCCGGTGATGCACGTCGACACGGGCCATAACTTCCCCGAAGTTCTCGCCTACCGTGACGAGCGTGTCGCCACGTTGGGACTGCGCCTCGAAGTCGCCAGCGTGCAAGAGGCCATCGACCAGGGCCGTGTGCCCGATCCGGGCCCTCTCGGCATGCGCAACCAGCTGCAGACCCGCGCGCTGTTGGATGGAATCGAAAAGCACAAGTTCGACGCCGCCTTTGGTGGTGCCCGTCGTGATGAAGACAAGGCTCGCGCCAAAGAACGCGTCTTGTCCTTCCGTGGTGCGTTTGGTGGATGGGACCCCAAGAGTCAGCGTCCCGAACTGTGGCAGCTCTACCAGGGCAAGGTCAACACCGGTGAAAACCTCAGGGCCTTTCCACTCTCGGACTGGACCGAACTGGACGTGTGGAACTACATCCGTCGCGAGAACGTGCCGCTCCCCTCGATCTACTTCGCCCACGAACGTCCCGTACTAAAGCGCGACAACATGTGGCTCGCCGTGGGTGAGTTCATCCACCCCCAGCAGGGCGAAGTCGTCGAGCGCCACCTGGTGCGTTTCCGCACCGTCGGTGACGCCTCCTGTACGGGTGCCGTTCGCTCCGGCGCTGACAACCTCGACGCCATCATCGCCGAGATCTCGGTGACCAATGTTTCAGAACGTGGGGCTACACGAGCGGATGACCGCTTCAGCGAGACCGCTATGGAAGACCGCAAGCGCGAGGGCTACTTCTAATGACCGAACCAACCTCCGACCTCTTGCGTTTTGCCACTGTTGGCAGCGTGGATGATGGAAAGTCGACGCTCATTGGTCGACTCCTCGTCGACACCCGTCAACTCTTCGACGACCAGCTCGAAGCCGTGGCGACTGCTTCGGCCAAGCGTGGCGTCGGTGACCTCGACCTCAGCTTCGTGACTGACGGTCTGCGCGCCGAGCGCGATCAAGGCATCACCATCGATGTGGCCTACCGCTACGCCGCGACCCCAACGCGCAAGTTCGTCATCGCCGACTGCCCCGGTCACGTTCAGTACACCCGCAACATGGCCACCGGGGCCAGCACGGCCGACGTGGCTCTGGTTGTTCTCGACGCCACGAAGGGCCTCAAGGAACAGACGCGTCGACACCTCTGCATCGCCGCCCTCCTCGGTGTCCGCAACGTCATCGTGGCCGCCAACAAGATGGACGTCGCGAAGTGGGACGAATCTGTCTACCTCGCCGTCGTGGAGCAAGTGAACGAAGTCTCAGCCCGCTTAGGATTCACGAGCTCCGTCGTCATTCCCGTCTCGGCCCTCGCCGGTGACAATGTGGTTGACCCCGGCTTCATGGCCAACTGGTACCAGGGCCCAACGGTCCTCCAGGCCCTCGAAGCCGCTCCGGCCGGATCATGGGCTTCCTCTTCGTCAGGCGCACGCCTCCCAATCCAATGGGTCCTTCGCCAACACGGCGGCGGTCGTACCTACGCCGGGATGGTTAACGGTGGCGAGTTCACCGTCGGCCAGGAAGTCACCTTGATGCCCCAGGGCGTAAAGACCGTCCTGAAGGCCATCAACGGACCACGTGGTGGCCTCGAAGTAGCACTACCCGGCCTCTCGGTGGACTTTGATCTCACCGATGAAACCGATGCCGGCCGAAGCGACATGTTGGCCACGGCTCCGCTACCAACATCGACCACTGAGTTTGAGGCCACTATCTGCTGGTTCTCAGATAAGCCCCTCGCCGATGGCGCACGCCTCCGCCTCAAGCACACCACGCGCTCCACACCCGTGCGCGTTACGGGCATTGCGGGCACCCTCGATGTCGGTACCCTCGAAGTGGGACCCGCAACCGAGATTGCCCTCAATGACATTGGCCTTGTACATCTCGCCACCGCGGAACCGATTGTCGTTGACAACTATCGCGACAACCGAGTCACGGGAAGCTTCATCTTGATTGATGAAGTGACTAATGCCACCGTCGCAGCCGGGATGATTGGCCACGCCAACTTTCTCTAGTTCTAACCGAACTGCACCAACATGGCGATAGTGCCGATGACAATCATCGTCATGACGCCATCCAGCGCCCCGCTCATTTTCTTGGCCGCCACGCTGTCGGCCTTGTCAACGACCAGCTCATGCTCGGCGGGCAGAACGATCATTTCCAGCAGAGCGGCCGCGGACAGATAGGTAACGATTCCCACGGCGATCCAGAGTTGATCGAGTGAAATCGGCTCGCGGTGCGCGTTGCTAGCCCACGCGGTCGCAAATCCCGTGAGTGGGAGGAGGTGGATCATTCGAGCGGCCCAGTTGGTTCCACTCGGAAGACGGACTTTTTCTCCCTGTTGGCGCACGAGCGCCACAGCGGTCTGCTTCATGGAAATCAAGATGACGATGATGGTGAGTGCCGAGACGATGTGCGCCAGAAAGAGAACGTCGTACAGCATGCGAATTACAGCTGCAGGAGAACGTCGGCCGCGGTATAGGGATCGCACTCCCCTGAGACCAAGCGGGCTACTTGGGCTTCGTAGGCATCGCCGTTAGCCAGCTCTCGAACGCGGTTCGCCACAACGGCACTGAGCACCCGCTGGAGTTCCACTCGCGTACGCATGCGACGGCGCTCCATGAAGGTGTCGTCACGTTCGATAAATAAACGGTGCTCCGTAATGGCCGCCCAGAGTTCTGAAAGTCCCCGTCCATCGGTCGCCACCGTCTCGGTAATCGTGGGGCGCCACGCCCGCTCGCCCCCGAGGTCCAACATCTGCTCGAGGTCGCGACGAACCGAGGAGATGTCCGGTCGGTCGGCCTTGTTGACCACAAAGAGGTCGGCCACTTCGAGCAGCCCGGCCTTGTTGGCCTGCATCGAGTCACCGGCGCCGGGGATGGTTACCACGATCGTGGTATCGGCCGCCGAGGCAATCTCGACTTCCATCTGACCCACGCCAACTGTCTCCACCAGAACCACCGAGAAGCCCACGGCCCCTAGGACGCGAATGGCGTCGGGCACGGCGAGACTCAAACCACCGAGGTGACCTCGCGTCGCCATGGAACGAATAAAGACGCGGTCGTCTGTGGCGTGCTCTTGCATGCGGACACGGTCACCCAGGATGGCCCCACCCGTGAAGGGACTGGTGGGGTCGACGGCGAGAATCGCGATGGTCTCAAATGGATGTTGCCCGTCAAAACTGCCCACCGTGAGCGCTTCGCTAATCAGACGGTCGGTCAGGGTCGACTTGCCGGCCCCGGGAGGCCCAGTGATACCAATCACGTAGGGACTGGTCGACTGGTAGGCCTCGGCCACGGTTTGCCGGTGGAGTGTGCCACCACTTTCGATGTACGTCAACAGGCGGGCGAGAGCCACCCGACTACCGGAGCGCGCCTGCTCAAAGAGCTCTTTGGGGTCCCGGGATATCACGAGACTCGTTCTACCTTGGCGCCGAGGGCCGTCATACGCCCCGGCAGATCGTCGTACCCGCGCTCTAGATGGTCAATCCCGGAGAGGATCGTTTCACCTTCCGCCACGAGCCCCACCACCACGCAGGCCGCGCCGGCGCGAATGTCGTGCGCCACTACTTCGGCCCCGTGTAGTTTTTCGGTCCCGTGGACCACGGCGTGGTGACCATCGGTTTCAATGACGGCACCCATCTTGATGAGTTCATCGACGTAACGGAATCGACCGTCAAAGAGATTCTCGGTGACCACCGAAACTCCGCTCGCTCGAGTCAGCACGGCCGTGATAATCGGTTTGTAGTCAGTGGCCACGCCGGGATAGGGCAACGTCGCCACGTCAACGGCAGTTGGTCGAGCGGGCCCTTGAATGCGAATCCCGTGCTCGGTATCGATGGTCGCACCCATAGCCCGCATCTTGCGCAAGAGCATCTCCATATGGTCGGCGCGGGCATCGACGACGTGCACGTCACCACTCGTCATAAGTCCAGCGGCCAGATAGGTCGCCGCCACCACTCGGTCGGGAATCACTTCGTGTCGGGCGGCGGAGAGTTCGGCCACGCCCTCAATCGCCAGGCGCGAGGTGCCTAGTCCTTCAATGTTGGCGCCCATAGCTTGGAGTTGACGGCCCAGATCTTCAACCTCGGGTTCCCGGGCGGCATTGTCAATAACAGTCCGACCCTCAGCGAGGACGGCGGCCATCATCAGATTGTCGGTGGCCGTATGGCTCGGATACTCCAACGTGAAACGGGTGCCCTGGAGACGGCGGCCCGTGGTGGCACGAATCTTGGTGGCGTCGTTGGTGAATGTCGCCCCCATCGCGGTGAGGCCGTCGGTATGAAAATTGATAGGCCGGCTCCCAAAATCATCACCGCCGGGGAGGGCCATGGTGACCTCGTGGCAGCGCGCAAGAAGTGGCCCCATCACGACGAGTGAGGCCCGCATCGCCTTAAAGAGGTGTTCGGGGGCCGAAGGACGCAGCTCCGAGGTCGGGGGCACCACAATCGTGAGTTCGTGCCGATCGTTGAGGTGGACTGAGCAGCCCAAGTACTCCAAGAGCTCGCCCATGGTGGCCACATCGCTGATGTTGGGAACGTGGGTCAACGTGTGCTCACCGGAGGCCAGAAGACAGGCGGCCATCTGTTTGAGTACCGCATTCTTTGCCCCGTAGGCCGTTACAGCACCAGAGAGCGGTCCCGCAGCGGTAATACGAAGCAACGTCACCCCTTCAGTATTGCCGAGAACGATGCCCCGAGAGCCCTTTCCGGGCAGTCGTGTCATACCGCCGACCTACGGTCAGGCCATCGAGATCGAGGAGATCACTATGAAACGACTTCACCTAACAACCTGGCTACGCGGGACCGCTATTGCCTTGGGTGCTTTTGCCGCCGGCGGTATTGCGATGATGAGCCTTTCGGCATTCGCCAGCGACGCTCCCGATGCGACCACCACGACGACCACGTCTCTGGTGAGTGAAGTCCCCCGTGAGGTCACCGCACTACCGACGTCCGCTACGCCTAACTGCTACGCGGCACCGTTTCAAGGCGTGAACTACAACGGGTGCGATCTGCGCGGCATCCACTTTTCAAATGTCGACCTCACTCACGCATCATTTGAAAATGCCCAGCTCGACGACGCCGTCTTTGATGGGGTGATTCTCAATCACACCTCCTTTAAAAACGCATCGCTCCGCGGCACGAGTTTTATTGCCATGACCTTCAAGAGTGTCGACTTCACGGGCTCCACGCTTGACATCAATCTGGTGCAAGCCAGTTGGGGCGACGGACTCTCCACGGGCCTGCCCGCTTGGAACGTGCCAGCCGCCATCAGCGTCTCGTCGGCCGGGGGCATGATCGACATCACGCCTTGGGTCACCGGAAGCAATGACATCAACGCCCTCCCTGGAGGCAGTCACTGCACCATCCCCTTGACCGGTGATGGGTTTGCCGGCAATCCAGTGCATGTCATCAACTGCCCATCGGCGGGTGCGCAGTGGAGCTGGGAGACGATTTTTGGGGACCACAACCCCATCGACGGCATCAAAGTGATGAATCTGAGTCACGAAGAGTCCGTGGCCGATCTCCCCCTGCGGGTGCAAGACTGCTTCGGTCGGATCCGTTCACTCACCGTGACCGTGCGTCTCGCCGACAGCACGACCTTCACTGAAGGCGAGCCGGGCGAATACTGGATCTACTGATCCCCATCTAGGTCGGACCTAAATCCCCAAAAACTCAGCAAAATCAGGAGTTTTGGCGGTGGACTAAACTAATTAAATGCTCCGCCCCGCCTCTCCCGACCGCAACCTCGCCCTTGACCTCGTCCGCGTGACGGAGGCCGGTGCGCTGGCGGCCGCCCGCTTTGTGGGCCGGGGCGACAAGAACGCCGCGGATGGCGTCGCCGTCGATGCCATGCGCGAGACCCTCAACGCCGTGCAGATGGACGGCATCGTCGTCATTGGTGAAGGCGAAAAGGACGAAGCGCCGTGGCTCTACAACGGCGAGAAAATCGGCGACGGAACGGGAATCGCCACCGACATTGCCGTTGACCCGATTGATGGAACAACTCTGACGGCCAAGGGTCGCCAGGGGGCCATCTCCGTCATCGCCCTCGCGGAACGGGGTGCAATGTTCAATCCCGGCCCCTGCGTCTACATGGAAAAATTGGCTGTCGGTCCGCTCGGACGTGGCGCCGTCGACATTGCCGCCACCCCGACCGAGAACCTCAAGGAACTCGCGAAGCGCCTCGGCAAGAGCGTTCAGGAGCTGGGCGTGGTGATTTTGGATCGCCCCCGCCACGATGACATTGTCGCCGAAGTCCGCGAAGCTGGCGCTCGAGTCCTCTCCATCTCGGATGGTGATGTCGCCGGTGCGATCGCTACGGCGTGGCCCGCCAGTGGCGCCGACATTCTCTTTGGCATTGGTGGCACCCCGGAAGGCGTAATCGCCGCCGCTGCCCTCAAGGGTCTGGGTGGTGAGATTCAGGGCCGACTCTGGCCCCGCGACGCCGACGAACGTGCGGCAGCCATTGCGGCTGGCTACGACCTCAACCGTGTGCTGATGACCAACGATTTGATTGCCGGCGACGACTGCTTCTTCTCAATGACGGCCATCACCGACGGCGACTTCTTGCGTGGTGTTCGATTCCACGACTTTGGCGCCACCACCCACTCGCTGGTAGTTCGCAGCGGCTCGGGCACCGTGCGCACCGTGGAGACGATTCACCGTCACGACAAGAATGCGGACTTTTCCACCTCTGGCCTCTAGGCAATCTCGGGAGTGACTTCGTCATTCCCTACTAACGCTGGGTGGTAACACTCTCTCATCTCCGATTGCGGAGTTTGTGAAGAGTTGCACGTACATTCCACAACACGCAATCCTCACGAGGCGTACGATTCGCCTAGCGGCCACTATCGCCGAATTGGGGAGGCATGATGAACGTTGCGCAACTACTCGACTTCAAGGGCCACGAGGTGGCCAGCATCAATCAGGGTCGTTCTATTGCTGATGCCGTAGGCATGATGAAGGAGCGAGGCATCGGTGCCCTCGTCGTTACCGGCGGAGAGCCACCACTGGTTGGGATGATCTCTGAACGCGATGTAGTACGCGCCCTCGGGGCCCGAGGAGCCGAGGCACTGCAGGATCAGGTTTCCACCTTGATGTCACGTGACGTTGTCACCTGCGCTCTCGACACCACCTGTGCCACGCTTATGGGCCTTATGACGGCCGAGCGCGTGCGACACCTCCCGGTGCTTGAGGCGGGCAGCCTGGTCGGACTGATCTCTATTGGTGACGTCGTGCGGGCTCGCTTTGAAGAGCTTGAGCGTGATCGCCAAGAGTTACTGGAATACGTCCAGGCGCGATAGGCATGTGATGCTGCAGTTTTCTTCCGGTTGAACTATCTAACGCTCGATTTATAACTTGTTATACAGTTATGTAATGAGCTCTAATGACTTCACTCTTCGGGCAACATTCCCAGAAGAGATCTACGTCCTCAGCAAGCTTTTTGCCGAACGTAGCGGTCTTTCAATAGAGGAATTTGTAGTTCGCGCAGTGAAGCGTGAACTCCTCGATTCAATGGATTCCCTGAACTCAAACGAATAGTCGTTGGTAATTCATTACACGGCCTGAGATTATTTCACGGCGGCGACTACCTACAAGGGAGTCTGGTGCGTAGTTATCACGCACATGTGCGAGGTAGAATTAGATAGTCATGAAACAAACTGCGATTCGTCTCCCTACTGATTTAGCCACAGAAATTGACTTTGTGGCTCGTGTCCGTCAGACCAGCACAAACAGTTTGATCATCGAAGCGGTTCGTAAGTTCCTGGCCCAAGTAGCCACCGATCCCGAATTCGCCAAGCAGGCTCAGGCCATCATGGCCGATGAGCGAGAGATGCTTCGGAAACTCCTTGATGAGGGTTCCAAGTAATTCCACCGTTACGGCTTAGCCCGCATAAACATCACTGCATCGTTATAACGATGCCACCTCGTGGATTTAGGGTCGACGAAAACTAGTCAAGTGGCGTTTCGTCACCAGCGACCAAGTTAGCCAGCACTTCACGCGCAGCCTCTTCGGAAGCGGCAACTTCAGCGACGGAGGCCAGCACGGTGGCCCGTGTTCCGCCTTCGCCGTCTGAGGAGACCTGGAGATACCCGCCATCAACTGCGATGTAGGTAGTGCCCTCGGGCCCCACGACAACCAGCACACCGGGAACGACGTCGCCCACAAGTGGCGTGTGCTGTGCCAGGACCATCAGCTCGCCGTCAGAAGTACGAGACTTCAACGACGTAGCTGGGCCTCGCCACAGCGCCACTTCGGGGGTAACAACTTCAACGGTGAGCGTTCCAGCCATGATTAGCTGTTCTGCATCTCGTGGGTCTTGGCCAGTACGCCTTCGGCGCCACCGACGTTCAAGAAGGCCTGCTCGGGGCAGTGGTCCAAGTCACCCTTGATGAGTGCTTCGAACGACTCGATCGTCTCTTCGATTGGCACGTAGATTCCGTCCAGACCGGTGAAGACCTTCGACACGAACATCGGCTGACTCAAGAAACGCTGAATCTTACGAGCACGCGCAACAGTGACGCGGTCCTCTTCGGAGAGTTCATCGAGACCCAAGATCGCGATGATGTCCTGGAGTTCCTTGTAGCGCTGGAGCACTGACTGCGTCTGGCGAGCCACGTTGTAGTGACGGTCACCCACGATTTCAGGGGCCAAGATGTTCGAGGTGGAGGCCAGGGGGTCTACGGCGGGGTAGATACCCAGCGCAGCAATCTGACGGCTCAACTCGGTCGTGGCGTCCAAGTGGGTGAAGGTCGTGAACGGTGCGGGGTCGGTGTAGTCGTCCGCAGGAACGTAGACGGCCTGCAGTGACGTAATCGAACGACCACGCGTCGAGGTGATGCGCTCTTGGAGTTCACCCATCTCGTCGGCGAGGGTTGGCTGGTAACCCACAGCACTCGGCATACGACCCAGCAGCGTTGATACCTCGGAACCGGCCTGTACGAAACGGAAGATGTTGTCCACGAACAACAGCACGTCCTGGTTCTTGACGTCACGGAAGTACTCCGCCATCGTCAAAGCGG
>Ga0114978_10003450_pt1 | contig 12905 bp, 12 predicted proteins | sample S_140212_EF_Meta_FD_87027 | JGI IMG/M metagenome (GOLD analysis project Ga0114978, IMG submission 87027) | Freshwater microbial communities from Lake Simoncouche, Canada to study carbon cycling - S_140212_EF_MetaG | ecosystem: Environmental > Aquatic > Freshwater > Lake | place: Lake...
CTTAATATAGCAGCTAGTGGTTATAGTGCTATCACAACACCATTAACTTCACAGAGAACTACAGAGTGGGGATCCGCAGCCACTAAACCAATTATACAGCATCAATTTACAGTAACTTTTACTAATTATAACGAGGCTCGATATTTCTTTAATACTGGAGGTGCTATACAATTTTCAGCAACACGTACAGGTGGAGGTGCTACAGCACAGAATACTGCTTGGGATACGTTGCTTTCGGGAATGGGAACTATTAGTTTTGGATATACTGCTACTACTACAACAGGAACAGGATCAACTTCCTCAATCGGATTTTATGATCTAAGTGCTTCCCCGCAGACGATTTTCTCAAAAGGTGGATACGGGCTAACAGGAAGAACAGATAGTCTTTATACAAATAATGATTATTATATTACTGCTACGATAAGTACTGCTGCTACAACTATTATAACTTTTAACATATATCTTACAGACGATGCTAAACAACAAGTTTCTTTCCCTTGGGGTGTTTTTGACAAAGTTGATGGCATTTTAACAAGTAATATAGGAATGAAACGAGCAGTAGTATCTGGCGGTGTTACTGCTACTGCACCAACATTTGCTAATACTATAAATCTTTCTACTTAATCAAAACTTGAACTTTTTCCAATAATAATGTATAATTATATTATTATTGGAGATTTCGCATGGATGACAGATTAAAGTCAGCTCTTGATGTAGCTAACAGGATGGTTACATTTAATACACAAAAAGAATTAATTAAGCAAGAATATAAAGAAAATTGTCTTTACCATGAGAATGGTCATCAATTCACTATCGGTCAGGAACTCATAAACTTCTTAACATCACTTATACAGATGGGCCATGATGAAGATGTAGTGATTATTGATGATTTTGAAAATCCTTATATGATATCCGATGTTGAACGATTCCGTAATAATATTTTTAGTATCTATGCTGAGAAGAGCAACGAATACTATCACAAGTATGTCGAATTAAAGAAAAATCGATCAGTTTTAAAAATGATTGGAGTATAAATGACATCGGGCGTTTTAATGTTTGCCCATAATAATCGAGAAATTGATTATGGTATGATGGCATATGTATCAGCTAGATACGTAGAAAAAAATCTAAAAGTTCCTGTTAGTTTAGTTACTGACTCGGGCACTATAGATTGGTTAGATAAAAAAGATCCTAATTTAAAATCTGCGTTCGATAAGATTATTTTAACAGATACATTACCTAAACTTGATCCTTATGATAAGAGATTCTATGATGGTTCATTAACTTATAAAAAAACTGCATTTAATAATGGATTTCGTGCTAGAGCATACGATCTTTCTCCATATGATCAAACTCTAGTTATAGATACTGACGTGTTAATTAAGAATGATAGATTAAAAAATATATGGGATTCAGATACTGATTTTATGATAAATTCTAAACACATTGATCTAGCATATGATCGAGATGGTAGTGAATTTACAAGAGTAAGTGAATATACTGTAGATTTTTATTGGGCTACAGCTTTCTATTTTAAGAGAACAATATGGACAGAAACGTTTTTTAATTTATGTCAGCATATTGCTGAGAATTATGATTATTATAGATTTTTATATCAGATTGGATATCCTGTATTGCGTAATGATTTTATCTTTAGTATAGCTATACATATTATGAACGGATTTAGCAATAAGACAGTTCCTCAAACATTACCAGCAGAGTTTTATTACACTACTGATAGAGATGAATTATATCAAGTTAATCTTGATGGAACTTTAATATTTTTAGTACAAAAGAAGAATTCCTTAGGAGAATATACTTTAGCTAAAACAAGTTCACAAAATATACATATAATGAACAAATACAGTTTCAACAGGAATATGTCCAAGATGTTGGAGGTGTTGAATGTCAACTAAGGGATATTTAATACTTGCCCAAAATAACAGTTCTAACGACTATGTAAGGATGGCATATGTATTAGCACTTAGTATAAAAAACTCACAAAAAGAAGTTACTTCAGTTAGCCTTATAACAGACGTTCCTGATGCTGTTCCTAATCATTACAAGGAAGTATTTGATCATATTATAGAAATACCTTGGTATGATGATGCATTAAATTCAGATTGGAAAATTGAAAATCGTTGGAAAATATATCATATAACTCCGTACGATGAGACTGTATTGCTTGATGCTGATATGTTATTTTTAACAAATGTTGATCATTGGTGGGGAAATCTTAGTAAGAATTATGATCTTTTTATTACTTCTAATGTAATGACCTATCGTAATGAAATAGTAACAAGTGATTATTATCGAAAAGCATTTGTGAGAAATAATTTACCAAATACATATAGTGCTTTCACTTACTTTAAGAAAACAGAATTTGCTGAGGAATTTTGGACTTTAGTTGAAGTTATAGTTAAGAATTGGAAAGAATTTTATGATAAATTTTTACCAAACTATACACCTAAACACCTTAGTATAGATATTGCATTTGCTTTAGCTGTAAAGATTTTAGATATTGAAGATCGAGTAACAACAAAATTTGATTATCCAACATTTGTACATATGAAAAGTAAAATACAAAATTGGTTTATATCTACTGATGATTGGATGGATTTTGGCGGTGTTTATCTAAATAGGCAGGGTTTACTTAAGATAAGCAATTATCAACAGACTGGTATATTCCATTATACAGAAAAGAAATTTTTAACTAAGCATATAGAATATGTTTACGAAGATCTTTATAAGGAGAAAATAAATGGATCAAGATGATTTAGATGCTTTAGAATTGTTAAAACAATTACTAAATCCTACTCCTAATATAGAATTTTATTTCCATTATGATACATTAACTGGTCGTGTTATGAGTATTCGAAATTATTTCGAATCAGATGATACATATCCTTATATCAAAGTTTCTCAAAGTGATTATGATCCAGATATATCTATGAATGATTATAGGATCATAGATAAAGATGGTAAGAAAACTCTAGTTAAAAATTTAAATCTTATTGATAATATACCAAAAATTGATGATACTATATATCAGATCCGAAAACAATTAGCATCTCCTGAGGTAAAAATATCTCAAAGAAATTATCAATTTGATTTATTGATTGAACAGGATAATGACAAAAAAGAATTTCGAATTAGAGTATCGGGAGAAATAAAGGATCAGTATCATCAAGTTCTAACAACAAATCGAAAACTTGTATGCTACGTAACAGCAGAAAATGATCCAAATATTCTTTATAGAACTCTTGACATTCCAATGGGACATTTGTTAAACTATAATTATTATACTATACCATACGGTGAATATGATGGCACTCCGTGTAACATATTTGCTTTTCGATTTTTTCAAAATTATTTACATTTGGTGATTGAATGACTAAACTGATATTACATGACATTGATACAATATTCATCAGCTATGATGAACCTAACGCTGATAAGAATTATTCTGAATTGGTTAAGATTCTCCCTTGGGCTAAACGTATACACGGTGTTAAAGGAAGCGATGCTGCACATAAAGCTGCTGCTAATTTAAGTGAAACTGATAGATTTGTCACAGTTGATGCTGATAATATAATTGATTCTAGATTCTTTGCACAAAACATTGAACTGACTGATGAAAATAAAGATTTTGTGTTCTCATGGTGCGGCAGAAATGCCATTAATGATCTTGTTTACGGTAATGGTGGATTAAAGTGTTGGACCAAAGATTTTGTCCTTAACATGAAAACACATGAAAATTCAGATCCAGATGATAGTGAAAGTGTTGTTGAATTTTGTTTTGATCCTAGATATTATCAGATGAATGAATGTTATTCTGTAAGCCATATTAATGGCAGTCCGTTCCAAGCATGGCGTGCTGGATTTCGAGAAGGTGTTAAGATGAGTCTCGATCGTGGTGCTAAGGCTGTTGATATTAAACGTGTATGGTGGCAGAATTATCAAAGACTATTAATATGGTGCAATATCGGTGCTGATGTAAAGAACGGCATTTGGGCAATGTACGGTGCTAGATTAGGCTGTTACCTAACAGCTTGTACTGAATGGGATTATACACAAGTTAGAGATTTTGAGTATCTAACAGACTATTGGACAAAACACGTTGAACATATAGATGTTGAAGATGAAATTAAAGGCATTGGAAATAATCTAAAACAGAATTTAGATCTAGAGATAGCAGAAATGGATGCGAATGCTTCTCGATTCTTTAAGTCAGTATATCAAAATACCCCAAGGGTGATAGGAAGATAAATTTATGAGTACTGAGAATAGTAACGAAGCAAAGATAAGTCTTTTAGAAAAAAAAAGAGACATGATGAATTCGGTTAGTCCGAGTTTTTGTTCAGCTAAATGGTTACAAACGACATTATATCTACAAAACGGCTATAATCACAGTTGCCATCATCCAGCACCTCATATTATACCTCTACAAGAAATTGAAGAAAATCCAGCAGCTCTACATAATACTAATTTTAAAAAAGAACAGCGTAAGTTAATGCTCGATGGAAAACGCCCAACAGAGTGTGATTATTGTTGGAGGCTTGAAGATTTAAATAAAGACCATTTTAGCGATCGTCATTATAAGACAGCCGATCTTTGGGCATGGGATCGATTTGATGAGATATCAAAATCTAATCCTAATGATAATGTAAATCCTTCATATTTAGAAGTTAGTTTTTCAAATGCTTGTAATTTTAAATGTTTATATTGTAGTCCAGAAATCAGTTCTAGATGGTTAGATGAAATTGAAGAACATGGTCCGTATCCAATAACTAGAGGAAGCCAGGATCTTAAATGGTTAAAAGAAATTAACAAATTTCCCTATAAACATAACGAACATAATCCTTATGTAGAGGCATTTTGGAAATGGTTTCCAGATATGTTGCCATCATTGCGAGTTTTTAGAATTACTGGTGGCGAGCCATTAATGAGCAAAGATACGTGGCGTGTGTTAGACTATATTAGGAAAAATCCACAACCTAATCTAGAACTAGCAATTAATACAAATCTCTGTGTTGATGATAGACTAATCGAACGTCTAATAGACGAAGTTAATAGTATCAAGGATTGTGTTAAGAAGGTTGATATCTATACAAGCTTAGAAAGCACTGGCGCACAAGCAGAATATACTAGATTTGGTTTAGACTACGACAAATGGTTAAAAAATGTTAGATTAGTTTTAGATAAAACTGATTGTATAGTAGCAATAATGACTACAGTAAATATATTAAGCTTGCCTACATTTACTGATTTCATAGAAACAATTATGCAGTTCCGTAAGGAATACAATTTAGATTTTGCTTATAATCGGATCCCATTAACTATTAATTATTTAAGATGGCCACCTCATCTTTCTGCTAAGATTTTGCCAGAAGACATGAGAAAAGAATATGCCTCTAAAATACTGCTCATCTGTGAGCAGTGGTTAAAGTATTATAGGAAAGAAACATTTGCAAGGATCTATCTTGAAGAATGGGATCAAATACAGAGATTTTGCAATCTCTTAATAAAAAATGATCCTTTTACAAACGAACGATATGACTTTGTTGATTATATAACAGAAGCAGATAAACGAAGGAATACAAATTTTAAAGAAACTTTTCCAGAGTATGCTCATCTCATAGATAAATGGAATGATGAATAATTATGCCAAAGAAACCAAATGAATCCTTAATTGAATATCGTACAAGAGTAATTGATTCAAAAAGTAAAAGTTTTTGCGGAGCTAAGTGGCTTAACGCTACTACATGGCTTGGCAGCGGAACTACAGCAAGCTGTCATCATCCTCCGGCTCATAAAATTCCACTTGAAGAAGTAGTAGAAAATTTCACAGCGATACATAACACTAAGCATAAGAAGCTTATGCGTAAGATGATGCTCGAAGGAGATCGACCAGCCGAATGTGAGTACTGTTGGAAGATTGAAGACATGGGCAAAGATAGTGTTAGTGATCGAATTTTTAAAACTATCATTTATAAAGATGAAGAATTAGATTTCATAAATGCGTTACCTTGGGATTCGAATGTTAATTTAAAGACATTTGAGATTAGTTTTGATCGAGTATGCAATCTAGCCTGTAGTTATTGTAATGCTAGTTTCTCAACTACCTGGGCTAAAGATATCAAGAATAACGGCCCTTATCAAAATTTAGTTAGTGACGGAAGCGGCGCATTTAAGCAAGATGGGTCTTGGGTTGAACCATTTAAGAGAGATGAAGAAAATCCCTATGTTACAGCATTTTGGAAATGGTGGGACAGTGGATTAAATGAATCATTAGAAGAGATACGGATTACTGGCGGCGAGCCTTTAATGAGTAGTGAAACTTGGAAGCTTTTAGATTCTTTTGAAGAACGACAATCAAACATGAGATTTGCTCTCAATAGCAATCTCATAGCTAAGAAAGATATAATTGATAAGTTAATTGCTAAAACAAAAAAGATAAAAGACTTCCATCTATATACGAGCTGTGAAGCAATTGGAGAACAGGCAGAGTACATACGAGATGGGTTAGATTATAAACTTTGGAAAGATAATTTAATAAGAATAGCAACTGAAGGCAATCTTAAAGGACTTCATGTAATGATGACTATTAATAGTCTTTGTTTGTTTAGCATTACAGATTTCCTTGATGAGATATATAGTCTTAAAGAACATTTTGGAACTCGTAGTTTAAGTGTAAGTGTGAATCTTTTACGCTTTCCAAGTTTCCAAAGTCCCTTAGCATTACCAGATCACATAAAGAATTATTGTAGAGAAAATCTTGAAACATGGTACAACTCTGCTAAAGATAAGCCATTATGGCATGAATTTGAAAAAGCCAGTATTGAAAGATTAATCGATTATCTTATAACTGTTGATGCTCCACATCGTAGGACAAGTAACCGTATTACCCTTTGGAGAGATTTTAAAACATTCTATTCTCAGTATGACGAACGTAGAGGTAAAAGTATTAAAGTATTTCCAAGTATACTAACAGATTGGATGGAACAATTGCCTGATACTGTAGTTGAATCTCAAACTCATTTAATTAACGGTGATAGTACACAGCAATACATAAATGATGAACAGTTAAATGAATTAGCTAAACGTGAAGGCTGGATATTAACTCCGTCTAATACAAACATTGAAAAACCGTTAGACAAATATGAATAAATTCGTTGATAAACAGAAAATAAAAAGATTTTTTTCTTTTGGATGTAGTTTTACTCGCTATTCTTGGACGACATGGTCTGATATTATTGCAGAAGAATTAAAAGTTCCTTATTATAATTATGGCGGATCAGGAGCTGGTAATCAGTACATTTTTAATACAGTAATGCAAGCTGATGCTTTTTATAAATTTGACGAAAATGATTTAGTTATGATTTCGTGGACTAATGTATGTAGAGAAGATAGGTATATAAAAGATAGATGGCAATGTCCCGGTAACATATTCACTCAACAGTTATATTCAACAGAATGGGTTGAAAAATTTGCCGATCCAGTTGGGATGGCAATGCGAGATTTTGCCGCAATACATGCTACAGCTAGTATTCTAAAAAGTAAGAATTGTCAATATTATTTTTTATCAATGATAGATATTACAAAATTTTTTGATCAATATCAGGATTACGGTGCTAATTTTAAAAACGAAACAATTTCTACTCTTAATTTAATATATAATGACTCATTATCATCTATAATATCTAATTTTTATGATATATTGTGGGATGGAAATATTAGTAATAAATTTAATAAAATTGAAAAAAGATTTAATTATCGACTTTTAGATCCACATCCTTCACCGATTGAACATTATGAATATCTTAAAGAATCGTTAAATTATGAATTTAGTGAAACTACTATAAACAAAGTAAAAGAAGCAGAAGATATATGGAATAGATTACTAGTAAAATGGGCATATAATCCTAAAAGTTCGTCAAAACCTCCTCTCAAAGAAATATATTCTCTTACACAAATTGCTGCTGATTATGAAGTTAATCCTAAAGGATGGATTCTTTAAAGATAAAATTTTTTAAAAAATAATATAAAGGTAATTAATTATATGAAATCAATATCTGATCTTAAAAAAAATAAAACTTTCTGTATGGCCCCTTGGACACATATGCATTTTATGCCAAATAAAGCAGTTAACCCTTGCTGTCTTTCTCCGATAGATCAAGTTTTAGGCAATTTAACAGATCAAACAATTAAAGAAGTATGGAATAGTGATGTAACCAAACAACTTAGACTAGATATGTTAAATGAAGTTCCTAGGAAGGATTTCTGTGTACGATGTTATGAAAAAGAAGAAGATGGATTTTCTAGTCTTAGGTCACATATGAATGATAGTTATTCTGAAAAACATCGTAAAGTTGTAGAAAGCACCCAAACTGACGGAACAGTTGAAAATCTTAATTTAATACATTGGGATTTTAGATTTAGTAATATTTGTAATCAACGTTGTCGTACATGTGGAATTGAATTTTCATCTCAATGGCATGATGATTATATTAAACTTTGGGATGTTCCAAAAGAAAATCAACCACCTAAGATTAAAAAGATATGGAATAATCTTGAATCTTTTGAAAAAGATTTTGAAGGATTGTTTGATATAGTTGAATACATTCACTTTGCTGGCGGCGAGCCATTAATCACTGATGAACATTATAAGGTATTGGAAAAGTTAATAGAGAAAAAACAATTTGATGTTAAAATACGATATAGCACTAATTTTACTAGTTTAAAATATAAAAGTTATGATTTAGTAGATATGTGGAAGAATTTTAAAAACATTGAACTAATGGCTAGTCTAGATGATTTTGGAGATAGATATAATTATATTAGAAAAGGTGGAGATTGGAATAAAGTTGTAGAAAATTTTCAAAGACTTAAAGATGCAGGTCTATTTAAAAATGGTAATATCCGTTGGGGAATACATCCTACTATAAGTTTTTGGAATATCTATTATCTTCCAGAGTTTCATTCAGAATGCGTTCGATTAGGAATGATAGATTTTAGAGAAAGAAAAAATCATTTTAATACTACATTTCATTTAAACAATCTTATGTTTCCGGATTACTATTGCTGTCAAATTTTACCAAGAGATTTAAAAGAAGAGGTCTCAAAGAAATTATTAGCATATGCCGGTGTCTGTGAATCTGAATATAAGATTAATGCAGATGGGATTAGAAATCTAGTATCTTTCATGAACCAAGAAGACAAATCTCATCTTTTGCCAAAGATGAAATATATGAGTGATAAAATTGATAAAATCCGTAATGAAAATACAGGAGAGGTATTTCCATTTATTAAGGAGTTGTTCCAATGACATCTCTATTAAAATTTAAAATTATTTCTGAATTACAAAAAAATACTTTTTACAACGCTAATGTTAGTACAGGTGGAATTTCTGATAAAGATGCAAACTTACTTGATAATTCCAACAAATATTATTTTTTTGATTATCTAGATCTAGATGAAACATGGGAGTTTAAAGAAAATACTCGATATATTTTTCCAATATTTATTGATAATTTAGTTATTTCAATAAATGAATTAATTTCTTTCTTTAAAAAACTTACACTGTTTATCAATGAGAATAAACAATTATTTTTAGATAAAATACTAATTCCAGTTTTTTTAGATCCGTTAGAAGGTAATACTCACGTTGGAAATGAAATAGACAATTTTGTTATGCATTTTAATGATATTCGATTCTATCATATCAGTGCTGATTATAAACTAAAATATAAAGAAAATAAGTTTAAATTTTGTTATATTGATATGTGGCAATATCATGTAGAGCCACAAGCAAATATTATCAATTACGTTCCCAAAAAAGATTACATAAACCTCAATAGAATGCCACGACTACATAGATGTTTATTAATACAAAGTTTAATAGATAATCTATTATTAGATAAAGGATATAATACTTGGGCACTAGCCAATAAAACTAATAATTTTATGTATTCTGCTGGTTTTTTGGATATATTTAAAAACCAATATCCAAATAATACGATAGAAAATCAAAATTATGACATTTTAGACGTAGTTAACATTGATCGAGAAAATCCTACCTTTCATGTTCCAATAGACTATTGTAGAGAAAGTTATATATATATTGTTACAGAAACTCATATTGATAATGGCTGCTTTTTTCTCAGTGAAAAATCATACAAACCTATAGCAATAGGTATGCCATTTATGATATTAGGTAATCCAGGAACTCTCCAGTATCTTAGAGAAAAGGGATATGCTACTTTTTCAGATTGGATTGATGAAAGCTATGATCTAGATCTACCACTTGAAGAGAGAATTGATATCATAGTACAAAATCTAATTAAAATATCAAAGATGTCTGATATTGAAAAAATCAATATCAGAAGACAGATGAATGAAATTTGTAAACATAATTTAAATCTATATAAATTATTTAATAGGAAAAATAGTTTAATTGAAACTCTAAAATTAATAGAGAAACAGATGATATGATAACATTTAAATTTCTTATAGGTTTTCAAAAAATAAAAAGATACTTTAATGGAAATTCTATTCCAAGTTGGGGGTACTCAGTATTGTCAACTATCGATTTAGATATTATTACTAATATAGAAATGAAATCTCAATTTTTTAAATTTATTAATATAGATTTTACATGGAATTTTGAAGAAAATAAAAGTTATATTTTTCCAATATTTTGGGACGACACACAATCAAATCTTCTCAATGAATTAACAATGTTTTTAAATGAAAATAAATCTTTATTTTTAAATAGAACATTAATACCAGTATTCTTAGATCCATTAGAAGGAAATTCACATGTTGGATCTAATATAAATCAATTTGTTAGTTATTTTAATGATATTAAATTTTATCACATAAGTGCGGATTATAAATTAACAAAAATAAACAATAAATTTAAATTCTGTTATATTGATATGTGGCAATATCACATTATTCCTTCTGAAACAGGAATTGATTATTTTCCTAAAAAAGATTATATAAATCTTAATAGAAGGCCTCATTTACATAGATGTTTGTTGATGCAGCAATTGATCGATAATTATCTATTAAGTAATGGATACAATACTTGGGCATTACTTAATAAAGAAGATATAAATGATCCTACGATGAATAACATTGATGAAATTTTTAAAGATTTTAAAATAAAATATCCCAATACTACAATTGAAAATCAAACATATGATATATTAGATGTAGTTGATCTTAGAAATACTAATCCAATTGATATTGTTCCTCTGTCTCATTGTAGAGAAAGTTTTATATATATTGTTACAGAAACACATATTAATAATCATTCTATTTTTCTTACCGAAAAAACATACAAACCTATATCAATTGGAATGCCATTTATAATATTGGGAAATCCAGGAACACTTCGGTATCTTAGAGAAAATGGATACATTACTTTTTCAGATTGGATAGACGAAAGTTATGATATGGATTTGCCATTAGAAGATCGAATAGCTATCATAATACAAAATTTAATCAAGATATCTAAGATGTCCGATATTCAGAAAATTAATATTCGAAGACAGATGAATGAAATCTGTCAACACAATCTAGATTTATATAAATTACTTAATAGAAAGAATAATTTTGTTGAAACTTTAAAATTAATCGAGAAAGGAATGATATGAATATAGGATTTATTGGCATAGGAAAATTAGGAATGCCATGTGCTGAAGTTATAGCATCTAAAGGTTACTCAGTTAACGGGTATGATATATCTCCTAAGACAAGTGAATTAGTTAATGTAGTTTCAACAATTGAGGAATGCGTTAACGGCAGAGATATTGTTTTTATAGCAGTTCCGACTCCGCATGATCCGGCATACGATGGTAGAGCACCTACAGCACATTTAGAACCTAAAGATTTTAGTTACGAGATTGTTAAGAGCTGTATAGTTGAAGCAAACAAGTATATGAAGAAAGATCAGTTGCTAGTACTAATTTCAACTGTTCTTCCTGGAACTACACGTAGAGAATTTATTCCATTAGTAACAAATACTAGGTTTGTTTATAACCCTTACCTTATTGCTATGGGCAGTGTAGCTTGGGATATGGTAAACCCAGAAATGGTTATGATTGGAACTAAAGACGGCAGTCTTACAGGTGATGCTAGACAATTAGTTAATTTTTATGAAACTATTATGGAAAATAGTCCTAGATATGAAATTGGTACTTGGGATGAATGCGAATGTATCAAGGTATTTTATAATACATTTATATCTGCTAAGATTGGACTAGTTAACATGATACAGGATGTAGCACTTCGACAGGGGAATATTAATGTTGATGTTGTTACAAATGCTCTTGCTAAATCAACGATGAGGATTATGGGCCCGCAATATATGAAGGCAGGAATGGGTGACGGAGGAGCATGTCATCCTAGAGATAATATAGCATTAAGATATATGGCCGAAGAATTAGGATTAGGATACGACTTGTTTGATTCTATAATGAATGCTAGAGAAATACAAGCTGCTAATCTAGCAAAAGTATTAGTTTCTCAAGCCAAACAAAATTTAATGGATATCTATATACACGGTAAGGCTTATAAACCTACAGTTGATTATCTTGACGGTAGCTACAGTTTGTTGATTGGGCATTATTGTGAGCAGTATGGATTTCCTCCAAAGTATGTCGATCCATTAACTGGAGACAATCATAACGAAGTGTATGGTGTTATATTGTTAGCTCATAATAGAAGAGTTACTTACGAATATAGTGGACAAACTGAAGAACAGGGACTGTATTGTAAGATCAGTAATGGGAGCATAGTCGTTGATCCGTGGAGATCTTTTACAACTAATAATGAAAATATTACAGTAATACATTATGGAAATACTAGGATAATACAGGATTAATATGTTATAATAA
>Ga0114978_10003451_pt1 | contig 12902 bp, 12 predicted proteins | sample S_140212_EF_Meta_FD_87027 | JGI IMG/M metagenome (GOLD analysis project Ga0114978, IMG submission 87027) | Freshwater microbial communities from Lake Simoncouche, Canada to study carbon cycling - S_140212_EF_MetaG | ecosystem: Environmental > Aquatic > Freshwater > Lake | place: Lake...
AAAATTTGAAGACCAAATTTTTGATTTAAAAGAAGAAATCAAAAAATTAAAACTAGAAAAGAAAGAAGTCGTTTTAATGTATAATGCTTTAGTTGATAAATATGATAAATTAAAGAAAGGAAATAAATAAATTTTAGGTCTATAGTTTAATTATACACAATGTAGTATGTAAATTAAACTCTTTATGATGCTTTAATTTATTTAACTTATTTATTTCATTTCGTATTTCATTATTTTTCTCTAAACGCCAGTTTACCCAGTGAGATGGTTTTGGTGGAGATCTTTGAAATTTTAAATTATATTGACGTTGATAGATATTTATATTATGTTCCTTATTATATACCCGATTGTATTCTCTAATTAATTCCATAAATTATATATTTTTATATTCTTATATATTTTTTATAAATAAAATACCAATAGATGATGTAGTTTCTTTTTTAATTTAAACTATATTATGGCAATTCAAGACTTAAATTAGTCTTAATATTATGTAATAAATTTAAAAATTTGACCATCTTTTCTTTAATTTCTATTTTATCTAATCTATTTTTAATTGCTTTATCAGAATCTCCTTTTAGTAATGCTTCAAATAATGTCATATTTTCAACCATTGGATAATCAGGTTTATAATCATGGTCTTTGAATATCAATGTTTCTTTTTCAAGCAATTCAAATATTCCATCAATTGCATCTTTCTTTTGCTCTTTTTTATCACTATTAACTTTTTTAAATAGTTCTAATACATAATTTAAACTATAATTATCATCTATAAAAATAAATGCAATACCTACAATTTCTCTTAAACTGTGGTGATAATAATTTAACATCCAAATTAAACATGCACAAACTAATACAAATACGTTTTCTTTCTTAACTTTATTTAATACAAAGGTTGTAAATAATAATAATATATCAATTGTATGTCCAGATAATCCAGCTGCAAATACATCAACTGTTAAATTTTGTTTAGGGGCAGTAAATATATTACTACCAACATTGAATTTCTTTAATTCTTCACTAGAATATTTTTCCTTTTCAAGATTTGTATAAGGTTCTATTAAATCAACCATTGGTAGACAACCTTTATTCCCTTCAATATTTCCATGTGGAGCTTTAAAATTATTTAAACACATTTCATCACGAGATGAATCTTTATCTATACTACTGTGAGATTCTCTTAATCTGATTTGATCGTCAAAGAAAGTACTAACATGTTTAAATGTTTTGCTTTTACTAAGTACAAACTTAACAATAAAATCTAATAGAGTTAAACTTGATCTAATATTCATATTTTCTCTTAAATAGATATCAATTGTATTGGAGCTATTAACTATTGCTTCTCTTAATGGTTCGATTTTAATTGCTCCTGATAATACTGATGTAGTCTTTTCATTATATAATTTAACAAATTCATCTAATTTATTATGAGTGTGTAATTCCATCATAAAATATTTTACGGTTTCAATACACATATTTTTAATATAATTTAAAACATGTGGATTATTATGTATGAATTCTACTAATTTTTCATTACAATATTTATATACATCGTGTTCATAATTAGCTCTATCACCGATTACACCACCTAATTGTTCCTTTAACTCTAAATACTTATTTTTATATTTTAAATATTTTTGTTGATAATCCATAAATATATATATATATATATTGAATTATAAATTAATTTTTACTTTGTATTCCGAATATTGAATAGTAATACTTCGCGAATACTTTGTTGATTTGTCATATACATTACAAATCGATCAATACCAATTCCAAGTCCACCAGTTGGTGGTAGACCATATTCAAGTGCTTTAACAAAATCATCATCTGGTATTTGTGCTTCATCATCTCCACCATTTTTATCTTTCATTTGTTGTTGAAAATTCTCTCGTTGAATGAATGGACTATTTAATTCGGTATATGCATTCGCGAGTTCCTTACAACATACAAACATTTCAAAGCGTTCTGAAAGTGTTGGATCATTGCGGTGTGGCTTTGCAAGAGGACTCATAATAATCGGATGATGCATTAAAAATGTAGGCTGAGTACATTCTACTTCTACAAATTCTCCAATTAACTTATCAAGAATTCTAGGAGTTGTAAATGGCGGAGGAAATTTAATATCTTTTGTCTTACAAAGTTCAAGTAGTTCTAGCCTTGTTTCTTCTGTATCAAGATTTATAAAGGGATATCCGGTTTTCTTACGAAGTTCTTCAAGTATATCAATCCTCTTAAAAGGTGGTGTAAAATCAAGTTCTACATCAGTTCCATCTAGTGTATAAATCACCTTATAACTTTGATGAATTTCAAATACAATTTTTGAGACTAGTTTTTCACAAAGTTGAAGCATTGAATTATAATCAGCAGGAGACCAATATGTTTCAACACTTGTAAATTCCACATTGTGTGTGGTATCTAGACTTTCATTCCTAAATTGTTTTCCAATTTCGAATACTTTGTTGAATCCTCCAATAACAAGTTGCTTTAGATAAAGTTCTGGTGCAATCCTCATATACATATCTTGCTTTAGATCATTCATAAACGTCTTAAACGGTTTTGCATTTGCCCCACCATAAGAATTACCGAGAACTGGAGTTTCAACTTCCATGAATCCTTCATCATCAAAGATATTTCTCATTGTACGAATAATCTTAGAGCGAGTCTTAAAGATATTACGAACCGACGGAGAAACAATTAGATCTAGATAACGTTGTCCGTATCTAATTTCTGGGTCTGTAATTCCAAAATGTTCCTTTGGGATTGGATGTAGACAAGGAGTTAGGATCTTACCTTCAGTTGTGAAAATTGTTAGTTCACCCTTATCAGTCTTACCAATGAATCCATAAAATCCAACAATATCTCCAAGTTGACTATTCTTATTCCAAATAAATTCTGGCGAATCCTTTAGAATCTCTTTGCCTTCTTCTGTACAAGCAGCTTGATAATCACCAAGGTTTCCACAAATTTGTACATCATTTCCATCAACTAGTAGTTTATAAAAGTATAGCTTCTTAGAAGCTTCACGTCTTGCACCAATTCTTCCAACACCTCTAAAAAATGTATCCTTCTTCTTTTCACCATTTGCAAGTACCATAAATGATTGAAATTTATGATAGTCAAAATCTGTTGTATAATTTGGTGAATATTTTGAATCGTACATATGGGGATAAGCAGCTAATCCTTGTTCCTTAATTTGGTCATATCTAGATGACATTTATAATATATTTATAACATATATTGTAAATGATGAATAATAAGATAATTCAATTTTTTAAGTCATTCAGTTTTTTTGTAATAACGGGAATTTCTTGAATAGATATAGTAGAAAAAGAATTATTTTTTAATTTGTATGCAAAAACTTACACAACCATCAATTCCTTTTGCTATAATCGTTTGATTATGACTTAAGCAGAATTCATCCACTGCTTTTTTAACACCAAAGTTATATCTATGTGTAGCCTTTTTCATATTCATTTCATAGTCATGTCCCATAATATATCCATTATTTTTTATCTTACTATATGCCACGAGTAGATCACTTTTAACACCATTATATGAATGCTCGCCATCAATATAAACAACATCATAAGAATTGTCTTCTTGATTTTGTAGAAAATCATATGATGACGACTTGTGTATTTTTACATTAGATACTTCTTTATACTTTTCTAATAATTCTAAATAACTAATTCCAATATCATAATTAATTACATTATTTCCATCTGCATCGCCACTACAAGTTATGCCTGCGAATAAATCTACTGCATCAATAGAACCAATATTACAATTTTTTACTAAATAATCTAAAAAGTCGCCTTTAAAAACACCAATTTCAACTATTTTTGGATTCACTAAATTATTGCAATAAAATTTTAACATATCATTTCTTGTATCAAAAATAACCTTATTTTCAGTATCAATATTATTTTCATTCATATAATCATTATTATTCTTCATCTGAATCATTCTATATTTAAGGATTTCTTTTCTTGATGTGTAAATATTCATTCTATATATATATATTTAATATTAATATATTAATATTTTTATATTTAGAATATCAAAAAAAACCAAATAATTTACATTATAAAATTATCAAATTTACTTTTAGGACTATCTATTTCTAAACTATATATCATTAAATTTGTTACTGTTTTATCAATTAATTCAATAATTTCATTATTTTTATTTATTTTATATTCAAAGGTATCTGATATAAAACGTATATTATTATCTTTATATTCAATTACTATATCATTTAATGTATTCTCAAAGTTGATATTTTTATGAATATTGAAATATAGGTTTCTAAAGATATTGATGGTATCTTTATCTATTCTTATTTTAATGATTAATCCGTGTGCATTGTTTGCTTCCATTATTTTTATATGTAGTTCACTATTCTCGATTTTAGAAATATATAACATTCTATATATTAATAAGAATAATAAAAATAAAAATTGATTATTATTGTTATTCTGTTTAGTCCTAATGTCAAATATTAACTAATTAATGACAGATATTAAAATATGTATTGGCGGATCCGTCGATGCCGGTAAAAGTACAACAATCGGAGTGTTAACTCGTAATATTCAAGATGATGGTAGAGGATATGCACGTAGTTTAATTCTTAAACAAAAGCATGAATTAGAAAGTGGTAGAACATCACAATTATCATTTAATTATATTAAATATAATGAACTGAAAAAGAATATTACTCTTGTTGATTTAGCAGGACATGAAAAATATTTAAAGACAACATTATATGGTATTCTTGGAGGATTTGTTGATTATGGTGTTGTTGTAATTGGTGCAAATATGGGTGTAAATCGTATTACCGAAGAACATCTAAGTATTATGCTATACCTCAAACTACCGGTAATGATAATTCTAACTAAGATTGATATTGCACCAAAGGATATTTATGAAAAAACAAAGTTATCTATAAAGAGACTATTTAATGGAAAGATGTTTAAAAGAACATTATTTTTTGTTGACAATAATGAAAATCTAACCGAATATTGTAAAAATATCGATTCTGACGAGCATCATAATATAATTCCAGTTATTTCAATTTCTTGTAAGACTGGTGAAAATATAAATAGTATTCATGAAATATTAAAGAAGCTTCCAAAGAATAATAAAATTATAAATAGTATTCAAACAAAAGATTTAATGCTATATATTGATATGAAGTATCTAATTACTGGATTAGGTATTGTTGTAAGTGGATTATTATGGAATAAGAAGATCGAAGTTAATAATAATTATTATATTGGGCCAATATATTTTCCACAAGACTTTCAAAATGGTCATGTAGAAGATTATAAAAAGAAGGTATATTTTTATCAAATTCGTATTAGAAGTATTCATGATAATTATAGACAATTAATTGAATATACTGAACCAAATAATGTATGCAATGCTTGTATTAAATTTACAAATACAAAAGAAACATTAACAATTAGTCAAATACGTAAAGGGTTTATCATTTCAGATAGACCTCTAGTAGATCATGTATTTTTTAAATTTAAAGCAATCATTAAAGTATTTAATACGGCAACAACAAATATTCATATAAATTATCAACCAGTAATACATTGTAGAACAATACGACAAACTGCAAAGATCATTCAGATAAATAAAAATGAGGAGAGACAAAATGAATATGAATGTATTTTACAATTTGTAAGATATCCTGAAATTCTAGAAACAAATATTTTATTCTTTTTTAGAGAAGGAAATACAAGAGGTATTGGTAAAATCATCGATCTAATTGAATAATTATATTTTTTTATTTATATTGTATAATATAATATAATATAATATAAATGCATAATATTCATGATAATATATCTGAAAATATATTTGGATACGAAGGTAAGACAAAAATTAATGATGCAACAAGATTAATTCTTAAATATTGGTATTCTAAATGCAAAGTATATTATAAATGTCATAAAGAGTCTTCAGCCTATTATGATTCTATAAATAAATATATTGGTGTACCATCAATATTAATGGGTGTATTTAATACAACAACATTATTTTCAAATTATACAGCATTAAATCCAACATTAATATTAGTTAATGGTACTGCAAGTTTTATCGCAACTGCATTAACAACTTTACAAAATTATTTTGAATTAGGAAAATTAGCTAATACGCACAATAAGTTAGCAAATGGATATTCTAAGGTTACTCTTATAATTGAAAAAATTTTAATGTATGAAAAAATAACAAATAATAGTGAAATTAATTCAAAGATAATTGATTCAATTATAAATCAAATGGAATTCTTACAACAGGATTCGCCAATTATTCCAGATAAGATTTGGAATAAAAATAAGAAAGAATTAAAAAATATTATTTCAGTTATTATAAATAATAATTTAATTGATGAAATACAAAGTGCATCATCTCGAAATGATAGAAATAATAGTCAAGATAGTCCAATAGAAATTGTTTATGATAATTCAAATCAAAAGACTCCACAAGTATTACAACCAGTTGTACCACAACCATCTAGTCAATCAGCAACTAAATCACAAATTCAATCATCTGGTCAGGTATCAATACAACAACCAATACAATCAACTAAACCAATAATAACACAACAATCGACCCAATCATTTCCAAAAACAATCGGTCAACCAGCTGTAAGACCACCATATAAATAATTATTAAATGATAATTTGAATATGATCTACATATGAAATTAATCTCATTTTACAACAATATTTATTTATTTTAAATTCACTAAATAATTTTTCCATATCTTTATCCTTCTTTTCATCAGAATCCTTACCATTTATAATTTTATTATATTTCATTGAGAATTCTACTTCAATATCAGCTAAAAGGTGACCACATGTAGGACAAATTGGATATAACATATTATTCTTGTATATATAATATATTATATATTATATATTTAAATATCAATTTTTTATTTACTTTAAAAATCATTCTTTTTTTCTTTCCTATTTATATGAGTACTTCAAATACTTCAGAGAATAATATAATTAATAGAATATCTAAAAATTTATTAAATGGATTACCTTCTAGTATTGCAAAAAATGTAATTAAAAATATACCAATACAATTATATAAAAATTTAAAAAAAAATAACTTATTAAAGAAAGAAAATAAGATATTGCAAGAAGAAATATTATCAGAAGATGACTATAAAAGTGATTCACTCGAAGCAAATCCAGATTATATTTCATCAACTAATTTACCTTATAATATTCCAGTGCCAATACACGAAAATGATCTATTTAAAGATAATATGCAGCCAAAATATAATCCTGGATCATATAAACCACCTAAAATAATGTCGACAGGTATCGAAGGTTTTGACGAAGAAGATAATACAAATCAAAATGTACCTCCTCCAGATTCATCTTCTGATTCATCCGCTCAAGAAACCACTGAGCAACCATCTGATCAACAAGCTGCTCAACAACCTACTCAACAATCTAATATAGAAAAATCTTCAAATAAACTACCATCAACTAAACTACTATCAACTAAACTACCATCAACTAAACTACCATCAACTAAACTACCATCAACTAAAGAACCATCTATCCAACAGCCAACTATGCAGCAACCAACTATGCAGCAACCAACTATGCAGCAACCAACTATGCAGTTAACAGATCAACCAATAAATCAACAAATAAATATGTCATCTATTTCTTTACCAATAAATATATTTTCTTTAGATTTACGACAATTAGTATCATTTTCATTAAAAGCTATTGGAGATACATATGGTGATATATATAGCTTGTATAAAAATAATTCACCTATAACAGTTATGGCAATAATTAGTATACTATTAACTGATAATAGAATATTATACTTGGGTGTAAGCTTTTTATTAATTGCAATTGTAATGTATATATTTAATAATTTTATAAGGTTACCATCATTATTTGGCTCTGGTGGAGGAAGTGATAGAAAAGTATATATAAATAATTATTAGATATAAATAACTATTAGATATAAATAACTATTAGATATAAAAAAGATTTATAAATTATTATTATAAGCATCAATACTGTTAATATTTATTTCTAATTTTAAAAAATAATTATTTAATATATCATTTAATTTATTAATAGAATTATTTAATTTTTCTCTTAATATTGGACTATTATTAAAACTATAAATAAATGAAGATAATCCATCTAATAATTTATATTTAGTATCCTTTAGAACATCTTCCATTAATTCTTTTTTATTTAGTGCAACTATTTGATAATCTTCATATAGTGTAAAAAAGTCATTTAAATTAATTAGAAAATCATGATAGACTTGTTCATTATATTGTTTAAAGTCAGATATATAATATAAGAAATCAATAATATCATCATATTTATTAATAATTAGTGGTAATTCATTTTTAAATTTTTCAGGTTCTATTTGTCTTAATATAATACTTTTTTCTTTTTCTCGATTATTATATTTATAATAAAAGTATAAAGCAAATAATATAACGGTTACAATTATAAATATATCTATTTTTAGAATATATAATAACATGTATATACCAAATAATACAAGTATAAATTCAGTTATTCTATTATTAAAATACTTAATAATGTTCTCCATAATTTAATAATATAAAAAATAATTGATACTCTATCCTAATTATTATAAAAATAATTGAAATTATATTTCTATATATTATAAATACTATTATATTATATACAAAATGTCAAATGATACATTAATATCGCAAGAATTGATAGAATCCGTATTTTCTGGATTATATGATTTACAAGATTTTAAAAAGATAGTCAAAGGTTTATATAAATTTCTAAGAGAAAATGAGTATTCAAACAATGAAATTAGACATGCTTTTCAGACATTCTTTTGGAATCGTAAAGCATATATTGAAATGGAATTTAAGTATAAGTTTCAAAATGTTGGATCATTAGTTGAAAACCTAATTAAAAATGAAAATAATACATCAGATAATGAATCTGATAATCAATCACCAATTGATAATACTACCAATACTACTAATACTAATACTAATACTACTAATACTAATACTAATACTACAAGTAATGTGGGTACTTCAGGTACTACTGGTACTTCTAGTACTGATGGTGCCTCCGGTGCTTCTGATACTGATGTTGCTTCTGGTACTTATGGTGCCTCCGGTACTTCTGGTACTGATGCTACCTCCGGTGCTTCTGGTACTGATGCTACCTCCGGTGCTTCTGGTACTGACAGTACAGCAGATGCTTCAGGCACTGGATCAAATCATATAAACGAAGAATCAACTGAATCTTCGGATTCATCTGAAACAAATGATATGAATCACCGTACTAGGAGAATACATACAATATATAGTGGACAACCACTGGTATACGATCCATCAATTAATGAACAATTTACATTTCCTCAAGCTCATTATCAGACATTTACAGTTCCATTAAATTTATTTGGTTCTATGCTTCCAGCTCAACAGCCTGGGTATAATTATGAAGAATATGTACAGGGATATGATTATCAACATTATATTGATAATTTTCAGAATATATTAATTAATAATATTAGTCAATCATTAATACATGCACAGCAAAATTATGCACAACAAACTAATGGACAACAAACTAATGGACAACAAACTAATGGACAACAAACTGCTGAACAACTATATTCACATTTAACTACAGATATACCTGGTTTAGGAACAGCTTTAAATTTTTTTAATATTTTTTTAAATGCTGCACCTGTAGGACAAACGGCTGCAGTTGTAAAAAATGTTCTTAATAAAGAACAATTAGAAAAACTAACAAAGTATGAATATAAGAATATTGATAAAGAAAAATATAAAGAATGCTCTGTGTGCTTAGAAGATTATACCGAAGAAAATATTTTAAGAATATTAAAATGTGAACACGGTTTTCATGTAGATTGTATTGATAAATGGTTAACTGAATGTGATTATAAATGCCCAGTGTGTAGAGATGATAGTAATGAACATTGCCATCAAGAAGAAGATGGTACTGAATTAAATATTCATGAACAAACTGAACAAACAGAAGAGACTGAACAAACTGAACATGAAAGTAATGATTAAATAGATTAGTTAAAAGCTACTTCAATTCTTTTCCTACATATTTTTCTAAATCAAATTGACATATAACAACATCACAATTGTATAACTTAGTATAGATTTGATCTTCTCTTTTTCCACTTGCAAGTTGTGTTTGTTTTTGTGCTTCAATATAAACAGCTAACGGTTTAACTTCGCCAGTTTCAAATACTCTAATTAAAATTTCTATATCTGGAAAACGAGTACGTAAAAATGGTACGATGCCATCTTTTATTATATTTCCGTGAGAAAAAATACCAACACTACTTATTATTTTATTATTTACTAAGTGATAAATCATATTATTAAACCAATCATTAATACGAGCAATTTTAGATTCTTCATTATCTATTGGACATCTATTACACATTTCTTCATATTTATTATCATTCGCATCAGTATGTTGAATATTATCAAAATTAAATTTATCAAAGATTTTAGATGAAAATTTGTTTTTTTGAACATATTCAATAAATGTTGATTTTAAAGATGGACAATTTGGAGGAATTGACAAGTCTTTTGAAAATGATCCTTTTGTTCTTATTTCATTTAAACTATCTGTACAAAAAATTTGTATATTTTCAGCAACTATTTTATCTAGATTTATTGCATGTACCATCGTTTGTACCGTTCTTTTTAATCCAGATGTATATATTAAATTAATTGGATTTTCTTCAAAAAAATGAACTAATTTTTTTGCTTCTTCTTTTCCTTCTTCAACTAGTTCTGCATCTCTATAACAATAATTATCCCATTCTGTGCCTTCGTATCTATCATGTTTTTTTTCTGCAGCCCATTGATGAATACCTGAACCATGTCTAACAAAAAATAATCTTATCATTCGAGTTCCTCCTTTTTTATAGATTTCTTTATTTACAAGTTGCTTGGTTATTGTATCTTGTGTCTGATGTAACTCATATTCAGTTTTCAACTGTTTATTTTGTTCTTTAAGAAGAAAATATTTTTGCTTATACTTTAAATATTTTTCATAAGCTGACATACTATATATTATAAATTATAATATTATAAATCATAATATTATAAATATAAATTTAATATCTACGAACAACACGTTTACCACCTCTTTTATCTGGTGCAAATTGTTTTGTTACTGCTACTAAAATATTAGCACCCGTTTTATAAATTGTTCTTGTTGTTTCTGGAAACATTATTTCATCTTTTGAGAGTAACATAACTTCACCATCTTCAAATTGAATTCTATATTTAAGGGTTGCTTCTTGAAGTACTGCCATTACTTTACCACATCTACGTAAGTCTGCTCTTAAACAAATATCACTTCCAATTATATGTTTAACATCTAATGGTAAATAAGGTTTGTCTTCTAATAAGAGAGCACGACTTGGTAAAGATTCTAAAATTACTATAGAACCATTATCTTTTAAATATTGCCCACTTATAAATTCTTTTAATTCAGATATTTTTATGGTCCATGGAGTTACATGTTGAGGAAAGAAAGGTTTTAGTTTCCATCTTAAATATCCTAACATTGCAGGATTATCAATGATATTATAAATAAATTGCCAAGAATTGAAACTCTTAAATTGTGCCCTTTTACTAGGAAATTCTGCTAATATTACATTAAAATATTTATTACAGTCTCTTGTGTATGGTACTCCTAAATATTTATCAGTATCTTTTAATGCAGGTAATGGTTCTGCTGCAGGTGATGCTAGAGTTTGTTTAATCATAATCTGAAGTGCTGGATCAGCATTTGATTTAATTAAATTAACTGTAAATAAGAAAGATTGGATGAAATTCCATAAACTTTGAACTATTTCGGATGCTGCAGCTATTGCAGCAGGTGACTTTAATTTAATATATATATCATCTACATATATCTTTATTATAAAATCATCATTAATTCTAAATCTAATTGTTTGTAACCATAAATGAATTAATTCATCAAATAAAAATGCAATAATCCCCGCAGAACTTATAGGTCCAGTTGGTAATGATGTACATATAGGAACTGGTATACCATTAAATGTCATCTTAGTTGTTGTTAATAATCCCATATATATATCAATAAAGTATCTTGCGAAATGTTCACCAATACCACCACCGTATCTATTACTGTAACGTGCATTAAAATGTCTTTTAAAGTAACCATTTAATAGATATTCTATTACTGGCCACTTTATTGAGTCGTAACATTTAGTTAAATCAAGTTGAACTACATTAGATATTCCATCAACAGTATATTTATCTGCATGTACATAACATTCAGCAGTATGTTTACAACCAAATTCAGAAATAAATATATCTCTGTTAACAATATGTGTCGTATCTTCTTCATCAATTAGAGTTCTACAAATTAAATGCATCCACATTGTATCAACAATTCTTCTCCAATCATTATAACTATTAAAGATTCTAAAATTTGTTGCAATTGCAGCATTTTCAGGTGATGGGACTACACCATTTTTAAATCCAATTACAAATTGACATTCTTTAAGTGCATGATGTTCATCCATATATCTTTTAGTATTTGTTTGTAAAAATAATGAAAATATTTCTTCTTTATTAAATTCATCTGGTAATTTCATAAATTCATAATTAGTAGATCCACTATTTTTTGTATTATTTATTATTATTATACTACATACCTCTTCTAATAATTCACGAGTAATAAATGATGGAACATACATATTAGAACCATTATTTGTTAACCAACTACTTCTTTCAAATTCAATTACTGATGGATCTGTCATTTTTTCAACTGGTTCTTTATATACATCAATTATACGAGCAACCA
>Ga0114978_10003452_pt1 | contig 12900 bp, 10 predicted proteins | sample S_140212_EF_Meta_FD_87027 | JGI IMG/M metagenome (GOLD analysis project Ga0114978, IMG submission 87027) | Freshwater microbial communities from Lake Simoncouche, Canada to study carbon cycling - S_140212_EF_MetaG | ecosystem: Environmental > Aquatic > Freshwater > Lake | place: Lake...
CGCATCCCACGCATCCAAATACGACCCCTCCCAACCACCCCAAGACGCTCCACCCACGCCCAGGCCGCGTCGGCAGTGTCTTGCAAATCCCATTCAAAGGCTTGCCAAAAGGCTTCATCCTTCTGCTCCTGTTGCAGCCACCATCCCCGCCAGCCGAGCTTCGTGAATCCGTAGCACTCGCTCCAGCACGCCACCGAGGCGATCCAGTGGCACCATGTTGGCCCCATCGCTGGGACTGGAATCGGGATCTGGGTGGGTTTCCAAAAAAACTCCATCAATACCCACCGCCGCAGCCGCCCGCGCCAGCGGCTCAACCAACTCCCGATCCCCGCCGGTGGCCCCACCCAGGCTCGCCGGTTGCTGCACCGAATGCGTGGCATCAAAAATAACTGGCACCCCGAACGCTCGCATCGTCAGCAGGCCTGAGAAATCGTTGACCAACCGGCCATAGCCAAAAAATGTCCCCCGTTCGCAGAGGCAAATATCGCGGCAGCCTCCCGCCAGAAGTTTGGCGACTGCGTGCACCATCTCGCTGGGAGCGACGAACTGCCCCTTCTTGACGTTCACCGCGCGGCCCGTGGCAGCCGCCGCCAACAAGAGGTCTGTTTGACGGCAGAGAAACGCAGGAATTTGGAGCATATCGCACACGTCACCCGCCGCCGTTGCCTGCTCAGGCAGGTGTACATCGGTTGTCACCGGAAGGCCCGTGGCCGCCCGCACTTTCTCCAACACAGCCAACCCCTCGTCCAATCCGGGTCCTCGAAAAGAACCACCGCTCGTGCGGTTGGCCTTGTCAAACGACGCCTTAAACACAACTTGAATCGGCAACCGCTTGGCCAGGGCGGCAAGGGCTTCGGCAATCTGCAGGCAGAGGCTCTGGCTTTGAATCACGCAGGGGCCGGCAATCACAAGCAACGGCCGATCCGGTCCACAGTGATGAGGGCCGATGAGTGCTGGCAAGTGGGGAGTCACGGTGGTGTTCCTTTCAGTTCTATTGCTACGGGAATCATCTGGCTGACCAATGATCGCAGCGTGTCGTTCGAAGAGCCCGCTAGCATACAAGCAAGGCCCACGAGCGATGTGAGACATCTTCGAGGAACAGCCGACGAAAACCTCCCGAGTCGATCAAAAACGCTACGCACCTATGCAGAATCAGGCACCTCTCCTGGGTGCCTCTCCGCGTGGAACCCTCAAAAAGCTGGCTGAAACAAACGTGGGACACAAATAATCTTTGGCACGCCACGTGCATTCCAAACAAAGTGTTGGAAATTCCAGTTTCTGACACTCCACCGTTTTCAAGGTGGGGCCTTCGACTTTTTTCGGGCGTGCGGTTGTCTTGCCCCTGACCCGCATGTCCATGGCAGGATGCTCCTTCCAAGTCTGAGGCCCCACTTTTTTTATTGCCCCAACCCCTTCTTGGGTTGGAGACGTTTGCCACACGGACGTCCATGCAGTTGCCAAGGCTCCACGCTTGCCATGCACAAGTCCCCCTAAACCCAGACTTCTGGAGCCAGCGTGGGGAGGCCCAGACTGGGTTGAGATACGCACAGAAACACCGACTCTTGACGTTTGATGGCTCCCTGCGCTATTTTGCGGTGTTCAGGTCGACAGTATTTTGCCGCGTGCGGCCACATCTCACAACCGATCAACAACCAACGATCCAAGCAAAGGATGGGCCACCACAAGACAGCGAAGACACCGTACGCGAGCGAACTCTGCTCGCCAACGCTCTGGGTTCGAAAGATTCGGTTCGTGCCAGCGTAGCTTCAATTGGCAGAGCACCGCATTCGTAATGCGGGGGTTGTGGGTTCGATTCCCACCGCTGGCTTTTGACGCGATACCATTTCGTTTTTGATTCGTTCCTCACAAGTACAAGGTTTTTACCCCATGGCTTCCATGTCCAGCGTTGTTGTCGGTGTTGATATCCGAGATCTTGTCACGGGCACAGGGCCATTTGGTCCGACCGACATTCGAGGCCTTCTCGAGACGTTGGCCGAGGATCCGGCCTCACACAGAGATTTGCGAGGCGCCGTTCAAGAACTCGAAAGCGTTGGTGAACGCAGCCCGGCATCGTCCGTGAGGTTGGGCGTGTGTCAGTTCCTGCTTGGTCGGCCGACGGAGGCCATTGAAACGCTCAAGTCTGCAGACGGCAGCGCCCTTGCGTTATTTTACGCAGGCCAGGCCCACGCAGCGATTGGTGGCTTCGACCGCTGTGACTTCGATGTGTCAAATACCGACGGCTCCGAATCTGTTGGGGCACTTGCAGCGTCTCACTTTGCACAAGCACAGGTCGCATTCGCGAGTGCCCAAAAGGCTGGGTACGATGCCACAGCCTGTACCGTGGCCATCGCCGCATCGCTACGGGCCAGCGGCCAACTCGACGATGCCAGAAAAACACTCGATGGCATCAGCCCGTCGCAGAGCGGTTCGGCTGATTACTGGGCTCTTAAGGGCTCGATGCTGAGCGACAGCCACAGCCCGCTGCCCGAGATTATAGAGGCTTTTGAAAAGGCACTCTCCATTGACCCGGGCCACCCTGGGGCACTGTTTGCTATGGGCGTGATCAATGATCGGGTGGGGAATGACGAGGAAGCTCAAGAGTGTTTTGAGCAGTCGCTGAAGCGATATCCGGCGTCCGTTGGCGCGCTGATCAACCTCGGCCTTATCTACGAAGACAAAGACGATTTCAAGCATGCTCAACGGTGTTACAAACGGATATTGGAAGCATTCCCGTCCCATCCTCGCGCTAGGCTTTTCCTGAAGGATTCGTCGGCATCGGGCGATCTGCAGATGGATGAGCAAGAGCAGAAGCAGCGAGACCGTCTGGACCATGTGCTGTCACTGCCAGTGACAGATTTCGAACTGTCGGTACGCAGTCGCAACTGCCTTCAGAAGATGGGCATCATGACGCTTGGCGACCTAGCCCGAACAAGCGAGAATGCAATTCTGGAAAGCAAAAACTTCGGCGAGACAAGCCTCGTAGAGATCAAAGAGATGCTTGCGTCCAAGGGTCTCTCGCTTGGGCAACTGGCCGATCCGGTTCCTGTAGAGGAAGCGGTGCCGGAGCCAGAAGAGCCCTCGGCCGACGAGCAGGAAGTGTATTCGCTTCCTATTGGTGAACTCCATCTTTCGGTGCGTGCTAGGAAGTGTACGAGCAAATTGGGACTTCAGACAATCGGCGATATTGCACGCCGAACTGGCGAGGACCTCATGGAGTGCAAAAATTTTGGTGTGACGAGCCTGAACGAGGTTCGGGAAAAACTGGCCGAACGGGGCCTTAAATTGCGGGGCGAATAACAGGCTGCCGGGTGATTGAGGAGGCCCGCAATCCAAAAACCACCCGAAAAGGGGGGTTCGATTTGCGTTGAAACCCCATTCTGGATAGTGTTGATGGACGTGCGTTTCTGCAGATTCAACACCCACGTGAGGGATTCTTTGTGACAACGGCAAGCCTAAAAGAAAAGCCTGTTCGGGATCTGGCACGCCTCGCAAAGCAGCACGGTGTGTTGGGCTGGCACGCGATGCGAAAAGACCAGCTCATTCGGGCGCTGGTGCGAAAAGCCCGCTCGCGGCAACCCGTAGCCGCCGCTGCTAGGCTCTCTGGGCCCGTTTTGCACGCACCTCCACTATCCGCAGCACGCGTAGTTTTACCGTCGCCGATGGCACGTGCGCCACAGTCCCCGCGACCCAAGCCCACCAACGCCATGAAAGACGCTGCCGTAGCCCAACGAATCCAGGATGCTCGGGATCGGCTGTCTCGCGCTAAAAACCTAGCCACTCGTTCTGAGCATGGGCGTTCCCCACGGCTGGCTCGCGATCGAATGGTGATCATGGTACGCGGTCCGCACTGGTTGCATGCGTTTTGGGAGGTCACTCCTCGCAGTATTGCGAGGGCACAGGCTGCCCTCGGCCAGGAATGGCATGGCGCTCGACCTGTGCTACGGTTGCTGGAAGTTGAAAATGGCATCCAGGCATCCCCATCAGAGCGAGTGATACGCACGATCGAGGTGCATGGTGGCGTCAAAAACTGGTTTATCGACATCCGCACGCCGCTGCGATGCCGGGTCGAAATCGGCTACCTCGCCCTCACCGGTCGCTTTCACTCGTTGGCACGCAGCAACTCTGTGGCCACGCCCACCACCTCCCAGGTCGACGCATTGGACAGCCATTGGGGCGACATGGTGGGCGACTGCGAAAAGATCTATGCCATGAGTGGTGGTTTTTCCTCGGAAAACAATAACACTGAATTACAGGAACTCTTCGAGGAGCGACTCCAGCGACCGATGGGCCCTCCGACATCCAAGCCGTCTGCGTTAGACACTCCGGCCTCTTTCAGAACCAGAACCTTGCATCTGGATGTGGGTGCCGAGATGATTGTGTATGGCACGACTCAACCGGGCGCCTACGTCACGCTGCACGGCGAGCCGGTGAAGGTGCAATCGGATGGCACGTTTCGCGTGCGAGTCGACATGCCGAACAGGCGTCAGGTGTTGCCGATTGTGGCCAGCACAGCTGATGGCAGCGATCGCCAGACCGTGGTGCTGGCTGTTGAGCGCAACACAAAATCCATGGAACCGCTGAGCCGCGAAAGTGGCGATTCTTGATGATTGCTCTGGCATACGGCCCCGCAGACACCGAAAACCAGACACCGAAAACCAGAAGGGAGTGTGCGACGATACGTTTTCTGCCATGTCCGTGCTGTTGTCGAACCATGTCGGTGAGCTCTTAACGAGGCTCGCTGGGGGCCGATTGATGGTTTTGGTTGCGTGTACAGCCGAAGGTATTTGGCTCCTGTCGTTTGACTCGAGTCGAGTTCCGCTCGGATCACATGCCCCGAAATCTAAGGCACCCCGTCTTTTTTTTAAACGAGCTCTCCGCATCCTTGGCACCACGGCATTGCGGTGGAAAACGTATCGCCGCCTGCTCTCCCGTCATCCCTGTCAGCTCTATGGCATGGATGCCACGATCGCTCTCTCAACGAATACCACCCAACACAGGTCAGGTGCGTCGCACAGGCTTCCGGGCTTCTTTGGCTGCCCACGCCTCAAAGAGGGCCAGCGGAGTGCCTCGAAACACATCGCTGAAAGCGGCCTCAAAAGGCGTACCGGCATCCAGTTGATCCAGCAACATACGCAGTTTGGCGCCGGAGGCGGCCAGTGAGCCCACAAATGCTCCGCTCATCGTTGCCGTCGCGACGGGGCCAGCATTTCCAGCCAAAAATTCAGCGGGGGAGCTGAGGCCAGCCAACGCATTGGGCACCTCCTGTCGCCACGCCTGCGCAAGCGGAGCCTTGGCCGCCACCTTGATGGCCACTGTTCGACCTGCACCACTGGCAAACCACTCAGTGGCACCAGCGGCCATGAATGCCGCCGCGGTCATCTGTTCTGCCGTCACCAGCGCAAGATCAGCTGCGGCATCCACCCCCTCGGAAGCAGTGGACAGCGTTAAGGCCCCATACGCCACATCCCCCAACACGCCCGCATGGGCCGTGAGTCCCTTAGGGCGCTCTTGACCGCGGATGGTCTGCCAGAAATTTGAATAGTCGTAGGGCTTTGCAAACACAAACAAAACCACGCCCCCCTTCACGATCGGCCGCACATCTCCTCTGATCACCTTTTGAACGGTGGCCATCGACGCCTCCGCCGCCGTTGCAATTTCATCGCTGCGGGACTGCGAGAGGTTTCCCACCACACACACGCTGCCGCGAGTGACGATGGTCGCTTTTTCATCGGCCAAAGCCCGCTTCCACATCAATGCACCGGCCGAAAACCGCTGCTCAGCCAGTTCTTCGTGAGAGAGATGTTTGGCACGGCCCGTTGCGGCGACAGTTTCCAATGCCGCCTGCGGCGTGAGGATGTCAAGCTTGGCCCCTTGATCGATCCACTTTTCAACCATCGCAATCACTGTTTCCGACAACGGGGACTTGCCTCGAGGCATTCGCTGCCCCTGAATCCCAACGCCTTTAAGCTTTTTGATCAAGAGGCTGTCGGCGCCTTTGCCAGCCACAAAAGTGGCTCCGCTTGCTCCGCCTCGCTGAAGCGACTCCAAGCTCACCATTCCTAGGCCCCCTCCAGTCGTGTCCGTATGATGGCAACCCACGCATTGCTTGAGCAGAACCGGCGCAATATCCAACGCAAATGAAATGTCTCCTGGCTTGAGTGGAACTGGCTTCGCCAAAGCGACGGGCGGAATCGCGGCCCCGGGCACAACGACTGGCCCAATCGCATTCATCCGGACTGTGGGATCGGGGCCGTCAAAGGTGGCTCCCATGTCGATCCAGCGAATAAGCGTTGCCAATTCGTCCGGAGCCACCTTGCCACCTCCTCGCGGCATGTCTCCGGTTTGGATCACATCCACCAAACGGCTGGAAATGCCATTGCCGGACTGCACCATGCCCGACCGCATCAAGCCCTCGTACGACACCATCTGAAATTCGCCTTTTTTGCCAGCGATATGGCAGCCGCCACAGTGCTTCACGAGCATCGGTGCCACCTGCCCGGTAAAGCTCACCCCCTGTGGCTTTGCGCCCTTGCGATTTGGAACCGAGCCAGTTGCTCCAACGGCCACCGGCGGGGCCACCGCCTTGGTTGCACTGCTCTTCACAGACGGAATCGTGATACCCGTCACATCGATGCCTTCCAACTCCAGATCGTCTTTGAGCGATTCGCACCGGTCGGCCAGAGCACGTGCACCGGACGGCGGTCGTGGCAATGCGGCAAGTTGCTCGAGTTGCTTGGCAGCCTTGGCGAGGATCTCGGAGGCCTTCGATGGCTTCCCCTCGTCGAGCATCTCGCGGGCTCGATTGAGCGTTTCCCTGATCTCCTTCGGAGTTGGCTGGGGAGTCGTCGCGACATCTTGCGCCAAAGCCTGCAATGCCATGCCTTGTGCCAGCACAACAGCGACCATGAGCCCGCCTGCCACACGCTTGCAATGCATGATGATCACACTGGTGCAACCCACCAGGCTCCAAGCAAAAACGACGCACCGGCAACAACAGCCAGCACCAGCGCCTGAGCATAGATCACCCAGCGGGGAAGTGTCATGCTATTCTCTGGAATGCACACAATCACCGGCGCCTCGCACGGCAGCGGCAAAGCAAATGCTTCCTCGGCAAAGACCCCACCCGGCCGCGATTCCAACGCCCGTAACTGAGCCTCAAGCTCTCTGGATTCAAAGTGCGAGTCCGGCCTCTGCGATCCGGCTGGCACCACAACCCGCGTCTTGCACTTCGGACAGGCCACACTTACACCCCCCCACCGAGAGGGCACGTGCAGTTTGGCTCGGCAGCCTGTGCAGCGAAAATCTATTGGCATGCACGGCACCAGCCTTTGCTCGAAAAAAACACGCTGCGAACACCCCGTTTCGTCCAGCACTTTTCTACTTATACGCGATCGTCAGGCGGCCTGTCGCTGAGCGGATGCGGCGGCTTGGTATGGTCTCGCAATCCTCGCTCTGGCACACCGTCCAGCACAGCCACGCCGCTGGCCACGGCCGTCGCGATCACCGCAATCAGCCACGCAACGCCCACGACCAGTGCGGTGCGGTTGCAAACCTGGCCACCCGACTCGTCGCCGAGCGCACCGAGCAACGCGCCCAAGCCCAACACCACCGTGAAGACAATGGGGAACAGGAGCGAGCAGGCAACGCCTCCTAACACAATACGCCGCAGCAATCCTCGCATACTCAAATGGGCTTTCTGTGTAGTTGATCCAGTGCTGCAAGGCCACTCAGGTGGCGACTGCGTCGCTGCCACGACCGTGCCCGGTCAATTGTGTGGTGCCGCCGATGGCGCCGTCAAGCACACGCAGTCAAATCGCAGGCGATAATTGCGGGCCCACGTGGAACAGTTTACAGTACACTCCCTCGGCCTCTCTTTGCAGGCTCATGCGTACGGCCCGCTGCGTTCCACAATCGCCACCGGACTAGGAGGCTCTTCAATGGCTGCACACCGGCTGTTGCGCTCCACTTTTTTCGATGGGCGATGGCTTGCCTGGCCAGTGCTTCTGGCTGCGGCAGTGCTGCCAGAAGCGGCAACTGCAGACCGCGTGGAGCTGGCCGATGGCCGCGTGCTGGAGGGGAAATTCGTGCTCTTGTCGGGCGTTGCCGTTGATCCAGCCGCCGAGGCAACGGGCAGTCAATCATCTGGTACGCCCGTGCTCATGTGCGACGATGAGCTCACACGAACGATGGTCTCCAAACGCCGGGTTGTGAAGGCAGAGCCAGGCCCTGCTGGCCTAGGCCTTGAGCGCATCGGAATTCCGCAGCGGGTACCAGAAAACGGCCGCCGGCTCAGTTCGGTCGGGGCGATCCTCGAAACAACTCCATTCGATGAGTTTGGCCGCCGCATCTTTTCGATTGCCACAGCCTCCGGACGCATTGATTTGGTGCAGGGCATCACGCAGATCACGCCGCGATGGACGAGCGTCGAGGGTGTGATCACCGAACACTCCGTGCTGCTGGACATGCGGATCGCCACATCGTCAATTCCTCGGGACACGTTGCGGCGAGTGATCGATCAGCACATCGACCGGAAAAACTCTGACCATCGGCTTCGGGTCGTGCGACTCTACCTGCAGGCTGAACGTTACGACGATGCCCGGCAGGAACTAGATGAAGTACTCGCCGACTTCCCTGACCTCGCCAACTTAGCAGCAGAGCGACGGGATCTTGGAGAACTGGGCGCTGCGAAAATGCTGGATGAGATTTTACTGCGAGGCCGCGCCGGGCAGGATCGGCTGGCGATGCGACTGCTCGAAACATTTCCCGTGGCCGATGCCAGTGGAGAGATTTTGGAGTCGGTGCGAGAGGCTCGCGACGCCTACCGCGACCGTCAGTCGCAGGCTCGTGCGCTGATGGAGGCCCTTCGCGGCCGGGCCGCTGCCATTCCCGACGACGACGTACGGCAAGAGACGAGCAAGATTCTGGACGAAATAACGGGCGAATTATCGTTCAACACTCTCGATCGACTCTCCACGTTCCAACGGCTTGGAGTCGATCCGGCACTGCCGCCTGATCGGGCCTTGGCCATGGCCATCAGCGGGTGGCTGGAGGGGGCTGCAGTGGCCAACGATAATCTGAAGGTGGCTCTCTCGGCTGTGCGAGTGCGCGGACTGATGATCGATTTTTTCCGGGCAGCCGACACACCCAAGCGAGATGCGATCTACGCTCGCCTAGAGGAGGAAGAGGCATTTGATGCGGCTACGGTCGCAGCTATCGCTCGCCAGATGCAGCCGCCTCAAGAACCGCCAGCGGCCATCTCCCCGGGCCTCCACGAACTCTCTGTTCCAGGAATCGAAGGGGGGGAGGGCTTGCGATGTCTCGTGCAGCTGCCACCGGAATACGATCCGCTCAGGAAATATCCTGCCATCCTCTCTCTCAACGCTGCGTGGTCGACGCCCCTCAACCAGATTGAATGGTGGGCTGGCATGCCCGGTCCCGACGGCCTGCGGCGTGGTCAGGCCACGCGGCACGGGGCCATCGTGATCGCACCATACTGGTCGGCCGAGCATCAAACAGCCTACGCCTACTCGGCTCGCGAACATGCCGCTGTACTCAACGCGCTGCGAGAGGCGATGCGATGCTTTTCAATCGACACAGACAGCGTTTTTCTCTCCGGGCATTCGATGGGAGGCGATGCCGCGTGGGACATTGCCCTCGCGCACCCCGATCTCTGGGCTGGACTCATCGCCATAACGCCACGTGCCGGGAAGTATGTCAACCACTACTGGCGAAACGCAAAATCGCTGCCGATTTATATCGTGGGTGGCGAACTCGACAACGCCTGCTTCACCTCCAACAGCATGGACCTCGACCGGTATTTCGGTAAGGGTTTTGACACCACCTACGTCGAGTATCGCGGCCGTGGACACGAGCATTTCTCCGACGAGATTCTGCGCATCTTCGATTGGATGGCCGTGAAACGGCGAACTTTTTTTCCACCATCCCTCGACGTGGTATCGCTGCGTCCGTGGGACCGCTTCTTCTGGTGGGTAGAAATGGAAGGTGCCCCCGAAAAAACAGTCGTGTTGCCAGCCCAGTGGCCTCCTCCTCCAGGCGGCCGCCCTTTCTCGATTGAGGCCAAGACAACCCCTAGCAATACCGTGGCCGTGCACTGCGGTGCCCAGCGAGTGCGAATCTGGCTGTCACCCGAGTTGGTGGATTTTGCCAGACCGATTCTCGTCACGCTGGATGGAAAGCGACTGTCACGCGACGGCATCTCTCCCGATTCCCGCGTGATGCTCGAAGACCTCCGCTTGAGGTCCGATCGCCAGCACCCATTCTGGGCCGTGGTTGAATCCAACCGAGCTCGTTGAAATCAAAAGTCAGCAAAAACGCTGCTTAACGCTCCACTGGCACTGCGGTCTGGCGAGCAATTTCTGGCTCTTGCTGAGTCCGCGAGAGTGCGATTCCCGCCATGTACCATCCGTCTGACACCGACTCCATGCCGAGGCCAAACGTGCCGAAGTAACGCCGGATGAGCTCGAACTCGGGCAGCGTACTGCCATCAATTTTCTGAGACCGCACGCTCCCTTCCTTGCCGTCTCCAAGGATTCCGTTGAGCAACTGACCAACCACGCTTTTCGACTTCGGCATCGAACCCTGCTTCAGCATTTCATAGGCCGGCCGCACCGATTCTTCGGCTCGGGCAAACGATCGCAGAGCGCTTGTCGACGGAAACAGCCTCTGCACTTCTGCCGCAACCCTCACTGAATCGGCCGCCGAAACGAGCGATTCATCGCCACTAGATGTAGCCAACACGCGTTCCAGAAAATCACGATGCGAGGCGATCAGCAGATGGCCGTTGGCAACGGTTACCGCCGAATGCGGCAACAGTTTTTCCTCCCGCTCCCGGCGCTTGCCTCGGCGGACATGTGTATCGCTCTCCCCATCGGCATGTGCCACAGCGCCGCCTGGTGTCTCTACTTCCAGAGTCGGAATGGCCATCGAGCGATCGATCAACTCCCAGACAACGTGCCCCGCGATCTCAATTTTCTGCATATCGGGGTCGGTGGACATACTCTTTGCCACCGTTGCCGCTACTCGCTCGGGATCGGTTGCTTCAATGGCAATCACCAACCGCTCGCTGTCGGTGCCGATGGGTGTTGTGTAGTCGCTGATCAGAGTCACTTGCTTGCCAAGGCAGGCGACCAAATCTTTTTCGACATCAATCTGCGGGCCGTCTGGATCTTCTTTGAGCGATGCAATCACGTCGTCAAACACACCTTTTTCACCTACGATGTCATCCACGAGCGACTCGGCCGAGGCAAATGCGGCCTGGATATCCCACCGCATCGCTACCCAACTCGACACACCCCGCGGCACCCACGCCAACGGCACGATGCTCTTGGTGTTTGGAAACTCCAAGATGCGGGCTGCCAGATCAAAACGATCGGCCGCAAAGGGCTCGCGGCCCGGCAACGGCGGGGCGTAGACAAGCGTGTGGTGCCGGGCCTGATGCACGCCATCATCGAACAGCACCACGCCACCGGCCCCCTGCACCGCATCGAAGCCCTGCCGAGCAATGATGGCCACATAGTCCGGGCCCTTCCGCTTCTCGCGAGGCGGGTTGGCAGCTTGGTGCACCTTGGCGTACGCCAGTGGATCCACAAACCAACGCACAGGCGAAGCATTAACGGGTAGTTGCTTTTCGCACCGTAGCTTCACCGCGGCAAATGCTGGCAACGTTGCCAGCGAATCCTTGCGGCCTTGTGACAACGTGCTTAACACCTGCGCAACGACTGCGGGATTGTCGCCAATGACGAGCGCCGATGCCGCAACAGCAAACACCACGCGGCGGGGCTGCGCGGCCGGAATGGATGCCTCTTGCGGAAGTACAAACACCGTGACTGCAGGAGCAGTGCGATCGCCGGCTGACTTTGTGGCCTTCTGTTCAAGCAGTCGCTTGGTAATTGTTTCTAAAAGCGCTCGGGTTTCAGGTTCGTGACCAGTGATATCTACCAACAGCACCGTGGCCAGCGTGCCTGGCTCCGGTTCGATCGCAGCAATCGCCAACTCCCCTCCAGGAATCTTCTCCAGATCCTCCAGCGTCAGGCCTAATTTGCCGAGTCGCTGCTTGCCTGCACTCCGCATTTGGGCGCGAAAACTCTCGACAAATGCTTTCATGTTTGGGTCTTTGAGCAGTTGTCCGTAGTCGGTTCGATCAAAGCTCTCCTGAAGCCCCTTTGGATTGGAAATGCTCAGCCAAGCCCGCGTCGTGACCGGAAAAACGGTTTCGCTGGGCGGAAACGAGGCAGTCGCCGCAACGCTCGTGGCTGCAAGCATGCATACCATGCACGGCATAAACGCAATGCCAAAGACACGGCTGCCGAGGAGATGCCACCGGCTGCTGTTAATCCGAGCCAACGTATTTCCGTACACGGCAATGTACTCCTTTGATGATCCTAGGCGGGCTGCACCTTCGGCGGCCCTTTGCTGAAGTTAGAAGTTTGGCATGAATCCACGGTTTGCTCAACATCACTTCGAAGACCCCTCGGAAACCCGTTCCGGGAGACGGGGAAGGCTGGGCAGGGAAACGCAACTGCTCCATGCACCATTGGGATCGCCACACGCCATCGCCCAAAGGAGCAGCATGGCCAACGCGAGGCAAAGCGATACGGACAGCGATGTTTCTCCCGATCCACCGGCCAGTGCGATTGCCTTGGAGAGTATCGCCAGTGAGACAGTCGCGGCGACCAGCACACTCACCGTCGCGATTGCCGCCACACCGCCGTCTGCAGTTCCCGCCAGAACCACAGCCGCTACCAGCGGGGGCCAGCCCAGAATGGCCCCGTACACGAGAGCCGTCGTAGTAGCTGCACGGTCGCAGCCGACGTTCAAAAAAGCTCTTCGGATGCTCTGTAAAAAGGTACTTAACTTCCGGTCAGTCCACCCACCAGAGTA
>Ga0114978_10003454_pt1 | contig 12899 bp, 10 predicted proteins | sample S_140212_EF_Meta_FD_87027 | JGI IMG/M metagenome (GOLD analysis project Ga0114978, IMG submission 87027) | Freshwater microbial communities from Lake Simoncouche, Canada to study carbon cycling - S_140212_EF_MetaG | ecosystem: Environmental > Aquatic > Freshwater > Lake | place: Lake...
ATGCTCTGGAAATAACAACTATTAATTTGCCACCATATCTTTATAACGTTTCGCAATCTTCTATTCAATTTTTAGAACATAAAAGATATAGAATGGTTGATATTAAACAACTTGAAAACAGAATTAGAAGTTTGGAATATTATACAACACTATCACTTTTAGAAACTGATACTGCTAATTTATTTGTGCCGGATGCAGATAAAATTAATAGATTTAAATCCGGATTCTTTGTTGATAACTTTAGTTCTACATTGACACAAGAAAATAGTATCTTATTAAAGAATAGCATTGATTTGACAAATAAAGCACTAAGACCAAGCCACTACACAACTTCAATTGATTTAATGCCGGGTCCTATTGTAAATGCAGATCCAACAGCAGATCTTAAATTCTCTCCAATTGAGGGTATTAATATTAGAAAAACTGGTGATATTGTTACCTTAGATTATGTGGAAGTTGAATGGTTGAAGCAGACTTTTGCAACAACATCGACAAGCGTGACTCCTTTCATGATTAGTTTTTGGAACGGAACTCTTGAACTTACGCCAGCATCAGATACTTGGGTCGATACTGTTAGATTAGAAGCAAAAATTATTAATACTGAAGGAAATTATGCAGAAACTATTGCCAATGCTGCAAAAACTCTTAATTTTGATCCACAAACAGGATTTGCTCCCACTAAGTGGAATGCTTCAGTAGACAATTGGACTGGTACACAAGTTATTACGTCCACAAATCAGTATAGCACCGTAACGGGTGGTGAATGGCAGGGTGGTGAAGGAGGGATATCAGTTAATGGTACTCAAACAACTACTGTATATGAGGATATTATTCAAGAAGTTATATATACTGGTAAATCAACACAAACTGGAACGCAATTAACTATTACGGAACAATTTGATAAGACTTCAGTTGGTGATAGAGTAGTAAGTAGAGATCTTGTTCCATTTATGAGATCTCGTAATATTCAATTTGTTTGTAAACAAATAAAACCACTTACTAGACTTTATGTATTTTTTGATGGAGTTAATGTTACAAAATATTGTGTACCAAAACTTTTAGAAATCAATATGATTTCTGGAACATTTGAAGTTGGAGAAAAAGTAACTGGTGTAGTAACAAAAACCGGATTAGGTTCAAACTCCAATACAAATATCCCTGCAAAAATTACTTTTAGAGTTGCTCAATCAAATCACAAGGAAGGTCCTTATGGTGGACTTGCGGGCACACCAACATCAATATACCCACAAAATCCATATACAAATCAAATTTTATCAGCATCATACTCATCAACATCTACAATATTAAATGTTGATACATTCTCACTCTCAAATGAACCGCAGGGGGAATATAGTGGATGGGTTGAGTCGGGTATGATTCTTGTTGGGGAACGCAGTAAAGCTCAAGCTACAATCACAAATGTAAGACTTGAATCAGATCTTTCTGCAACACTTATTGGCAGTTTTTACTTACCAAATCCAAATACCAAAGTCCATCCAAGATTTGAGGCAGGAAAGAAAATATTGACAATTATTAATAATGAGTTAAATGACCAAAATGCTGCAACAACAATTGGAGAAGAAGAATTTATTTCAAGTGGAACTTTAGAAACCGTTCAAGAAAACATTATTTCTGTTAGAAATGCAAGAATTCAAAACAAACAAGTATTTCAAGAAAAAGCAATTTCAAAAACAACTGGAGCACAAGTTATTGCAACTAATATAATTTCACAGACATCAGAACAAGTTATTGTTGGTTATTATGATCCACTTGCTCAATCTTTCTTTGTTGATGATTCAACTGGAGTTTTCTTGACTAGTTGTGACATTTTCTTCAGATCAAAGGATGATATGGATATACCAGTAACATTCCAGTTAAGAACCATGCAAAATGGTTTTCCAACTGGAAATATTCTTCCATTTTCAGAAATTGTTTTAGAACCTTCAGAAATTATAACTTCAGCAGATGGATCTGTTGCCACAAATATTAAATTCAAAGCACCCGTTTATCTTGAAGGTAGGAAGGAGTATTGCATGTGCCTTGCTTCAATTTCTACCAAATATACTGTTTATATTTCCAGAATTGGTGAGAATGATTTAATTACTCAAACATATGTTGCTGATCAACCATATCTTGGTTCCCTATTCAAATCTCAAAATGCTTCAACTTGGGAACCAAGTTGGCCAGATGATCTTAAATTCACTCTTTATAGAGCAGATTTCTTAACTTCAGGAACCGTTGAATTTTATAGTCCAGAATTAACGGAAGGTAACAGGCAGATTGCAAAATTACTTCCCGATTCGCTAAGTTTAAATTCCAAAAAAGTTAGAATAGGTATTGGTTCTACTTTAAATGATTCTGGACTTACAATTGGAAATACTGTTTTGCAAAGAGGAACAAATGCTACTGGAAACTACGTTGGTAGTGCAGGTATTGCTACAGGACAACTGAGAGTAATTAATGCTGGTATTGGATACACAGGAAATATGACATTTACTGGAGTATCTTTAGAAACAATTACTGGAAACGGAACAGGTGCAACAGCAGATATTACAATCTCAAATGGTTCTGTAGTTTCCAGTGGAGCTACAATTCTTACTAGCGGAAATGGTTATCAGGTTGGAGATGTTCTTGGAATTTCTACAATAGGGTTATTTAATACTGGGGCAAATGCAAGATTATCAATTGTTTCTATAGCAAGTACAAATCAACTTATTCTGGATAATGTTCAAGGTAATTTTGTTGTTAGTGTTGGAGTTGCAAACAGTGTTCAATATACTAATAATTCTGGTATTACCACCTATTTAAATTCCCCTTCGGGCGGTAATGTTCAAATAGCAAATATTACTACAGTTAATGATGGACTTCATATTAAGGTAAATCATAAGAATCATGGAATGTATTCTTCCAATAATTATGTTATTCTTTCTAATGTTAAGTCGGACATTAATCCAACAAAATTGAGTATAGCATATAGTGCAGGTTCTGTAGGATCTATTTCTGTAGATAATTCAAGCAATTTTGGTACATTTGAAAATGTTGGAGTCGGAACTACAAATCCAGGATACTTATTAATTGGAAGCGAAATTATTAAATATACTTCAGCATCTTCAGGAATTATTGGAGGAGATATTGTTAGAGGAGCAAATCCACTGACATATCCAGTAGGAACTCCTGTCTATAAGTACGAACTAAATGGAATCTCTCTAAAAAGGATCAACAATACACATTATTTGGGAGATGTTACAGTTCCTGATGCAATAACATTTGACTCATATAATATTAAATTGGATACATCTTCTTCTGGAATTGATAGGTCAAGCGGTATCTCATTCCCATCTTTATATCAAAATCAAACCAAGTCATCAGGTGGTTCAAATATTCAAGCAACTCAAAATATACCTTTTGAAATTATTACACCTATCGTACATAATGTTACAGTACAAGGAACTTCACTGACAGGTGAAGTTAGAACAACAACTGGAGCAAGTATTAGTGGAAATGAAATTCCATTTGCAAATAGTGGATTTGATCCAATCAATATCAATTCATCAAATTATTTTAGCACTCCAAGATTAATTGCTTCAAAAGTAAATGAAGATTTTAGTCTTATTAATGTTCCAGGAAACAAATCAATGAACTTGAGATTACTTTTAGGAACAGTTGATTCAAGAGTATCTCCCATTATTGACACTCAAAGAATTAGCACTATTTTAACTTCAAACAGAGTTAATAGTGTAATTACAGATTATGCAAATGATCCAAGAGTTAATGGAATTGATAGTGATCCAACTGCTTTCCAGTATATTTCTAAAGAAATTAATTTAGAAAATCCAGCAACATCAATTAAACTTCTGTTGAATGCACATATCAATCTTTATTCAGATGTTCGTGCTTTCTATTCCATAAGTCAAAATCCTAATTTTGAAGCAATCTTTACACCATTCCCAGGATATCTTAATTTAGATTATAGAAGTCAAGTAATTAATGCTGAAAATAATGATGGGCGTCCTGATAAATTTATTACTCCATCAAGTGCTTTAGGTTTTAATTCGTCCCAAGTTGATTTTTCTGAATACTCATTTACAGCAGATCAATTACCACCCTTTAGAAGTTTTAGAATTAAGATTGTATCTACATCAACAAATCAAGTTTATGTTCCAATTTTTAAAGATCTCAGAACTATTGCTCTTGCCTGATTATGGATTATTCAAAAATTGAAGGACATTCTCATTTATTGAGAAATAAAACAACAAACGCTATAGTTAATAACAACATGTCCGAATATCAAGAATACATTATGAGAAAAAATGCAAAAAATGAGGAGAATCAAAAGATGCAAAAACTTGAGTCAGAAGTTGGTAGTATAAAAAATGATTTAAACGAAATCAAATTACTACTTAGGAGTTTAATAAATGAATCCTGACGAATTAATCCTTGATGATTTATCAAAAAGTTTTGAATACACAAGGGCTTGCATTGAAATAGATTCAATAGATGATCTACAATCTCTTAGAGATATTAGTAAGTCTTATATAAAACTTTATTTGAAGCAGCAAGAAATTGTTGCTCAAATGGGATGCCCAAATTTATCATAAATATTTGTAAGTGTAAGTAGATAAATGGCGCAACCAACATCAAGACAAGAATTAATTGATTATTGTAAAAGGAAACTGGGAGCGCCAGTTTTAGAGATTAATGTTGCCGATGAGCAAATTGATGATTTAGTAGATGATGCTATACAATTTTTTCAAGAGAGACATTTTGATGGAGTCTCTCAGATATTTTTAAAATATCAAATTACTCAAAACGATGTTGATAGAGGGAGAGCGCCTGGAGGAAGAGTTCCAACTGCCGGTATTGTAACTACAACTGCATCAGCAAATATTGCTGGCACCGCAACTACTTTTTCTTACAGGGAAAATAGCAACTTCTTACAAGTTCCACCATCAGTTATAGGAATTCAAAAAATTTATCATTTTGATGGAACAAACACAACAACAAATAATATGTTTAGTGTGAAATATCAATTATTTTTGAATGATATTTACTATTGGGGATCAACTGAAATTCTAACCTACGCAATGGTTAAAACTTATTTGGAAGATATTGATTTTCTACTTACAACACAGAAGCAGATTAGATTTAATCAAAGAATGGATAGATTATATCTTGATATTGATTGGGCAAGTGTTGCAGTTGGAGATTATTTGATTATTGATTGTTATAGAGCATTAGACCCAAATGATTTTACTAGAGTTTGGAATGACTCATTTCTAAAACCATACTTAACTTCTTTGATTAAGCGTCAATGGGGACAAAATTTAATTAAGTTTCAAGGAGTCAAGCTTCCAGGTGGCATTGAATTGAATGGAAGACAGATTTATGATGATGGACAAAAAGAATTAGAAATAATAATGGAAAAGATGTCAAATACATATGAACTTCCTCCTTTGGACATGATCGGATAGTCATATGCTAAATCCATTTTTTCAACAAGGTTCAAGAAATGAGCAAAATTTAATACAAGATCTTATCAATGAACAGTTGAGAATGTATGGTGTTGAAGTATATTATCTTCCAAGAAAATATATAACAGAAAAAACTATCATAAAAGAAGTAATTGAATCAGAATTTGATGAAGCCTATCCAATAGAGGCATATGTTGAAAATTTTGAAGGATACTCAGATAATACTACAATTTTATCAAAGTTTGGAATTCAGTCAACTCAAGAAATAAATCTTATTATTTCCCAAGAAAGATATTCAAATTATATTAAACCATTAATTTCAAAAAAATCTGACATAAAGTTATCTTCCAGACCAAAAGAAGGCGATTTAATTTATTTTCCTTTAGGAGATCGTTTATTTGAAATTAAGTTTGTTGAGCATGAAAAACCTTTTTATCAATTGCAAAAAAATTATGTTTATGAACTGAAATGTGAACTCTTTAGATATGAAGATGAAATTATTGATACTTCTATTATTGGTATAGATGATGTTCTTCAGGGTGTAGAGTCTGCATCTGGAACTGGTGAAGGTGAAGATGGAGAAATTTATATTGGAAGAACTCAAACTTTAACATTGGTTGGAGTGGGATCAACTGCAACTGCTGTAGCATCTATAGTAAATGGCGGAATTAGATTTATAACAGTAACAAATCGCGGAGGTGGATATACAAGAATTCCAAAAGTTGGAATTTCATCCGCTCCTTCTGGTGGTGTTACTGGTATTGCTTCTGCGATAATGATTTCTGGAATTGTTGCTTGCAATTCTAATGTCAATCCATCAGCACAATCAGTTCAAGAAGTTCAAATTGTTAATTCAGGATCTGGTTACACATCAACACCTGGAGTAAGATTTATTGGAGGTGGAGGTTCTGGAGCAGCTGCTACAGTGTCTATTGGAAATGGTGTTGTTGGAATTATAACAATTACTAAGTTTGGATCTGGATACTCCAATTCTCCATTAATCACATTTACTGGAATTTCAAGTGTATCGGCAGCAGCAACGGCTGTAGTAAGTTCTGCAGGAACTATAACATCAATTAGAATTACAAATGCTGGATTAGGATATACTCAGGCACCCACAATTACAATTGCAGGTCCAAATAGTTCGGGTATTGGAACGTTTGCATTTAATGAAACTGTAACGGGTTCTATTAGTGGAGTTACTGCAATAGTAAGAAATTGGAATGCTATTTCCAGTGAACTTAAAGTTTCTAACGTGACTGGTTCCTTTGTTTCTGGAGAAACTGTTGTTGGTTCTGCCTCAAGTGCAAATTACAAAATAAGATCTATAAATTCTGATGTCAATAATGATGGATATGCTGATAACACTGATATTGAACTGGAAGCAGATTCTATTATTGACTTTACAGAAACTAACCCATTTGGAATGCCATAAATAAAAGTTATTATAGTTAAATAATATAATAGAGATTCAAAATGTTTGAATATTTTTATAACGAAATATTAAGAAGAACTGTGATTGCATTTGGTTCTCTTTTTAACAATATAAGTATAAAGCACCTAAACACTTCTGATCAAGTTGTTAGTGTTATAAAAGTTCCTTTGGCTTATGGTCCTACACAAAAATTTCTTGCAAGAATAAATCAATCACCGGATTTAAATAAAAGTGTGGCGATGACATTGCCAAGGATGTCATTTGAATTTACAGGATTAACTTATGATTCATCAAGAAAAGTAACTACAACTCAAACATTCACCGCAAAAGACCCAACAGACGGAACAGAAACTAAGAAAGCATATATGCCCGTTCCATATAATATGCAATTTGAGTTAAGTATCATGGCAAAACTTAATGATGATGTACTACAAATTGTAGAACAAATTTTACCATATTTTCAACCAGCATATAATATGTCTATTGAGTTGGTCGAAAGCATCAAAGAAAAGAGAGATATTCCAATTGTTCTTGAGAACATAACGATGCAAGATGATTATGAAGGTGACTTTAGTACAAGAAGAGTTATTTTATACACATTAAGATTTACAGCAAAAACATATCTTTTTGGACCAGTTTCTTCTGCAACAAAAGATATCATCAAAAAGGTTTCTGTTGGTTATCTTACGGATGGTACAACAAGAGAAGTTGTTTATTCATCAGAACCAAGAGCAATCAAAAATTATACAGGAATTGTTGTTACAAACTTGACATCAGATATTACTACAACAGATACTTTAATTGCAGTAAATGATGCAAGTTCAATCTCAGTAAATACATATTTAGATCTTGAGGGTGAAGAAGTTTATGTTAAATTGAAGTCAGGAAATATTCTTACAGTAGAAAGAGGTAGAGATAATACAACTATAACATCACATCTTTCCGGTTCAGAAGTAAAATCAATTACTGCTACTGATGATACTCTTATTGAAAGTGGAGATGATTTTGGGTTTAGTGGGTCAACAATTTGACAAATTATGAAAATGACAAAAAAATTTAATAATTTAAATGATACTTTTAATGTAGACACTGAAATAGTATCTACAAATGAGGTAACACCCATTGAAAAAATTGAGAAAATTGCTGCTGGAGTAGATGATGTTAAAAAGGACTATGAATATACTCGTGGAAATTTATACTCATTAATTGAAAAAGGTCAAGAAGCAATTAATGGAATTCTTGAACTTGCTCAAGAAAGTGAAATGCCAAGAGCATATGAAGTTGCTGGACAACTTATTAAAAATGTTGCGGATGCAACAGATAAGTTAATGGATCTTCAGAAAAAATTAAGAGATATTGAAGAAGAAAAACAATCAAAAGGTCCAACAAATGTCACAAATGCACTATTTGTTGGTTCAACTGCAGATTTAGCAAAACTTTTAAAGCAGCAAACTAAGGATGAGAGTGTGTAGCAAGAACTATATAATAAATAGAAAAAAGGATATTGATTAGTAAATGGACGCATATAAAAAGTTTACTCATAAAACTCCACATTTAAAAGGTAAACAACACCAATTGGATCCAAATGTAGATCTAAAGCAATTGGTGCATCACGCAACAGTTCAGTATGTTGATCGTGATGCTGACGGAGATGTTGATGTTTATGACAATCCTAAGAAAGGAATTTCTGACGAAAATCCTGTAAAAGATTTTGGAACCATGTCTAAAAGATTAATGGCAAAACAAAAGGGAGAAATTAAACATACTAAAAGAGGTATGGCATACGAAGAAATGGAAGAAAAAAGATATTGTCCACTGTGCGACAAAAAAGAAACAAGATCTGAATGTTCTTATGGTGAAAAGGCTTGGGATAAAGTCTCAGTAAAAGATGAAGAATATTCAATGGTACGTTCAGAACTTTCTACAATGCTGGGAGCCATTAAAAGACTTCAAAAAAAGGTTGCTAAAGGTGAAGGTAATTTAGAAGCATGGGTTCAATCAAAGATTACCAAGGCAGCAGACTATATTGATACAGCAGCAGATTATATTGATGGTGGAGAAATGGATGAATCATTTACAATAGATGCTACAGCACATAAAGCAGCAGCAAAAAGAAGAAAAATTGAAGCATTAACTACATCACCAAATCCAAACGAAGCAGGTGTAGCAAAAAGAAAATTAGGAAAAACTGCAGAACTTCCAAAGGTTAAAAAAGAAGAAAGACTTGTAGATAAAATTCTTTCAAAACTTCAAGAAGAAGATCCTTGTTGGAGTGGATATAAGCAGCAAGGCATGAAAAAGAAAGGAAAAAAAATTGTTCCCAATTGCGTTCCTGTAGGCGAAGAAACTAAATCAGGAGATTCTTCTCTTCATGACTGGTTTTCAAAAAGTAAATCAAGTGATGGAAAACCAGGATGGGTTCAATTAGGTGGCAAATACGCTGGTAAACCTTGCGCAAAACAACCAGGACAAACTACCAAACCAAAATGTGGTAGTTCAAAAATGGCATCAGAAATGTCACCAGAAGAAGAAGATAGTGCTGCAAGAAGAAAGAGAAAAGAAGATCCAAATTCAGAAAGAAGTGGAAAAGCAAAAAACGTTGCAACTGAAGAATTTGTAAACGAAGATGCATGTAAGGAAAAAGTAAAATCGAGATATAAAATTTGGCCAAGTGCATATGCGTCAGGAGCAGTTGTAAAATGTCGTAAAGTTGGTGCTGCAAACTGGGGAAATAAAACCAAAAATGAAAATGTATCTATTGAAGATGCTAATGGAAACTTATATGCTGAATTTGTAGATTTAATTAAACCAGAACCAATGGTATCTCCAAAGAGTTCTTTCATGTCAAACAATGATCTGGGAGAAGCAACACGTCTTCAATCAGAAACTGGAAATATTATTGCAGTTATTCTTTCTTGGAGAGGAAAAACTTATTCAGTAAGAATGTTTTTTCCACAAGCAGGAATGCCATCAAGAAAGGATATAACTGATGAGATTCAAAAAGTATATCCAGGTTCACAAGTTATTCAATATAATGTTTCAACACTCCAACCGGGAATGCCTTTGATTCAAGTTGTAAACTCTAAGTCAAAAAATTATCTCATGAATAATAAAACAATTGGCGAAGAAACTATTGAAGAAGAAGGTCCTGTATTATCGGTTGGAAGGGGTGAAAAACTTTCAGTAGAAAGAGGTGGTGGACTTACTCAAAAAGGTAGAGATAAATACAATCGTGCTACTGGTTCCAATCTTCAAGCACCTGTAACTGGTGATGTAAAACCGGGAAGTAAAGCAGCTCAGCGTCGTAAGAATTTTTGCTCTCGCAGTAGAAGTTGGGACGGAGAAAGAGGATTGGCAGCAAGAAAACGTTGGAAGTGTTGATTCAATAAATATTTTTAAATTGGGATTAAAATGTGAGTGCTATTATAAAAGTTCCAAATAAAAAATTAAATCCAACTTCTGTCAGGTTAATAGCACAGAAACATTGGGGATTAACCAAAGAGCAGATGAAATGTATGGATGTTCACCATTTTCCACCTAGATGTGAAGGTGGAAGAGATATACCAGAACATCTTTATGTCTGTAGTAAAGAAATGCATAGATATGGATGGCATAATAATGCTTGGTTTATGGAAAATTTAAATAAAGCTACCACGAAAAATATTGGAAAAAAACATAGTGAAGAAACATGCAAAAAAAGAAGTGAAGCATTAAAAGGTCGTTCTTTTGGACACAAATATGAAAGTGGCGAAAAACATCCAAATAGTAAAAAAATTTGTATTAATGGAAAAATTTATGTTTCTCAACAAGAAGCTGCAAATGATTTGGAAATTACAATTCAAGCAGTTTCTTATAGAATGAGAATATGGGGAAAAGAAAGAGGATATTGTTATGTCTGATATTGCAATGAGTCAAATAATTGAAGATATTCAATTAAAAAATACCGATGCTTATTTATCAAATCCCAATCTAAAAAAAGCAAATACTCCAATTGAATTTACTCAAGAACAAATTCTTGAGTTTATGAGATGTAAGGATGATCCCGTATATTTTGCTAAGAATTATATTCAAATCGTTACTCTTGACTATGGATTGCAACCATTCAGGATGTATCCTTTTCAAGAGAAGTTGATTCAAAACTTTCATGATCATAGATTCAATATCTGTAAGATGCCTCGTCAGACAGGTAAATCTACTACTTGCGTATCTTATCTTTTACATTATGCAGTATTCAATGATAATGTAAATATTGCAATTCTTGCAAACAAAGCATCTACTGCAAGAGATTTGCTTTCAAGATTACAATTGGCATATGAGAACCTTCCCAAGTGGATGCAACAGGGTATTCTATCTTGGAATAAAGGTTCGTTGGAATTGGAGAATGGATCAAAGATTCTTGCAGCATCCACCTCTGCATCTGCAGTTCGTGGTGGTTCTTATAACGTCATCTTCTTGGACGAATTTGCGTTCATTCCAAATCACATTGCAGATCAATTCTTTGCATCTGTTTATCCAACTATTTCTTCTGGTAAAAGCACAAAGGTTATCATAGTCTCAACACCTCACGGTATGAATCACTTCTACCGTATGTGGCACGATGCGGAAAGAAGTAAAAATGAATATATTCCAACAGATGTTCATTGGAGTGAAGTTCCAGGTAGAGACGAGCAATGGAAAAAGCAAACTATTGCAAACACAAGTGAACAGCAATTCAAAGTTGAGTTTGAGTGCGAATTTCTTGGATCCGTTGACACACTGATCGCTCCATCCAAACTCAGATCCCTCGTATATGACCACCCTAAGACCCGTAACGCGGGTTTAGACGTATATGTTGAGAGTATAGACCAACACGACTATATAATGACTGTGGACGTTGCAAGAGGCGTAGGGAACGACTACTCTGCGTTTGTAGTTGTAGACATAACTCAGTTTCCACATAAAGTAGTTGCAAAGTATAGAGACAATGAAATTAAACCAATGCTTTTTCCAAGCATTATTTACGAGGTAGCAAAAAATTATAACAATGCTTATATTTTATGTGAGGTAAATGATGTCGGTGATCAAGTAGCAAGTATTCTTCAGTATGATTTGGAATACAATAATCTTCTTATGTGTTCTATGAGAGGTAGAGCAGGGCAAATTGTTGGTCAAGGATTTTCTGGAAAGAAAACTCAATTAGGAGTTAAGATGTCCAAAACTGTAAAAAAAATTGGATGTCTCAATCTCAAAACAATGATTGAAGAAGATAAGTTAACTTTCAATGATTATGACATCATGAGTGAACTTACAACATTCATTCAAAAGCATAATTCATTTGAGGCAGAAGAAGGATGTAATGATGACCTTGCTATGTGTTTAGTAATCTATGCATGGATAGTGGCACAGGATTATTTTAAAGAATTGACAGATCAAGATGTTAGGAAAAGATTATATGAAGAACAAAAAAATCAAATAGAACAGGATATGGCACCATTTGGATTTGTATCTGATGGTTTTGAAAGTGATAGTTTTGTTGATTCTAAGGGTGATAGGTGGTTTACTGATGAATATGGAGACATGTCTCATATGTGGGACTATATGACATAATGGAATTAGATAAACAAATAAAACTTGGACATTTATTACTTACCGATAGGAAATGTAGAGTTTGTAGTGAAACAAAAGATTTAATGGATGGTTTCTATAGAACTCGTAAAGATAGAGGATCTGTGGCATCTTCATATTCTTATGAATGTAAAGATTGTACAGTAAGAAGAATAATTAATTCAAGAAAAAATAAACAAATTTCTGTTGATTGGCAATATCCAGATTGGTAATTTGTTCACTGCACATTTCCCCTCTGTAAAGTAAATTTTTAATAAATAATTTTTAGATAAACTGAGACTTTACGGAGAAAAACATGGCGACTCCTCAATTATCTCCAGGCGTACTCGTCAGAGAGGTTGATTTAACAGTAGGAAGAGCTGATAATGTTTTAGATAACATTGGAGCAA
>Ga0114978_10003455_pt1 | contig 12898 bp, 8 predicted proteins | sample S_140212_EF_Meta_FD_87027 | JGI IMG/M metagenome (GOLD analysis project Ga0114978, IMG submission 87027) | Freshwater microbial communities from Lake Simoncouche, Canada to study carbon cycling - S_140212_EF_MetaG | ecosystem: Environmental > Aquatic > Freshwater > Lake | place: Lake...
AAGGTTCCGGGGCGCCTTGCGTCGGGGCCGTAGAGGTCGAAGGTGCTCTCCGGTTCCTTTGACAGGTCAGTCAGTTCCGGCACCGAAGTCTGCATCCGGAACGCCATTTCGTACTGTGCAATCCGTGCCGAAATCTCGGGATCGCCGATCTCTGACAGTCGTTCCTGATTAAGCTCTCCCAATCCATCCAGCATCTGGCGGCGAACATCGCCACTGACACCCGGAGGATTCGACAGATAGAGCACGGGGTCACCCGACGAACGCATCGACACACCAGCGTGCTTGGTCGGCAGGAAGCCCGAGGCCCACATGCGGGAAAACAGGGCCTGATTCGCTCCACCCGAAGCGAGCCGGGAAATCAGCACCACAAACGAAGGAAGGTCATCGTTCGGGCTACCAATCCCGTACGAAAGCCAGGCCCCCAGCGACGGACGCCCCGGAATTTCACTCCCGGTCGTGATGAAGGTAATCGCCGGATCGTGATTGATCGCATCCGTATGCATCGACTTGATGATACAGATATCGTCTGCGACCCCCGCCATTTCTGGCAGTAACTCGCTGATCCAGGCACCATGCTTGCCATGCTGTGCAAATTTGAAGATCGATGGCGCGACCGGAAAACGAGCCTGACCCGAGGTCATGGTCGTGATCCGCTGGCCGTTCCGCACCGACTCGGGCAAATCCTTATCGAAGTACTCGCCCAATTTGGGCTTATAATCCCAAAGATCCAGCTGCGACGGACCGTCGGCCATAAACATCCAGATGATCCGTTTGGCCTTCGGGGCATGATGCAGGGCCGGCATCATGCCAAAGGTCTGCCGATCACCCCCCGCCGCCAGATCCCCCGCGAAAATGCTGGGATTCATGCAGGCCCCGAGCGCCGCCGCCCCCAGGCCTGTGGCAGACCGGCCAAAAAAGTGCCGTCGAGTCATCGCCAATTTGTATTCAAGAAATGGGTCCATGGTCGATTCCTCTTCTCTTTCGAGTGAATCCCGTGACCCCGACCGCCGGTCGAGGTAACGGGTTCGATGCTCTGTACCGAAACGTGATTTCTCGGGATGAGCCAACAACCGACTCATCCGCATCATGAAACAATGAATAAAACAGATTATCTCGTAATGGTCTCATCCAGGTTAATCAGCAGATTGGCGATCATGGTCCAGGCCGCATACTCACCCGGTTCCAGGGTCGCGTCGCGTGGTGTGTCCCCGTAAGCGAGCAGCTTATCTGCAGCCGGTTTGTCCGCCTGGAAAAAGGCGGTCTGCTTTTCCAGGGTCTTCTTGAGGACCACCATTTCCCGTGGGGAAGGGGGGCGGGCGGTCATCCAGCGGAATCCGTAGGTCAGACGTTCTTCGGGAGTCGTTCCCCCTTCTCGCAGCATCCGTTCGGCCAGCTTGCGTGCGGCATCGATGTACTGTTTGTCGTTCATCAAAGCCAACGCCTGCAGTGGCGTATTGGTTCGAGGTCGGCGGACCGTGCAGTTCTCGCGTGAGGGGGCATCGAAGGTGGACATCGATGGGGGAGGCGCCGTCCGCTTCCAGAAGGTATACAGGCTCCGACGATACAGCGATTCCCCCGCATCCGCCTTGAAATCACGAGTATTACTCCCGACAAACGCCACCGCTTCCCAGATCCCTTCCGGCTGATACGGCTTGACGCTCTTGCCACCCGCGCGTTCAACCAGCAGCCCGCTGGAAAACAGAATCGAATCCCGAATCACCTCGGCGTCATACCGGAAGCGGGGACCACGAGCCAGCAGCTGGTTCTCGGGGTCACGGGTTAGTAGCGCCGGAGAAACTTTCGTCGCTTGCCGGTACGTTCCCGACATCACCATGAACTTGTGCATTCGTTTCACGTCCCAGCCGGTCTGGATGAACTCGGTCCCCAGCCAATCCAGCAGTTCCGGGTGCGTTGGCCAAGTCCCCTGTGCCCCGAAATCCTCGGCGGTTTTAACGATCCCCGTTCCGAAGAACTGTTGCCAATACCGATTCACAATCACGCGTGAGGTGAGCGGATGATTGGGGGAAACCAGCCATTTAGCCAAACCAAACCGATTGTTGGGAACCCCCTCTGGCAGCGGCGGCAACGCCGACGGAACCCCTCGTTCCACCTGTTCGGCCTTCTTGTCATAAGCACCACGCACCAGCACAAAGGCTTCGCGCGGCTGTGGCAGATCTTCACTCACCATCGTTGCGGGGATCGAGGCATCCACCTCTCCCTTTTGCTTGTTTACTTCGGCAATCTTCCCCTGCAGGGCGGCATACGTCGCACGGGTCCCGGTGTTCACATTCTGCAGGAAGTACTCACGCAATTGCTTTTGTTGGTCTGGGGTCCGCTTGGCAGGTTCGAGCTTCAGCCCTTCCTGAACCGGTGCGGGGAGCGTCGTTTTCGGGGTCGGTAATTCTGACTGCTCCCACGCAATTTGCGAACTGAATTCGGTCGGCACCGGCGAAGAACGACTTACTACACCCGCACGGTCCCAGTAACAGGTACCGCCAGACTGAGTAAACGCCCATCCGTTTAGGGTCGCACCGGGGGCGAGTCCCACATCGGCGACATTCACTTCCAGCCGCACCCATTCTCCCGACTTGGGGAGGGGGCCAGCGTGACGTTTTGACACGGTGTTTTTGACGCCAAACGCGATGGCATCTTCATCACCCCAGTTCGCCCGGTGGTCCCAGCTGCCGTCATTGAACTGCAGCATGATCGATTTGGGAAGATTGGCGGGATCCAGATAGACATACGCGAACAAGACATCCCCTTCACCGATCTTCAGTCCTGCTGTGGCACCGGTAAAGAAGTGTTGTGACAAACCGGGTGCTGTTCGGGTCGACGATTTCTCGCCCGAGTAAACCGGTCCTTCCCCTTTGGTCACAAATTTCCATGGGGTGTCACCCTGAGCCTGAGCTCCGGCGGGGAGTTCGTCGTCGATCCAGACCAGTTCCTGGCGAGTCACCGACAGCGCGTCGGCGGGAATCTCGGCCCCGAGCAGCGGATCCACGTACGTACTGTTGGCCAGTTCACTGGCGATCGACTGCTGAATTGAGGCGAGTTGTGCATCGAGATCTCGCTGCTTCTTGAGATGGTCGTCCGAGGGGAGCCTCAGGATCGGTGGTGGCAACAACGCGTTTCCATCCATCGCCGCGTCCGACATCGAATAGAAGTACGAATAGAGCGAATAAAACTCTTTTTGGGTCACAGGGTCGAACTTGTGGCTGTGACAGACCGCACATTGCAGCGTCAGGCCGAGAAAGACAGTCGAGAGCGCCTCGGTACGGTCAACGGCATACCGGACCAGCACTTCATCGTTAATCGATCCCCCTTCGCTCGTCGAAACATTACAGCGATTAAAGCCCGAGGCGACCTTCTGATCCACCGTCGCATTGGGAATCAAATCTCCCGCCAGCTGCTCGATCGTGAATTGGTCGAACGGCAAATTCTTGTTGATCGCGTTGATCACGTATTCACGATAAGGCCACATCGATCGTTCGTTGTCGAGATGCAAACCATGCGTGTCACCGTAACGCGCGGCATCCAGCCAGATCCGGCCCTGGTGCTCGCCATAACGCGGTGATTGCAACAGTCGGTCCACGACGCGTTCATACGCTTCCGCAGAATTGTCTGACAGAAACGCGTCGACTTCTTGAGGAGTCGGTGGCAAACCGGTCAAATCGATGGTGGCCCGCCGAATCAACGAAATTTTATCCGCTTCCGGTGCCGGGGTCAGACCCTCGGCTTCCAGACGACTCAGCACAAATCGATCAATTTCATTCCGGACATGTTCCGTGAACCGCGTGGCGGGTGGCTCACGACGGACAGCCGGAATAAAAGACCAGTGTCCTTGAAATTCGGCTCCCTGCGCCACCCACTGCTTCAGAATTTCAATCTCTTCGGGACTGATCGACTTGCCGCTGTCAGGGGGTGGCATCTTCTCGTTCGGGTCGGTCGAAATGATCCGGGCAACCAGACCGCTCGATACGAGGTCTTTCGGAACAATCGCCGTCTGGCCAGATTCCAGTTTCGCCGTGGCAATTTCGGGCTTGTCCAGCCGAAGTCCCGCCTGCAGCTGATTCTTGTCGGGACCGTGACACTGATAACAATTGTTCGACAGAATCGGTCGCACGTCACGATTAAATTCGATCTTGCGATCCGCAGCCATCACCACCGAAGAGGCGGATAAGGCACAGGCGGATACGGCAACCAGACTGATTGCGACCACCTCATGCATCAATCGCCAGGGCCATCCAGGCAAAACGCGAAACGGAAGATTTGCAAACAGCGAGCCTCCACCAGTAATACTGCAGGCCTGAGGCAACGGTGGGTACCGTAAATTGTCCATGCGAGGTTGTCCTCGATAAGAGATAACGCGGGAAGGATCGTTGGCAGGGGTTCTTCGCGATCGTGAAATCACGAACGGATCTTATCAATGACAACCAATTTGACCAGGAATGTCAAACTGTGTTGCTGTCTCTTACGTCCAAATCGCGAAAAACACGAACGAAAGTTCGAAAATAACGAGATTTTTGAGTGATTGTCTCGCGTCGATGGCATTCCACAACGCGATCAATTGAGGTCCACGTGTGGAGGGCGGGGGAGTTTACCGGCGAGTTTGCTTGATTTTCCACAGGCATCTCCGATATTGTCGGCAAACTTCCCCCAGATCAATTCGTTAATCGGGATTCGACCGCAAAGACTGCCGAGGGTATCTATGGCGAAAAAAAAAGCCACCGGAGGGCTTGAAGGAACTCGTGTTCGCGTGAAGCCCGGTGTCAATTCTCCGGAGTTTTCCGAGATTTCCGTTGCGGGTTGGACCGGAACGGTCGTCGAGACTTCCGGCAAGCCACCTGCTCAGATGGTCATCGTCGAATGGGACGCCGTGACGCTCGCTGCCATGCCACCGGAATATCTCGCAAAGTGCGAATCGCAACAGCTTTACCACCTGATGGCGAGTCTTTCTGCGAATGATATCGAGCCGGTCGCCTGAAAGCGCGCGCCAACTTCACTACAATCCAGTACGCAAACATCAGCCACCGTGGTGAATCCTGTTGGCTGCGACCAGATTGACTGTGAAGAGGATTTTGGAAATGTCGAACGCTTTGAAGCTCGGTGTGAATGGGGCGGCAGGTCGGATGGGTCAACGAGTTGTCGCCTTGGCAACTCAAGACAAGGCATTACGGGTCACCGCCGCCTACGAATCAGCCTCGTCCACGCGATTGGGCTATGACGCAGGAGAATTGGCCGGAGTGGGAAAACTGAATGTTCCCCTCCAGTCGACCATCGAACATGCGGTCGATGTGATCATCGATTTCTCGACCCCCGCAGGCTGCATGCACATCCTGAAACTGTGCGAAGCCCGTCAGATCCCGCTTGTCATTTCTACGACAGGACTGACTGCCGAGCAGCGAGCCGAGGTCGCCTCAGCCGCCCAGACCACGCCGATCCTCATGGCCCCCAGCATGAGTCTCGCGGTGAACATCGCGATGAAACTGGTTGGCGACGCCGCTCGGGCACTGAGGGATCATTCCAGTGGGGTCGATGTCGAAATCATCGAACGTCATCACCGTTATAAAGAGGATGCCCCCAGCGGCACGGCGCTCAAGTTCGGCGAAATCGTCGCCCGCGAAATGGGCCAGACCGACCATGTTCACGGACGGGAAGGACAGACAGGCCAACGGCCACGAACGGAAATCGGCTATCATGCGGTACGAGTCGGCGATAACGTCGGCGAACATACCATCGTCTTCGGCATGTTAGGTGAAACGCTCGAAGTGGTCGTTCGGGGCCAATCCCGAGACAGCTACGCACTCGGAGCACTGACCGCCGCCAAATTCCTGGTCACCCAGTCGGCGGGACTCTACACCATGAACGATGCCCTGGGCCTGTAATGATCCCTGTCGGTCCACCAGCCGATCTGCCGATGCGGTCGGTGACCGAGGATCGTTTTCAGGACTGGATCACTCGACTTTCCCCACACAGAGACTCTCACTCCGAGACTCTCATCACAAAAGTCGCTCACTGCTGGACTGCCACCGATCGCAGCCCCAGTGGGTAGGAAAACGGAATCAAGATGAACTCGCCAGACACCATTCCCTTTGATGTTGAATCGGTCCGTCGCGATTTTCCCATTCTTTCGCAGCGGCTACTGCATGATCGCCCGCTCGTTTATCTCGATACCGCCGCCACCTCGCAAAAACCCCAGATTGTGATCGACAAGGTGGTCGAATGCTTCCAGCAGTACAATTCGAATGTTCACCGCGGAATCCATCAGCTGGGTGATCGCATGACGACCGAGCTGGAAGCGGCGCGTGAGAAAGTCCAGCTGTTGATCAACGCGTCAGAAGTGGACGAAATCGTTTTCACTTCGGGAACGACGATGTCACTGAATATCGTGGCACACGGCTGGGGGCGCAAGTTTCTCAAGCCGTGTGACGAAATCCTCGTCAATCCGATGGAACACCATGCCAACCTGGTCCCGTGGCAACTGGCCGCCAAGGCAACCGGGGCCGTGCTGAAATACCTCCCGCTCACCAGCGATGGCCAGCTGGATCTTGGCCAGTTGGATCAGCTTTTGACCCGGCGAACCCGGATTTTGGCCGTCACGGCCATGTCAAATGTGCTGGGGACCATCAATCCCATCGCGGAACTGGCTCGACGAGCCCATGCTGTTGGGGCCTTGATCTGTGTCGATGGTGCACAAAGTGTCCCGCATGGGAATACCGACGTGCGGGGGATGGGGATCGATTTCCTCGCCTTCTCGGGACACAAACTTTACGGACCGACGGGAGTCGGTGTGCTGTACGGACGCAAAGAATTGTTGGAGGGGATGGATCCGTTTCTCGCGGGTGGGCACATGATTCGCGAGGTCTTTGAGCAAACCTCGACGTGGGCCGATCCCCCCGCGAAATTCGAAGCGGGGACTTGTCCCTTTATTGAAGCGGTGGCACTCGGCACCGCCATCGACTACGTGCAGGGATTGGGGCTCAAGCGAATTGCGGCCTATGAACACGAATTATCGGTGTATGCCCATCAACAATTGCAGGAAATTGCCGGAATGACCATCCTTGGTCCCGCTGTGGAAAAGAAAGGAGCGATCCACAGTTTCGTGATCGACGGACTGCATTCGCACGACTTGTCGGATTTGCTGGACCGTGAGGGGGTAGCGATTCGTGCCGGGCACCATTGTACCATGCCACTGCACGACCTGTTGGGCCTGACCTCGTCCGCCCGGGCGAGTCTCGCCTTTTACAACACCCGTACCGAGGTCGACCAATTGGTCGCTGCGATCCTGGCGGCCAAGAAAGTCTTCCAGCGACGCAGCCCTCGACCGGCCTGAGGTGGAGGCCGAGCCAAACTCCGACCCCGGCCCCCGGCCACGGCCACGCCCACGGACCCCAGACCACGGATTCCAATTCTGATCGTAACAATAACTGATAACAATCCCCTCTTATCAAGGTGATTCCTGGCGATGAACGAACGAGATCCGATTGTGATTACGGGGATCGGCCTGGCAGCCCCGAACGGGAGTTCTCGTGGCGAGTACCGGGCGGCATTGCTGCAAGGGCGATCCGGGGTCGTGGCGTTTGAGACTCGCCATCTGGGGATCGTCCCTGCCGGCGTTTGCGAATTCGATGAATTCCAATATCAGCGGGCTTCGGTACGCAGAAAAGGGACCCGGGCCGGTTCGGTCGCGATTTACTGTGCGCGACAGGCCCTGCAGGATTCCCAATTGGACTGGCCGAACGTGGCTGTCGATCGAGTCGGGATTTGCTTGGGGATCACCGAACATGGGAACGTCGAAACGGAAAACCAGATTCACGAACTGGGACAATACAACAACGATTTAGGGACTTGGTCGAATTATCACAACTCGCGAACGGTCGCCAACAACCCGGCGGGTGAGGTTTCGATCAACCTGGGAATCACCGGGCCGCATCTGACCATCGGAGCGGCCTGTGCCGCTGGGAATGCGGGGCTGATTCATGGTGCCCAGTTGCTGACACTGGGGGAAATTGATGTCGCGCTGGCGGGGGGAGTCTCGGAAAGCATTCGATCCTTCGGCATTTTCGCCAGTTTCCATAGCCAACGGGCTCTGGCGCGCCATGACGATCCAACGAAAGCCTCACGCCCCTTCGATCTGAATCGGAACGGCATCGTCGTTTCGGAAGGGGGCGGGGTCTTTGTGCTGGAACGGTTGTCAGACGCCCGGCGGCGTCACGCCCGGATCTATGCGGAAATCGCCGGTTATGCCATGAATTCGGATGCCCGCGACCTTGTGAACCCCTTTTCCGAACGACAACGCCAGTGCATGGAACTGGCACTCCGTCGGGCCGGCATTGATGCGGACGAGGTCTGCTATCTGGGAACCCACGCCACAGGAACCGATCGTGGCGATGCGGTGGAATGTGAATCGATTCAGGGATTGTTCGGTGACCGCAGTGGCATCCACATCACCAACACCAAAAGCCTGATCGGTCATACGATGGGGGCCGCCGGGGCGATGGAGACCGCCGCGCTGTTATCCGCGTTCGAGGACGGGCTGATTCACCCCACCATCAATCTTGATGATCGAGATCCTCAATGTGACCTCAAGCAGCTCGTCACCCAGTCCCCGCGTGATCTGGGGAACTTCGAGTATGGCATGGTCAATTCGTTCGGGATGCTGGGAATCAATTCGACCGTCGTCCTGCGACGCCCCCGCCAGCCAATGATCTGAACGGATGGGGTGAAGGAATTCGCTTCCCTGCTGGTCAAACAGGAGTCTGATCCACGACCGGGCGAAATGCCGGAATTGACTGCTGCTCCCGTCGATCAAAGCGACTCGATCTTCTCTTCCCGTTGGGAAAGCCGTGAGGACCTTTCAGCTGTTAACACTCCCTGTATTCCAGCGTTGGCGGACCCCTGAATCACGGTTTCGGGTTGATGTCGCATCACGACGACTGGCACGGACTCCTGTTCGCCTCTTGCGGGAAGAATTGAATTGGCGAATTTTTTCCAATTGGCCAACATTCCTCCACACGCGGATGGCAAACGGCTGTATTCATCCAAAAAAAACTCTGGATCCCGTAATCGTCTCGTTTTTCTCGAACTATTTTGTTTGGCATTGTTTTTGCGGTCGGTGTTACGCAGCGTTTAACGCGTTCATTTAGTGGATTGAAAAATTTTTCGAATACTTGGGATCCCTTCATTTTTTGGATCACCACGAGTTGTCTTTCAGTCTTGTGGCCTTGATGCCACTAAACCGGTCTTTTCGGACACGGATCGGACTCATTGTATTTCTTGCTTTCAGTACAATAGTTTTTTGCTAATTTTAAATTTTAAATCGTTTTTTTGAAACGATTCTCGTCCCGTCGAGAAGGGTGACCTTTTGGCGTTTTGCTGATTAGCAATCCGCCGAGTGGCTAAGGCCGCCGTTTGCGAGTGTGGCCATGAAATCGGCCTGTGTCCAATAATGCCTTTTTTGGAGTGTTGTGATGAAGCATTTGTCGATGAGTCGTCTGTTTGTACTGCTCGCTATGGGTGGCACCATTGTCTGCACAAGCGCCCAGGTGACGCGGGCGGGTAACATTACGGTCAATGCGGGCTACGACCTTCTTCAGACTGCGGGGACCACGCAGTTTATGGGGATTTCCTTCACCAGTGTACCGCTCAACACATTCGATTTCGGTGGCTCGATCGGTGTGAAAACCGTCCTGAAAACGGACACGATCCTCCAACGCATGTCGGACGCGGTTGTATCTGCTTCTGGCGATACCGTACGTGTTGCAGAGCAACTTGATGCCTTGCAGATGAAATCGGTGAACCCCTACACGGGAACGGATTTTGGCGCGCCGATCACGAATCAGTACTTGTATGTGACGCTTCAAAGTGCCCGAGTTGGGGGTGGGACGATCAGTACGGGATATTCCGACATTACAATCAATAGCGTCGGGTCCGGTCAATCCGGAACGTTTTTCTCGCATCTGGACGTGTTTTACGATATTCATGCGGGGTCATTGACGGCCACACCGATCTTCTCGAATTCCTCAACGTTTATGCCACTTTCGCTCGACTCATCGAACAACGCTTGGCAAAATACGGTACCGACCGGCACAAATAGCCCACTGATTAACCTTGTAAACTACAAGCTGAACGGTACCAGTACTCTCAATGATTTTTGGCTAGCAGGGGCCGGCATCACCCATGATTCTACCGGCGCCAACCACCATGATGTCGTTCCCGCTGACTGTCCCGAACCGGGGAGTTTTGCGATGCTCGCAATCGGCGCAATGGGCCTGGTTGGCTACCGCTGGCGTCAACGTGCAAAGAAATCGTAATCGATTGAGAATTACCACGAAATTGGCTCGGTCGAGACCACAAGTCTTGCTCTGCCGTCCCTTTTATCGCCATGGATGCACTCTCGCTACGAAGTGATCCGACTCTGAGTCCACTGCAAGCAACGTTTTAACCGGGGTGGGGATACGAACGATCCGCTCGCTGCGACCAAATTAAGACGGATCCGCGAATCCCCGCACCAGGTTTTTTTCCGGACAATCATTTTTCTGTCAATAACCTTGGTGTCGTAAGTCTAAGAGGCGGTGTCCCAATCACCAGCACCAGCGCGAGAAAGAGATCTCTCGCTGGATGGTGATCGGGGATCAGGTGTTTCAATCTTTTTCAGTCCAAGATTTCCTCGGTGCTGTCGCGACGCAATGGAACGTGGGGGTGTCGCAATTCCGTTTTTTGGTCTATCGACTGATAGCGAAATGTCCTGATGTTTGACTGCACGTGCGGTCAACGCAGGGTTTGTGTGTGAATGGATGCATTCGTTTGTATCCGACTGTGGGGTCGTCTTATTTGGGAGGTCGTCAATGTATCGATCAATGAAGAGTCTGTTTTTGGCCGCAACGATGGCTGCTATAGGATCCGTTCCTTACCAGTGTGTATCAGCGGGAACGGTGACCATCGACAGAGGTTATGATTTGCTAATTACCACTCAGGCAAATTTTAATGGAATCGATTTTGTCGGGAATCCGATCAATTCCTTCACATTCCCGGGAAACACTGACCCGACTAACGTGAGTCTGACGGACACCATTGTTCAACGTACGGGTGTCACTGGGGTCGGCGGCGATCTGACGTTAGTCGATGGTGCATCAGGGACTATGGATCTCAAATTTTTAGCGCTTTCGTTGGTTTCAACGGCGTCTATTAATGGACACTATCTTTATACAAATATCAATGCCACGGAATCGGCGATGTCGACGGGGACCATCACTTTTGACCACACTACAGCAGACGGCGGGACTTGGGTGAATGAGTTCGACTTGCATTTCGATGTCCATTTAGACTCGGTCAATGGCAGCGTTTATCTGGCGGATGTGTCAACACACTGGTCAGGGTCCGGGACCTGGGGGCCATTCGTCGATCCTGCGACAGGAAATGTAGACAGTTGTTGTATTCATATCACAGGGAGCCATACAAACTATAATGATCCAACCGGCCATCTGCATGTGATTGATACCTACATGTGTTATCCGTGCCCCGAGCCGAGCAGTGCTGGTCTGCTTTTGTTAGGAAGTTCCTTGGGGGGTGTTTTCCATTGGCAAAAAATACGTGCAAAAAAACAAATCGGCAACGTGGCGTGATCCCTCTCCGGGTAGTCAGGATGTCCATATGTATTGGCGATATCCTGAACCTCGAAGTGGGTAACAACCAAGGCTGACATCAAGGAGTGATCTGTCTCCCGTTCGGCGCGGATTTCGGAAGATGCCCGTACCATGGTTTCTCTGCTGCCGCAACGGCGGAGTGACACGACATCGTGACCCGTTTGCCGGATCTCCCATGCGGGTGATTCGGCAAATTTGGGTGATGATGAAAACAAAATGGGAATTCATAGCACACCCACTTCAAGATAAAAACTTTGGCAGTTTTTCCAGAACGCCTGGCGGACGCGGGGTTCACCAGGGGGCTCGTCGGTGGCAAAGCACCGATCCGCTGCCGGCGATTTCAGGAAATTTTGACGCTAGAACGCTTTTTTATGAAACGGGACGGGTTTTCGTGCGTTAAACCTCACGAGCCTAAAAACGAAACGCTGCTGTCAGGCTCACGGATTACCGTAGCTCAAGACTTGTTGATGGGCGCAGGATGGCCGGTTACCAGGATCTGCCTTCTTGGTGAGTTCGTATTATTAAGGGGAAATATCAATGTCCATCGAAATCAGCGCCGAGCCGCGAGGCAAACTCCGCGCGGAGCTACTGGGGTTATTGCAGGGGGTGGTTCATGATGAACTCGCAGCAGCGGATCTTGCTGATGACCAGCCCATCGCCGCACAAATCTCGCTCGATAGTATGGATTTTCTCGATTTCGTAATCGAAATTCGTAAGAAACTCCGCGTCGAGATCCCCGAGGAAAAGTATGTGGAATTGGTCACGATTCAGGGACTGCTGGACTACATCCTTGTGCAACAGGCGATCCTCGCACACCAGTCGACCACGAATTGGGAGTTGACCAGTGCCTAGTACGCACCCCGTCACAAAAAATGGGATTGGGACATTACTCCGGCAGCGGATGTTCCATATCGATGCTGCCGAGGTAACCTTTTCCCGACGGGGATTTGTCCCAGGTTCCGCCGCGGCACAAGGGCATCTCGAACAAATTGGGACCGCGTTTCTCTCGGGGTATCACGCCGCGATTGATCAAGGCCTTACGACATCGCTGGCTCAGATTTTATCACAGACTGATTCCGAATATCGGGGTTTTGCCTTCGAGGGGGCTGGAATGGGCTTGGGCTTGCTCGACAGCTTTTCGTTACGACGAGGAACTCGGTGGCAACGATTTGTGGACGGCATCGGTCGTCCCCATCGATATGTTGTCCATGTGGGACTTGGCTGGGTCGTGGCGCGACTCCCGTGGCTCAGAT
>Ga0114978_10003456_pt1 | contig 12898 bp, 13 predicted proteins | sample S_140212_EF_Meta_FD_87027 | JGI IMG/M metagenome (GOLD analysis project Ga0114978, IMG submission 87027) | Freshwater microbial communities from Lake Simoncouche, Canada to study carbon cycling - S_140212_EF_MetaG | ecosystem: Environmental > Aquatic > Freshwater > Lake | place: Lake...
ATAATAAACAAAAATGGCAGGAGGTCTTATGCAACTTGTAGCTTACGGCGCCCAAGATGTCTATCTTACGGGCAACCCTCAGATTACCTTTTGGAAGGTGTCTTACAAACGTCACACCAACTTTGCAATGGAGTCCATTGAGCAAACTTTTAACGGTCAGGCTGATTTTGGTAGACGTGTAACCTGCACTATTTCTCGTAATGGTGATTTGGCTTACCGCACTTACCTTCAGGTTACTCTTCCCGAGATTAACCAGTCCATGAAGGGTTCTGCCCAGGATGGTGTTTATGCTCGTTGGCTTGATTTCCCCGGTGAGCAGTTGATTTCTCAGGTTGAAGTTGAGATTGGTGGTCAGCGCATTGATCGCCAGTATGGTGACTGGATGCATATCTGGAACAACCTCACTCTTCCCGTTGACCAGCAGCCCGGTTATTATGCCATGGTCGGCAACACTACCGAGTTGACTTTCATAACCGATCCTTCTTTCAATGCCATCGATGGTCCTTGTCAGGCAAACGCCCCTCGTCAGGTTTGCGCTCCTCGTAACGCTCTCCCCGAGACTACTCTCTATATCCCCTTTCAGTTCTGGTACTGCCGTAACCCCGGTCTTGCCCTGCCCCTCATCGCTCTTCAGTATCACGAAGTCAAAATCAACTTGGATATTCGTCCCATCGATGAGTGCTTGTGGGCTGTTGGTTCTCTCAGTTGCGGTGCTTCCAATTCCGGTACTTCTACTGCCGGTGGTCGCGTCAACACTGCCTACAACCAGTCTCTTGTCGCTGCCTCTCTCTATGTTGACTACGTCTTCTTGGATACCGATGAGCGCAGACGCATGGCTCAGAATCCCCACGAGTACCTTATTGAGCAGCTGCAGTTCACTGGTGATGAGTCTGTCGGTTCTTCTTCCAACAAAATCAAGCTCAACTTTAACCACCCCGTTAAGGAGCTTATTTGGGTTGTCCAGCCCGATCAGAACGTTGACTACTGTTCTTCTCTCGACTGCAACCAGCTTCTGTACAGGCTTCTCGGTGCTCAGCCCTTCAACTACACTGATGCGGTCGATGCTCTTCCCAATGCTATCCATGCTTTTGGTGGACACGATGCTGTTGCCCAGACTACTGGCTCCTTCATCAATGGTTCTGGTCTCTTTAATGAAGCTGGCGCTATCGATGTCTCCAACGTTTACTGGTGGCAGCAGGGCGACGCTGCTGGCGCATCTGGCACTGGTTATGACCAGATGGACGCCGCTCCCGGCTTTAGCGGCAGAATCCCTTACGAGAACTCTGGCGTATCTGATGCCGGCACTTTCGTCCTTACCGAGACTTCTCTGGACCTTCACTGCTGGGGCATGAACCCCGTCGTCACCGCTAAGCTCCAGCTTAACGGACAGGACCGCTTCTCTGAGCGCGAAGGCACTTACTTTGACCTCGTCCAGCCTTTCCAGCACCACACTCGCACCCCCGACACCGGTATCAACATTTACTCTTTTGCGCTCCGCCCCGAAGAGCATCAACCAAGCGGATCGTGCAACTTCTCCCGCATTGACAATGCTACCCTTCAGCTTGTTCTCTCCAACGCCACCGTTGAGGGCACTAAGACTGCCAAGGTTCGTGTCTATGCTACCAATTACAACGTTCTCCGTATCATGAGTGGTATGGGAGGCCTTGCCTATAGCAACTAAACACCTTTTTGTTACCATATATGGTCTTGTATTTTTACTACTATTTTAATAATTAACTCTTGCTTGTTAATTATTAAAGCAAAAAATAATATATATTGTATAAAGGGCTTAAAGAAAGGCTGTTATATAGAGTATAACGCCCTATAAACACCGATATGGACATTGTAAAAGCATTTAATTCAAATAACTTGCACACAGAAGTAGTTATAAAAGGAACAAAAACTGATCCATTATTCCGCGCGAGTGATATTGGGGTGGTTCTTGAAATTAGTAATATAAGAACATCAATTATGGATTTTGATGAATCTGAAAAGGTAGTTCATAGTATGAACACCCTTGGTGGCAATCAAGAAGTGACATTTTTGACAGAAAAAGGGTTATATAAAATGCTCTTTCGTTCGAGAAAGCCGATTGCCCAACGTTTTCAAAATTGGGTTTGTGAAGTAATTAAAGAAATAAGATTAAATGGATTGTATGAATTACAAAAAGAATTAGAACAAACAAAAAATGAAATGTCTGCTATAGAAACCACCAAAAATAAAGAAATGGAAGAAAAATTAATTAAACAAAAAGAACTAGATAATGAAAAATTTCTACTCAAACAATTTAACAATGCTGGGAATATGGTTTATATTATTAAAGTTAAAACATACGAAAATGGTTCATATGTTGTAAAAATAGGAGAAAGCAGAATAGGAATTATGGGTAGATATAATGATCATAAAAGTAAATACGATGAATGTACACTACTTGATTGTTTTTGTGTAAATAAAAGTAAAGACTTTGAGTATTTTCTTCATAGTCATAATATTATAAAACCAAATATAGTAAAAAATTTACCAAATCATACAAACGAAAATGAATTGTTTTTAATAGGAGGTAACCTTACATATAAAGTATTATCAAAAATAGTTAACGATAATATAGATAATTACAACTACAAAGTAAATGAATTGTTGCTTGAAATTGAAAATTTAAAATTTAAAAATCATGAAAATTCTGTCAGTACACATGTAAACAATGATAATGAATTATTAAATGAAATAATACATACTAATAAAATTTTATTAAGTAAAGTTAATTCTTTAGAACAAACAAATAAAGAAATATTAAGTAAATTAAACTCACAACAAGAGAAAAAAATAGTTACCGGCTTTAATCAACAACTACCTAACCTCGGTCCAAGACTCCAAAAAATAAATCCCGAAACATTACAATTAATTAAAGTTTATGAATCCGTTACAGAAGCAATGAATGAAAGTAAACATATAAAGAGACCAAGTGTAATGAAAGCAATAACAGAAAACACTATTTATTGCGGTTTTCGTTGGTTACTAGTTGAAAGAAATTTAGATCCAAATATTGTACATGAAATTAAACCTACAAAAGAAACAAAAGTTAAAAACTTAGGTTACATAGCTCAACTAGATAAAGAAAAAACCAAAATAGTAAATGTATATATAGACAGAAAAACTGCCGCACATTTTAATGGTTATGAATCTTCATCGGCGTTAGACAATCCAGTAAAAAATAGTACATTAGCTAATGGTTTTTATTATATATTATATAATAATTGTGACGAAAAGTTAACTAGCAAATTTGAAGAAATAAATGGAGCACCAATACTATACAAAAACGGGGTTGGTCAATATGACGCAAATAATAACTTAATAAAAGAATTTGAATGTAAATACGACTGCATTAAATCCTTAGCAATAAGCGACAAAACTTTAACAAAAGCACTTACCAAAAATATCCCATATAATGGACACCATTACAGAGAAATAGGTGAAAAATTGAAGATGGTGTAAATATATTTTTTTCAAGCAAAAAACAAAAACAATATAAAATTGAAACGTTTTATATTGTTTAATTATGACATTAAGAATTGTAACATCATATCGCCTCCAATGCGCCCTCTTCAACTTGTCAACCCCATCGACCTTATACCCGGAAAAACATACCTGATTCGAGAAAAACGCCCCGAATATGCGCACCTAAACTGCAAAGGAACATTTGTCAAAAATGATTATCCACAGCATCCGTCTCAATGCACTATTACACACTTCACAAATGTTGTTGTTACGGGTAATAAAAAAAGTGGTGACCTAGGACTTCAAGATGCGTATTGGAACTACTATGAAGCTGATGCAGTCATACGTGCATATACAAATCACGTCCTTCGTGAAATTACAGGCGACCCGTCGTTTGTTGCTTATTCGCCGACAATATAATCTTCCAGTAAAAAAGATGTAATCATCTCTCCGTCGTTCAGGTCAACCTCTATATTAAATCCGCGCTCTTTAAACCATTCCTTAAAACGATTAAATGCATTCCACCCTTTTACATATCCACCGATAACCAGTAGTTTCAAAGCATTTTTAATATATTTCTCATTAATTGTACAACATTCGCGGCTACTATCTTCATCTACACGTCCGATAAGTGTCCCCATCATTAGCATGTATTCATAATCAATGTTTTTATCAAATGAAACAGGAAATGTAATAATAATTCTGTCACGAGAAAATCCAGCATTATGTCCACCAAAACCGAAAAAATTCTCATATTCCCATCGATGAACTTGTTTTAATGGTCGATGCAAGTGTACCGTAAAAGGTTGTTCAAAAATAATTACACTTATTTTCGCCGTTAATACATCGGACTCGGCGTATTGATTGTATGTCGCAGTCCATGTTATATTTGCGTGTTTTTCTAGAAACCGTTTTGCAAACTTATCATTCATTGTCAAAATCATACACCCGCGATCGACATAGTAATTCTTTTGCAAGTCCTTGAATTTTGATATTACATCAAGATATGTAGTCGTATCAATAATTTCAGATGTCATAGATGTAGCACATCCTACATATGCTCCGCATGCTTCCATTTTATTCTACCTTTTCGTGTAAGTTGTTACATAGTATCATGGCAATCTTTTTATATTGTTTTGATATACTTATTTGCCACACTTTAAAAAAGGTACAAAATAATATAATATTACCGTAATATAGTACACAACATGTATAAAACGGCAAAAAGATGTCGTCTTGTAATAGGAAGAAAAGAAACATGTTGTATAAATCCTAAACGCGGATATTGGTGTTGGAGTAAAAAAACAAAGAAGCGAATATGGCGTAAAATGAAACGTACTTGTTGTAGAAAATAATTTAGGGGAATATACATTTTTAGGGAAACGCAAATTATTGTTTTACACCCCCCCGTACATGTAAAATGCCATTTTTTAATATGTTACTATAGTACTATAGTAGTATAATAATATGAATTATAATCCATCCGTTTGTGTGTCTACTATTTGTATGTCTAGTATAGTAGATTCAATTGATACTTCGATTTCTATGAAAATATTTAAAAATAGAGAAGAATCAGCATTTTCTCATATTTTTAACTCTAAGTTGGTTAAAATACCATTAAATACATTTAAGAATGATAATGTTGATAATTTTGATTCGGTTAGATTACAAAAATCAGCAGTAAAAGCATATCCGTTAGTTGATAGACCACGCGGCAATGAAGATATAAGTAGTGTCAAATATTATCAAAAACAAATACAACAAAAAAAAGAAATTACACCAGTTTGGATGATACAAAAAAATAAAAAATATATACTATTGGATGGAGCACACAGAATTGTAGCAAGTTTTATAGAAGATATACCCGTATACGCTTATATAATTACTATTTAATAAAGTTACAAATACATAAATACATAAATACATAAATGACTTTTATATATATATATATATATCATCGTATATAACTAACATATTCTTGGAGCTTTATAATCAGAACGAATAAGGTCTAGGTAGTTTTGTCCCAGTGCAATACGTCGATAAGCATAGTTGTTTAAGTATTTAAGTATATTACTAGTAACTTTCAAATCTTTTTTATATGTTTTTTCCGTTTTACTTATATGTGATACGAAGTCTGTTCCTGTTAAAAACCGCGTAGGATGTTTATTCATTAAATCAACATAAAATTGTCTATGACTCGTATATTTAAATTTGCGATTATATAAAATATTCCAACTAATGTCACAATATAAATTTTTATATTTATTTAACAATTCATTTAATACATCTGTATGTTCTTTTGAGCTAATATTATTCAACTCTTTACTCAATCCTAGATGTGACAGTATAATGTTATTATTTGGATATAATTTTAATATATTTTCGAGTAGCGGCAAGTATTTAAAATTATCTTTATTATTTCCTAAATCCAAATGAATTGCTAGTGGTATTTTTCTTTTTTTCAAAATCTTCATAAATGATACCCATTTTGGAATATCGCGCATTGATATAGGTTTATGACCATTTTTGAATAATGCTTCCTTTACAACCTGTACTTCACCCATCCAATTAAATAATCCTGGGTATTCTTTATCCAAAAAATATATACCTTCAACAACTTCGTCCGGTTTTGACAAGTCTGGAAATGTCATAGATAGGTTTACCTTGACACCACTTGCTTCTGGTTTATGTAAATTATTATCTAATACTAGTTGTGCGCTAATAATATCATTTGTTATAGATGGCTTTAATTTCACTCCCGGGCAGTCTTTATAGTGTGTACACGGTTGGTCTGTCGGTAATTTTTGACCTTTACCATCTATATTTGCAAATAGTATACCATTTTTATTCAAAATATTTATCATTTTTTTAAACTCAATTGGTGGTCCTCCGAATGGACGCATATGAAAATGTGCATCAACTACCGCAGTTTGTTTGTTATTCCTTTTTGTTCTATTAAAACATTTACTCTTTTTCCCTTTGTAATATTTTAAAGTTATATTTTTCATCTTATTTTATAATTATAATTTAATTTATAATAAATTCAACATTTTCAACATATTATTACTAAAAAAAGTAATAATATATTCATTCAATCCCATCGCACGGTACGGCACGGTACGCCCTTAAATTTGTCCGCGCACAAACATGCTAATCAACTCCGGCGTCGATGTGTCAAATCCCGCCAAGTTCAATGTATTCTTGTCTGTCGGGTCAGCAATTGACAAATTGTTTGACGCCATTCCAATCACGATCAGTTTCGCATCCACGCCTGTTGCTTTGCGATATTGCTCCAGCGCCACTTGGGGATGAATAGTTGGCGCGTATGTTTCACTGTCCGTATATACGCAAAATACATCAAATACAATTCCCGACTGGGTATACATTTTCAGCGCCTCGGTCATCGGCAAAGCACAATCTGTAGAACCAAATGGCACATCCGTCGCCTTAATTGCGTCCTGAATCGTCATCTCGGGGCGAATCTTCCCATTGAAATTATAAAACACATTACTGAACCCATAGATGTGGACGTTTTGTGCACCCTCGGCATGTAGCGTCATCATCGCCATCGCGACTGAACCCTCGCGTGGTGTAATATTTTTTGCTCCTGCGCACATACACATCGTCATACTTCCAGATACATCCAACCCAATCATGTATCGTTTCCCCGTCGATGTAATATTGCCAAACGCCTGTCGAAATGTAGTTGAAAGTGCGGATGTGATATATGAATTTGGCGTCCACGTCATCGAACCAAGGTCGCCCTTTCCTTGCGAATACGTTTTCATTCCGACCAGAACTTGAAGTGGGTGAACCTTGGAATCCTTGACCGATTTGGGGTCGGTCAGCATTTTAATAATGTCCGGTTCTCTTGTAGATGTAATGCCGACCTGTGAGAGTTTTCCAAGATTGCGAATCAAAGCTGTCATTCCCATTCCGCCCAAAAGTGCATTCCAGATTTGCGGTGTATTGAGAAGCTCCGTTGGCAAATGTTCGCGCTGAATTTTCTTGTTCTGTTCCATCAGCGCAACGGCAGTAGCCGCGTCCTTCTTTTCACCTGTCTTTGCCAATTCAAGCAATGCTTTGAGGAATCGCGCCGTTGCCACGAGAGGGTCTTCTACCACTCTTTTTGATTCGGATTCGGGTGCTGGAGTTCGAGCTGGCACGATGGCTTCCGCGACAACAATCGGTTCAATAACCGGCTCAACGCCCGCACCCAAGTAGATTTTTTTGGTCGTGTCGTATGAGATGTCTCGCAAAGATTTGGTCGACGAAATGAGAGAACCATTGTAACGAAATACGAAACTCGTTCCAACGCCGATGTCATTCAGTGTTTGCTTGACGTTTTGAAGTGGCTCGTTGTCTCGAACCATCAGCTTCAACGTTCCAGACATTGGACTTTCGGGATGAACAACTTCAAACAATACTTGGAGTAATTGCGGAGGGGAAGACTCTTTGACATGATGAGGAACAGCCGCCGAACCACCTCCACCTCCACCCCCACCCCCACCCCAAACCGCCCCAACCGCATTCACGATGCTTTTCATAAATCCTCCACTCTCCCTTACCCCGCCTCCATTTCCATTTCCATTTCCATTTGTACTCGAAACCGTCGTCTGAATTGCCGCCAGTCGTTTCAGAAATTCGGTCCTCTCCATTTTTGCAGGTAGTGTTGTCGCCACAACCCCTCTTGCAGGGTTCGCCGCAATTTTGCGCTCAGGCTGGTCCTTCTTCATAATCCATTCCAATACAAGCCGCCCTCCATCATCTTTCATTTCCGCCGGGTTGATATGGATCAGCGAAATCAAATCCACATGTGTCCACCCTTCGCGATTTTTATATTTTGTCACCAATACAGCAAGCTCCGGACCACTGCGCGAAGTATAGTATTCCGTCAGTGCGCGACGCACTCCTTTGCCGAAACCCTTACCGGGGTTTGCCTTGTCCTGCGAAAGGTCGCGAATATATTGTACCAACATGAAGAGATGTGTTGGAATACGACATACCTGATTGATTGCCGCCAGTGCCTGTGCCTTGCACTCGTTATCGGGCGAAAACGCGATTGCCGCCGCGAGTGACATCATGGTCATCTCTTGTTTGGGTGCACGCGCGCTGACAGATACGTCAACTATATCCCGAATCAAATGTGCACATGTAGCTGGTGACGAAACTGCTGCCATAATACACTGTGAAATCGTGGTTGCAATCGCACCACCACATTGATAATAACTTCCGTTGTCTGATTTACTCCCAATAATCAAGTATCGTATCCACTCTTGCTCGATTGGCAAAGGAAATGAATATCCACCCGCGTTGTTGGCAATTTGTCCCGGTAATCCTATTGTTTGCGGAATTTTAATACGCGCATTAGGGTTATTTTGCGCAGACATCGCCGTCTTCAACGCCGAACCCCCACTTGCACCTACCTTACCTTTTCCACTATTCTTGCTTTTGCTCTTTCCAGCCATGATGACGATTGTTTTGAGACGATTGTGTTTGTGTGCTTATTTATTATATGGTCATTTGTTTATATCAATTTTCTATATTATATATTATAAAACAATAATCATGTGTCGGGCATCATGTGTCGGGCATCATGTGTCGGGCATCACGAATTAAAGTATCTTGTAATACAGTATCCTATGCAAAAAATAAAAGTAACACATGCTACGGTTACAAAAACAATTATAACCCCGATTGGCGCGTTCATATTATATTATTTATATGTTATATTTTTATTTAACACAACTATGTTCATAACGTTACATTATGGCATTATGCCAATGTGGCGTTACTAAAATTAAAATTTACATTTGTATATGCTGTATCTAAGATCCCAGTTTTTTCTATATTCGCTCAAGATAAGACCATTATTTCTGTGATATTCGGTATCGGCGTGTCCACTTGATGGTACAGTCCAGTCGCCATATAACTGTTTTAAATATAACTCGGGATCTTTTGGAACAGGGTATAAATTATTGTGCATCAAAGCTGCACCTAATATTGGAAATGCAGGATTTGCATAAATATCGCAATAATATTCGGGGTTTTCGTCTTCTAAATAAACAGATATCAAGTTACCGCCAGATTTATTGGGAAATCCTTCATACTTTCTTTTCAAAATTAAACCGTATTTTGAGAACTCTATCTCAACCAGTTTTTCCCATCTTGATAAATGGATGGTTATGTCTACATCGGTGTCGTGTAACAACAGTCTTCCTTCGCGAATACACCCAAGTAGAGTACCACAGTCTAAATAATATGGGATTTGTTTTTCGTCCAACATTATACATACAGCGTGCAACATTTTATAAAAAATATTCATCTTTTCCACTATTTCAGGCGACACAGGGACGTCTTTCTTATTTTTTACTTGCGGCAATGGTTTTTGTTCTCGTTGTTGTTGTTGTTGTTGTTGTTGGACCGGTATTGGTTTCATGTCATTATTTACTAAACCAAACATATTTTTTAACATTTGCCTTTCTTTTATATTATTTATAAACTATACACTAAACCTATAAATTAAAAGTAAGAATTAAAACTAATAATTACATTTATTTTTGTAAATAATAATAATAATAATAATAATAATCTAAATTTTAAATATAAATTCTAACTATCAATGTCAACAATCAAAACTGAAGATAAAAAGGATGAATCTTCTTTCACCAAAAAAAGAAATAGAAAACATAGTGCTCAGACATTACCAAATGGTTTAGAACACAATATGATGAAAAAGTACGTTGTATACTATCGCGAATGGATTGATAGGTCACATACAAAAGAGCGCGAATATTTTAAAATAGAAAAACATCCCGATTTGCCTAAATCATGGACTTCGAGTAAATCTTGCAAACTTAAATGGAATGAAAAGTTAGCAGAGGCGAATAAAATTGTAGATGATTTAGAACAAAAAAGGAAAGAAGAGTTAGAAAAAGCAGTAGCAGAAGCAAACGCTAATGCTTCTGAAAATTGAAATTATACTACTGCATATTGCGCTATTACTATATCATTATAGAATATACTTAAAATATAACTAATAGTTATTATTACACTATTATTTATATCAATCCAATGGAAATATTATCAAAGTTGCCATTTGATTTACAAGAACACATACTTGTCAAAGTTATGAAACGATATAAACTGCGGGATGGAACATATGTGAGACAAATCGACAAAACTAAATACACGTTCCTCGAGTATATTATTCGTCCTTATATGGATAAAAAATCATACAAATATTTTCATTGTCTATTTAACGACGACGACAACAACGATGAAGACAATGAAGACAAAGAATTTTATCATTATAAATTTTACATAAAAAATTTATATGATCATCCTCTTAGAAAAGAGTCACGCGTTGAACACGATATACTTGAAGTTCGCATAGAATGCAAAAACAATATTTACTACTATGAAGTTAGTATATACAGACTAAAAATGAAAAATAAAGACGAAAATAATTTCACACCTGAAAAAATGCGGAAAGATATATACCACAAGGGGGTGCTCGCAGATAATTACTTTTGGGATTTTTTAGAATTTTCTTATGAAGTGCAATAATGCATGCAATGTTATCAGAAATTTAGGGATAAAATATCTGTAAAAAAGATTGTAAAAAAGATTGTAAAAATATTGTATATATATATATATATATATATTAGTTATACAATCATAAATTATACATTATGTCCAAAATAAAAAGTAAATTCCCATTATTGGCATCTTTAGACGGACATCATGGTAGTATTTTATGTGTCGCGTTTCATCCGTCCGCGCCTATTTTAGCAACCGGTTGTCAAGACAATAGTATACTACTATGGGACATCGATTCAGATAAGCCAGTAGTGACGCTTTTAGGACACACTACACCAGTTACATGCCTCGCATTTCACCCCAGTGCGCCTCTTCTTGTATCGGGTGGACGTGATGGTATAATGAGGTTCTGGGATATAATGACGCATCAGTGTTTATCGACCACCCAAGTGTATCGCTCGTACCACGCGGTTTCATGTGTTGCATTTCGTCCGCAATTGACTGGCGCAGAAGACTTTGATATGGTTACTGGTGGGTCGGGTGATTTATTACAGTTATGGAAACTTTCACCTGATAACACTAAAGCAACTTTATTTGAGAACCGTGGTCATATGGGTAACTCGGGTTATGATTCCAAGTGTATAGCATTTCATCCGACACAACCCCTCGTTGCTACTGCCTCAATGCGTGCCGGAAATGTGTTTGATATAAATCCTGCTATGTGGGGGTTAAAAGAAAGCCTATCTAACTCAGTTGATTTGGAAACCGGACGAGCCTATCACAAGAAAGGCGTGTTAACTGTTGCATTTCATCCAACCGCGCCGATCGTGGTAACTGGTGGACAAGATAAGAATATCATGTTTTGGGAATTACATAAAGCCGCGCATCGTCCAGGCAGGTATTCTGAATTCGTGGAAATACTTGATGATCACGATGGGGATGTAACTTCTGTTGCATTTCATCCTAGCGCACCTGTTCTATTCTCATGTAGCAAAGACAGAAGCATAAAGATATGGCATATGGCACCTGACCAAAGGTCGGCATTTTGTATAGACACTTTGACGGCACAGAGCGGATTTACATCTTTAATGGTTCATCCAAGTGGTAGATTTTTTGCAACTAGTTGTGAAGACGGAACTGCAAACTTATGGGATTGTAGCATATTAAATATTGACACACAATTCAAGATGGCTAGAATGCGCAGATTAGAACGCGATCTAATATCAAGATTGATTCCACCAGAAAGTATGTATGGAATGCGTGACCCGAGAGAATATCTTAGTAGTAGAGTTGCTAGACGAAGAACTAGGCGCGTTATACTTTTAGAAGACCCGTCCGCAAAGACCGCAACAGCACAAGAAAATGCGGTAAGGCTAGCAGAACTATGGGCAAAGTCTCCAAAACCACGCTCGCCGTCGCCAAAACCAGGGTCGCCAAAGTCTCGAAAACCAGGGTCGTCAAAGTCTCCAAAATCACGTTCGTCGTCGCCAAAACCAGGGTCGCCAAAGTCGCCAAAATCAGACCAACGTGGGAGCGGAGGTTCAATGACTCGTCGTCGTAAAAGTCGTAAAAGTCGCAAAAGTCGTTTACCATATTAAAACAAAATCCATGGCAAAGTATAACTTTATTTAGATGTAATATGTAAATGTAAAATAACCTCCGACATTTTTATTACGTCTATTAACCATTAACTAGTCTATAGTTTATATAAATTATATATAGTAATATTATATTATTATATTATTATTATACAAACATTGAAAAATGGATACACTCATGGAAGAAGAATGTAGTGTCTTGCAAGGACACACCCGCGGTGTTAACTCTGTCGCTTTTGATCCAAGCGGACGCTTCGTGGCAA
>Ga0114978_10003457_pt1 | contig 12897 bp, 13 predicted proteins | sample S_140212_EF_Meta_FD_87027 | JGI IMG/M metagenome (GOLD analysis project Ga0114978, IMG submission 87027) | Freshwater microbial communities from Lake Simoncouche, Canada to study carbon cycling - S_140212_EF_MetaG | ecosystem: Environmental > Aquatic > Freshwater > Lake | place: Lake...
ATATTTCCATAAAGCCCCAACCTTCAGAGATCTCATTTGATGGAACTAATTATAAAAAACTATCCCAAGTTCAAAATTCTCTTAGACGAGAGATGAAAATTATTTTATCTGGGGCGAAGGAGAGATTTGGATATTTGGTCGCCGTTTCAGGTTGCCCTAAAGAATCGATAATCTATTACTACCATTCGATTGCGAGCACTGGTGTATCTCAACCAGTTGATTTGCACACTTGGTTTTTAGATCCCAACAATAGAAAATCTCATCGAATGGATATATTAGATTTCAAGCAAGTCGCTAATTTCGAAGCAAGTTTCAATTCCTGCGTAACTTCTATTAAATCAAATGCAGCAAAATTAGGAAACAATAATTATTCGGAAGGACTTTGGCAGTTTGAAAATGTTGATGAATATCAAAGCACGCCTTGTCGGGTAATTCAGGGTTGGGATATGACTCTCGTTCCTCATAATATTGATTGCTTGGAACCAGTTGATTCATATTTTCGAATTCAAATCGAGCGCACTTGCGTATTTTCATTAGGTTGGCCAGACAATGGAGAGTGTGATGGATGTTCGAACAAGACTCCACTCTTTTTTGCTACATTTACTGTAACTGGCCCAACTACCTCTCCTGAACCTGTGCCCACTCAAGTTAAGGAGATTAAGAAAATTTCAGGACCTAACCCAGTATGCCCTGGTGATTATGAAATTCTTGGAAAAAAAATTCCTTCAGAAACGGGATATTTAATCACTTGTGTTAAGAAAATAGATAATCAAGTGGTTAAAACAGCAGTTAGTGAATCAGATGCTGCCAATAAACAAGCAGATAAAATCATCGCTGACGCAAAGGCTCAAGCAGATAAAATCATCGCTGACGCAAAGGCTCAAGTTTCTTCAAAGAAGAAATTAACAATTATTTGCGAAAAGATAGGAAAATTAAGCAAGATACTAACTGCAATCAATCCTAAATGTCCTAATGGATACAAAAAGAAGAAGTAGTCTCACCTGATCTGCCTCTGCCATTGGGCAAAAGCAGACCCCCGGTTGTTAATTTTGAGCGCGGAAGGTATTTGTACTACAAGCTTATATATTTTAAGTAAAGGATTTGGGTAACCTTACCCAGTGAGCAGTATTAGAAAGTTAATTTTGTCATCAGTGGTTTTTACTTGGAGCCTGCTTCTCGTTCCCTCAGCACCTTTATATGGAGCTCAAGAACCCTTTACGGTATATGTGAAGTCTCTTTCGAGTGATACTTTGACGATAGATTTAACTCAGAATTCTCAAAGTGTAACTTTAGTTGGAATCTTAAAGAGTGCAAAAACTTTGGAATCTGAAGATCTTCAATGTGAGGGCATAGATCAGCCGAAAAGTCGAACAATGACAATTTCTGCATTAGGTAATGATTTTTATCGAGCTGTTTGCACACTTAAATTTGATAAAGCTACAGCACCAATAAGAGGACTCAGTGAGGTTGGCCTGGGAGTAAGTGATGACAATTCAAATCTAGCTTGGCAGATGGCCCCCCTTAATGCAAAGCTTGCAATTCCTCAAACTGGAAAAGATGCATTTGGTATAGAGAGAACTGAAAATATTCTGATGTTCGGTTATCCTGGAAACACTTTATACTTCGCAGCACCAATTGCAATTTCGCCGCCTTCGGATTACAAGTCACCCAGCTTCGCTTCAGGTCAAGATGGATTCCTCATTTTTGATCTAGCAGACGTTCCAGCATCCAATCCTCAAGTCTTGATAGCAAAAAATAAGAAAACGATGAGTCTAAAGTGCCCAATACCCTCTACAAAAGTAAGTTCTCAAGTTAAGAAACAGACTCAGGTTTCATTCTGGATAAATAATAAGTTAGTGAATCCTCAAAGAATGTTAGGAACTTGGTTTGATCCTTCGGTTTATAGCAATGTCATTATTGATAAGGAATTGAAGGGTAAAAATGCCAAAGTATTCTGTGCCACAAAATATGTGATTCCAGAGTCAAATGTGGTTTTGGCATATACAGAATCAACAGAAGCAAGCATTAAGTTTCCTAAATAGTATTCCCATTTAGTAATAGTTCCTTCCGTGACAACTCATCTGCACTCGAGCAAAGCTCTCGCTCCTCTGCCTCTGCCATTGGGCTATCAGATCAAGGAAGACCCCCCATTGTTAAATTCTCAGGCTCACGATTATTTACAATCTAGATAGATATCTATTCTCCCTTGCCTAGGGTGAGCAGATGAAAGAGAAAAGACTTAAACTAAGACTATGAGGTGGAAAACATCAGTCCTTAGTTTTCTTATAGCCCTAAGCCAGATTGTTTTTACTCCATTTGCAGCGCACGCTGGAGGAGGATGTGGATCTAATACTCCAAGAATTTCAACAGATTTCGTCAAGCCTGGTCAAACCTTTGATGTAATCACAAATTACGTTATGTATGACGTCAGCCCTTCTCTTTATCAAGATCCCAACTACATTCCATTTGTCACATTTTCCAATTCAATCCCGTGGCTTAGTAAATCTTCCCAATTTTTAGGAGCAACCACTGAAGGAGCAAACTACAAGGCAACTTTCCAAGTTCCATTGGACTTCAAAGGAAATATGCAATTACAGGCTATTGTTTTTAATATATGCGGTTCCCCTGGGAATCAAGGTACCTACGGACCAAGAGTCATAGTCCAATCTGATTCAAGTATTCCTACCTGCAGAATTGAGTCTGTCAGAGTTTCAGATTATTCCGTGGATGTAGGCGAATCATTTAAGGTTGCATTTAAGATTTACTCTGATGTAGAGAATATTCAACCAAGTGTTGAACTGACAGAATATAAGCAAGTTACTAGCTTTCCAGCACGATTAGTTGGTACTAGTACCTCAAGTTCCCTAAGGACATTTGAAGCAACAGTTAATTACAAGCAAGCTCGCCAATACAACTATGGGGCAATTGCTCGACCAGAGGTTAAAAACTTGTGTAATGCATCTGGTGAGAGAGACGTGATTGGAATTATGGGCTATATAACGTCAATGGCGATGATGAAACCTATAACGAAAAGCGCTGAATGCAACAACGGTAGCCAGCCAGTAAGTGCATTGGACTACTTAGGTGTGGTCGAGAATTTGATTTGTGCAAACTATCCGGTAGGAAGTATCAGATATAGCTGGCGAACCGCCGATGATTTGGTGTCTGAGTCAACTCCAACTACGCCTACATCAGATCCATGCACACGAGAAGGCGCAACAAAGACGGCTTCTGGACAGAAATTCGTATGCGCTGATACAGGTTTCTCAATCAATTTCGTACCTGCAGGAGAAGCAGCGAAATTGATGTCTGCTAAGAAGAACATGTTAGGGATATATGCGCAATCTTCAAATTTAATTTTCCGTCTTAAGTCTGCATTTTCATCCGCAGAATCCACTCAACTAAAATTATTGGTTCAAAATTTAATAAAGGATTTAAGTGCATTCGAAATCTTTTACAAGAGGAATGAAATAAACCCTTTTGATTTTCCTGGTGCAGGCACCGAATTAGAAGTATTGAACCTGCAAGCGGATACGATATTTAAACTTATTAGCAAGCAAAAGATCACAATCGCCTGCGTCAAAGGCAAACTCTCCAAAAACGTCACTGCCGTTAAGCCAGTTTGTCCTACCGGGTATAAGAAGAAGTAGTTCCTTGATCAGCTTTCAGCCGGGTGGGTTCGACCCCACTGAAGGCACCCGTCTAGGAATAGAAATTCTAGGCGTTCTCTCAGTTTTTGCGCTCAATAGAACTCACCTAATTCGAATCTGGGAAGAATCTCTACCTTAGGATTGTTCTACTAACGATAGAAGTTCTATCGTCGATAAAAGGAGAGATGACCACATGCGAAGTTCAAACCCTGTTTTGGGAAGAGCTTTTAATCAACGCGGTTTTGCATCAATGAACCCAGGAGCAACAATCCAACATGATGCCCCTGCTGATTCACCACAAAAACTAGAGGATCTATATAGCGCACCATCAGCGTCTTCACTTCGCACTGGTCGTATGACTATTGATGATGTCGTTACTCGTACGGGAATTCTTTTTGGTGTTCTCGTTGTAGTGGGTGGCGCTGCATGGACACTGAATCTTGGTCCCGCATTTTTGATGATCGGATTCCTCGGCGGTTTTGTCCTTGCAATGGTCAATAGTTTTAGTAAAACAGTTCGTCCTGCGTTAATGATTACATACGCCGGTTTTCAAGGTTTAACACTTGGAACATTAAGCCATTATTACAATACTACTTATCCAGGAATTGTTAGCCAAGCAGTTCTTGCAACTCTTGCTGCATTTGTTGGAGTGCTCTTTGCATACCGCAGTGGCAAGATTCGCGTGACACCTAAATTCACTCGCGTCATGATGGGCGCATTGATAGGTTATTTAGTTCTCGGATTAGTTAGCATGATTGCTTCCTTTGCTGGAGTCGGTGGCGGACTGGGTCTTTATGGTGTTAGTGGCTTGGGCCTTTTGCTTGCTGTTGGCGGAGTTGGACTAGCGAGCTTTTTCCTCATTCTCGATTTCGATCAAATCCAAAAAGGCATTAACGCAGGCGCACCTGAGCAAGAATCTTGGCGTGCAGCATTTGGATTGATGGTCACACTTGTTTGGCTTTATCTAGAGGTCTTGCGCCTGCTATCAATACTGCGCAGGGGCGACTAAGAAGCTTTATTGAGGTGAGACTTACGAGTTTCACCTAGTGTGAAAGCGGCGAATACGGCGATAGAAAAGACTATCGCCGTTACAAGAAATGCCATGCGGAATGAAAATAAGTCAGCCAAAATGCCTACGGTGATTGGTCCAACAATCATGCCGGCATCCCCTGCCATTTGCCAGAGTGCAATAACTTGCCCACTTTTTCCGCGAATAACATCGGCAACAATGTTTGCCGGGGCTGTTGAAAGAAACGCACCACCTAATCCAACAACACCCATTGATACCAAATACATCCAGGGGTGCACAGCAAAGGTTAGAAGCAAGGTGCCAGCTAATACAACAGTGGTTCCGATTTTGAGTGAAGCCGGACGACCTTTCCTGTCAGAAAGATTTCCTGCTGGGAGCAGTAGTAGACCTTGAAGCAGTGCCGCGATTGTAAAACCGATACCGACAACAGTTGTTGTTGAGTGTAGATCTTCGGTAACAAACAGAGGCAATATAGATGTGCGAAGCCCGAACAAAACCCAGTTTGTTACGAAAGAAAGTGTGAGCGCAATTTGATATGGACGGAGTTTTATAGCTTCAGAGATTCGCATTGCATTACTATCTGCTTCAACTTTTTTAGTACGCGAGCGACCCGTTGTGAGAAAAAAGAAACCAATAGTTCCTGAACATAGAAGAGTTCCTGAATAAATAAAGAATGGTGCACGAAGTGAAACGGCGCTAATAAGACCTCCGACTGCAGGGCCTGTAATACCGCCAACTAAGAATGAACCGTTGTAGATGGATTGCGCTCTGCCTCTTTGTTCATCGCTAACAGAGCGCATAATGATCGAACCTGCCGCAACAGAGAACATCGACGAGCCAAGGCCGCCTGCTGTGCGAAAGAGCAAGAGTTGGGCATAACTTTGAGCGAGAGCGCAAAGCAGAGCCGATACAGAAACCATCGTGATTCCAATGGCAAATACGATGCGCTCTCCGAATAAATCAACAAACTTTCCAGAGACTAATCCTGATGAAAAACGAGCAATGGCAAACATCGAAACGATGAGTCCAACGGCTGAGTTATTTACCCCGAAAGATTTAGCAAATAGTGGCATTGCCGGAATGATGATGCCGAATCCGAGTGCAACGAAAAATGACGCAGAGACGAGAACTTTAACTTCGCGCGGTAACCCCGCAAGAAGTCGCGTAGAGATCAACCAATTGCCTCGCCAGCAGATTCATCACGAACTGCCGCGTAGTCGTGAGATGTACGCAAGGGAACTTCGCGAAGTGAGAGAGCCAAAATAAATCCGAGCGCAGTCACAGGGGCAGCTGTCAAAAAGACAATATGGAATGCGTTGACGTATGCATCCATTGCTGTGTTGTGGACGACTGCACTGAAGTTCTCTGGCGAAGCAACAATTGCTGTTACGCCCTGTGTGCTTAGGTCTAGACCCTTAACAGCTGTTGGATCTTGTGTACCAAGTGTTGTAAATCCGCTCGTCATGTAGTGAGCAAGACGATTGTTGAGAACTGCGCCAAAGATCGCAGTTCCGAAAACGCTACCTAGGGAGCGAAAGAATGTATTTGCACTCGTTGCAACTCCCATGTCTTTGAAATCCACCGAATTTTGGAGTGCGATAACAATGGTCTGCATTGATAAACCAAGTCCTGCTCCAACAATGATGGAATAAATTGATAATTGCCAGAAAGGAGTTTCACGATTGAGCGTAACCATCATCAAAAGGCCAACAGTCATAATCGCAGTTCCAACGACTGGAAACATCTTGTACTTGCCTGTTTTGGTTATTTGCTTACCGCTAAAAATGGATGTTGAAACAATTCCAAGCATCAGCGGAATCAACTTAAGGCCAGCTTGTGTTGCTGTGTTGCCTTTGACGATTTGTAAGTAGAGAGGCAACATAACAATTGCACCAAACATGCCAGCGCCGATTACGGCACCAAGCGCTGAAGTAATCGAAAATGTGTGATTTTTGAAAAGGCTCATTGGTAAAATTGGTTCCTTGGCCTTGCCTTCCCAATAGACAAATCCAATCGAAATTACGATTCCCACAATGAAGTAAGTAATAGTGCGCGAATCAAGCCAGCCGTCTTGTGGTCCATAGACAGCCATCGCCATCAAAACTGCTGTAACTCCAGTAACAAGCAGGAGTGCACCTAAATAATCGATGGAATGCTCACGCTTTACTTTTGGAATGTGTAAAACAGCGGAAGTGATTGCAAGGGCAGCGATACCAAATGGCAAGTTAATGTAGAAAATCCAGCGCCATCCGGTGATGCCGAGGATGTGGTGATGATCTGAAAAGAAACCACCAAGCAAGGGCCCAGCAACGGAAGACAATCCCCAGACTGCACCGAAATAACCTTGATAACGACCGCGTTCACGAGGTGGGACGATGTCACCAATAATCACGAAAGTCAGAGCCATTAGGCCACCGGCACCAAGTCCTTGGAGTGCGCGAGTAGCAATAAGTTGTGACATATTTTGAGAAGCACCTGCAAGGAAAGAACCAATGAGAAAAGTAACAATCGCGAATTGAAAAACGATTCGACGGCCGTATAGATCTGAAATTTTTCCGTACAGTGGAGTTGATGCTGTAGAAGTTAAAAGGTATGCCGTCACAACCCAGGTGTATTCCTTGAGCCCGTGCAAATCGATAACGATTGTCTTGAGAGCGGTAGAGACAATAGTTTGGTCGAGGGCTGCTAGAAGCATTCCCGTCATGAGACCGCTCATGATGACCATGATTTCGCGGTGTGAATGTGCTTTAGCTGGGGCTCCGGATGCAGGTTGATTGGACAATTGGTACCTTTCAGATCTCTTAGTTGTTATGACCACTGTGGGAAGTTTTGGTTTAAATGTTCCAGAAGGGTAAGTTTACTCCGTGAAGTCGATTATCGCGCACAATCTGGTCAAAACTTATCGCAATGGCGAAGTGAAGGCCCTAGATGGACTCAGTCTTGATGTAGAAGAAGGCACTGTTCTGAGCGTGCTTGGTCCCAATGGTGCAGGTAAAACCACTGTGGTTCGGATTCTTACAACTTTGCTTACTCCAGATTCAGGTAGCGCATCAGTTGCAGGCATTGATGTCATTAAAAATCCAGAGAAAGTGCGCGAAATTATTGGTCTTTCCGGGCAATATGCGGCAGTCGATGAAACGTTAACCGGCTGGGATAACTTAGTGATGTTTGGTCGCCTTTATCATTTAGGAAAGAAAGCTTCGATGGCGCGAGCTGAAGAGTTATTAGAAAGATTTTCATTATCAGAAAGTGCACGACGCCCAATCAAAACTTATTCTGGCGGTATGCGTCGGCGTCTTGATTTAGCCGCTTCACTGATTGTGCAGCCAAAAGTTTTGTTTCTCGATGAGCCAACAACAGGACTAGATCCCCGTGGCCGTCAGGAAATGTGGGGAGTTATCGAAGAGCTTGTTAAAGGTGGAGTAACTCTTCTACTTACTACTCAATATCTTGATGAGGCGGATCAATTAGCCGATGACATCGTCGTTATTGATCACGGAAAAGTTATTGCCCGTGGAACCTCAGATGCCCTCAAACGCCAAGTTGGCGGAGAGCGCTTAGAAATAGTTGTAGACCAAGCACATATTTCGCAAACACTTGAAATAGTTGGTCGCGTGAGCGGTGCACATGCTTCTCTGGATGAAGGTCTTCGCCGTATATCCGCTCCGGTAACCACTGGCTCAACGGCCCTTGTCGCAGTTCTTCGTTCACTTGATGAGGCGGGGATTCATCCACTTGATGTTGGCCTCAAGCGCCCATCCCTTGATGATGTATTTATGTCGCTCACTGGTCACGTTGCTGAAGATGACACAGCGCTTGAACCAAGTGGAAAAGGTAAAAGAGGAAAGAAAGAGAAAAAAGGTAGGAAGGAAAAGAAAGTGAAAGCTAATAAGAAAGGTAATCGTTCATGAACGCACTTAAAGATGCCTTGATTATTACTAAACGCCAACTCCTACAACTTGCTCGAGTGCCTGAGGTTTTGATTTTCTCAACAATCCAACCGGTGATGTTCGTACTTCTTTTCAGATATGTATTCGGTGGTTCAATTAATACCGGTCAACCAGGTGGCTATGTTCAACTCTTAATGCCAGGAATTTTCGTGCAGACCACTGCTTTCACGCTAGCTGCAACTGCTTCTGGCTTAGCTGAAGATATGACAAAAGGCTTAATTGATCGTTTTAGATCGCTCCCGATTTCACGTTCGGCACTTGTTTTTGGTCGTACCTTGGGTGATGGACTCTTAAACATTGTTGTTCTCTTTGTTATGGGTGTAGCTGGATTCATTGTTGGATGGCGTCCAACATCAGGAATCTTGAAAATCTCGTTGGCATTTATATTTCTTTTGGCTTTCGGTTATGCACTTTCTTGGGTAGGAATTTTTGCCGGGCTTTCGGCTCGTGATGCCCGCGTGGTTCAAAACATGAGTTTCCTCATTACATTCCCACTCACATTCTTATCCAACGCTTTTGCTCCAACAACCGGCATGCCAAGAGCACTTCAATATTTTGCAGAGTGGAACCCGGTATCAACAATGGTTGCAGCTTGCCGAGAACTCTTTGGTCTAAAGAATCAATTTGGGGCGACTGCAGGATCATTTCCTAGCGAGCATCCGCTGACAATGTCCCTGATTTATATGGTCATTATTTTGTTGATATTCGTGCCTCTTAGCGTTCGTAAATATAACAACGCAAATAAGAAGTAGACCTACTGAAGCCGAGTATCTGTTAGAACTGCTCAGCTTCTAATATGGCAACTTTAATTTCTTTACCGTTAGGTGCTGTGTAAGTAACGGTCTGTCCAATTTTTGCACCTAGAACTGCAGAACCAAGTGGAGATTTCTCGCTATAAACATCTAAATCACCAGATGCGATTTCACGCGATCCCAGTAGGAATTTCATTTCATCTCCTGCAATATCTACTGTGATTACCATTCCTGGTCCGACAATCCCAGATTCACCTGCAGGTGGTGCGCCAATGTGTGAATGCTCGAGCATGTGTTTGAGTTGGCGAATGCGTGCTTCCATTTTTCCTTGCTCTTCGCGCGCTGCGTGGTAACCGCCGTTTTCTTTTAAGTCACCCTCAGAACGAGCAACTTCAATTTTTTTAATAATTTCACTACGCCCAGAACTTTCGAGCAACCCAAGTTCTGCGCGCAAGCGGTCAGCAGCTTCTTGCGTGAGCCATGTCTGGGTAGTCATAAGTCGGAAGTTTATGGGGAAGTGAGGCGACAACGCGAGATGCCAGCATTTACCGCTTGTGAACGGGTAGGAATCACGCTTGTCCGCTCTATATGACCACTACCTGGGAGAAGGAGATCCTCGACCTCGCCAACGACATTTTTATCAATGTCATGGGCAATTAATGTGCAGGAAATTGTTGCACCAGGATTACGTCGATCTACGGAGTACCTAATGTCAATTGAACTTTGATTCTTTGATTCGAAAGAAATAAGAGTTATAGAAATTTCTGGTTTCGAATGATGCAAACCTGCCCACGTTAACCAACTTCCACCGACGACTAAAAGCCCTATTGCTAAGCCTTTCCAGCGGGCAGGTCTTTGGCCATATCGGTCCGCCATAGAAAAGTCGGTCATAAGGTGATTCTTTCAGAGAAATGGTGGAGCCGCGCCTCACATTTGAAGCCAGAATCTTTATGGGTGAGGCGCAGCCCCGTTGCAGAGTAAAGTTGTAACTCTACAAAGGGGAATACATGTCCAAAAACATTGAGATGGGAGTTGCTGGATCGCTCACGGTATTTGTTCTGGTCGTGGCGGTTGCAGTATTACTTCGAAGTTTCTACCGTAGATACTCTCGTCTAGCTAAACGCAAGGACGATGCTCCAGAATAAACTCAAGACCTTTTTAGCTCTCTGCGGCGTAGTAATAATGGCAGGAGCATTTGCGGGTCTTGGAATATGGCAATGGGATCGTGCCCAACTATCTCGTCAAACTATTGCAGTGGATTCAACTCTGGTTTCTTTAGAATCTGTTACACAACCACGGATTGGACTACCGTCCTCTGCTGCGCTGCGATATGTAAGCGTTGAAGGAAGGTACGAAGAAAATTTTAAAGCACCTAATCAATTAGATGCCCAAGGTGGTCGTGCTACCTGGGAAGTAGGTCTGCTCCATACTAAATCTGGTGGAGTGATTTTAATTGCGCGAGGTATCGCACCAATGGCCAGCCTTTTAAATTCGCCAAAAGATATTTCCGTAACTGGAATCTTGATGCCTCATCAAAGCGATAATTATGCAGAAAAAAAGCAAGGCGTTTTAGCCAGACTGGATAGCGCTCTTGTTGTAGATCAAACTAATAAAGATATTTACGACGGTTACATCATCGCTAATAGTGAAAGTCTTGATGGTGTTCCACTTTCTGGAACCAGAATTGATCCACCTAAGCCCCGAACCGCTGTCCCTGGGTTTTATTGGCAACACATTTCCTATGTGGTTATTTGGTGGCTCATGGGAGCAATTGTGGTCTTTCTCCCTTTCTATAATCGCTGGGTTAGAAGTAGAGTTCAACCAGGTTCAAAAGTAGATTCGCAATCAAAAGAGAGCGGTGAATAAATGAGCGGAGCAATACTGCGTTTTCGAGTTATGGCTTGGGTAGCAGGTGTCATGTCTTTGCTGCTCTGGTTTGTATATATGCCCGCCAAATATCTCTTTGATGCCCCAGATCTTGTGAGTAAATTGACGTGGATTCCAATGGTGCATGGCATGCCCGTCTACCCGCTCTACGTTCTGGCTGCGCTGAATTTATCTATTAAGGCTCGCTATTCCTTGGTAAAGATGATTGGTTTCATTTTGGCCGGAACCTTGCCAGTAGCGTCATTTGTGGCCGAGCGCCGAGTTGTAGGAAAAAAGTAATAAGAATTGAGCGCTAGTTAATTGAGACCATGCCTAGAACTCTGACATCGGGTTTGCGACGCTTTATAAAATCTCTTCTCTACCCGCTTTATGAAGAACGGTTAGCTCGTTCACTTGATTTTAGTCAAACACCTCATCATGTCGGCGTAATTTTGGATGGCAATCGTCGGTGGGCAAAGGCAAATCCTGATCAAGAAAGTCCTGATGGTGTCGGAATCAATTCTTCAACTCGTGGTCATAAAGCTGGAGCAGAAAAGATTGTTGAGTTCTTAGGATGGTGCGAAGAAGCTCAAGTGCAGGTTGCAACGCTGTGGCTGCTTTCAACAGAAAATCTCAATCGTAGCCACGAAGAATTAAAACCACTCCTTGAAATCATTGGGAGCACCGTAGAAACTCTTGCAGGGAAAAAGCGATGGCGAATTAAACCAATGGGCGCCTTAGATTTGCTTCCAGAAGAGCTACAAAGTTTGCTCTCTGAAACTGAAGTTGCTACCAAAGGTGTTAAGGGGATTGAGGTTAATGTTGCAATTGGGTACGGAGGACGCCGTGAAATTGTGGACGCTGTAAAGAGTTACCTATCTTCGGCAAGCGATAAGGGGCTAGATATCGCCAGCGCGAGCGCCAAACTCACTGCCGATGAGATTGCCAATTTTCTTTACACTGCGGGCCAACCCGATCCTGAATTAGTTATTCGCACATCCGGCGAGCAACGCCTATCTGGCTTTCTCTTGTGGCAAAGCGCCCACTCTGAGTTTTATTTTTGCGAAGCGTATTGGCCAGACTTTAGGCGCGTAGATTTCTTACGTGCATTGCGCTCATATTCGATGCGTCATCGTCGTTTCGGGGCGTAGTTCGTACAACTCCCACACTTCTTTGGCGCTTTTTGCATCACTATTGCAGAGGGGTTTTCCCAGGTTGCAGGTGAGTGAATTCTAAAAATCGATAGCGCGTGTCGCTAAGGAAGTTGCCCTTCGAGTTCTAGATTTTGCCAATCAGCGCTACTCCCAAGCGAGGATGTTCCATCCCTACGAATACAACTCCAAAGAATGAGAGAACCGCGCTTGACGGCTCAGACCGCTAAGAAAACGTATGTTCTTGATACCAGCGTCTTGTTGGCAGATCCTGGTGCGCTCCTTCGCTTTGCTGAGCATGAAGTCATTATTCCTATAGTTGTCATTGGTGAATTAGAAACCAAACGTGATCATCCCGAATTAGGTTTCTTCTCAAGAGCTGCCCTTCGAGCGCTTGATGATTTACGCGTTTCTCATGGCCGGCTAGATCAGCCTCTTGTCATTACACCTGAAGGTGGCACCCTTTCGGTTGAACTCAATCACTCTGATCTCACCTCC
>Ga0114978_10003458_pt1 | contig 12897 bp, 12 predicted proteins | sample S_140212_EF_Meta_FD_87027 | JGI IMG/M metagenome (GOLD analysis project Ga0114978, IMG submission 87027) | Freshwater microbial communities from Lake Simoncouche, Canada to study carbon cycling - S_140212_EF_MetaG | ecosystem: Environmental > Aquatic > Freshwater > Lake | place: Lake...
ACCGGGCCGAAAACCTCCCCGTTTTTGTGTTTTTTAAGAAACCAGTTGTCCGGATTTTCAATAGGCATATGCGGAAGAGTGACCGTTTACACACCTTCGCCCATGGAAACCGGAATGACAAGAAACTTGCGCTCTTTGCCGCTTGCCCCGATAATTCCGGGTTCGCCGACAGGCGCAATTTCATCACGATTATGAGCAAGACATTGTTGGATAAGGTCTGGGAGGCGCACGCGGTGCGCGTATTGCCGAATGGAGCCACACAGCTTCTCATCGGCACGCACCTCATTCACGAAGTCACCAGTCCGCAGGCCTTCGCTATGCTGCGTGATCTCGGCCTGAAGGTGCTCTATCCCGACCGCACCTTTGCCACGGTGGATCACATCGTGCCCACCGATGAGCGCGAGGAGCCGTTTTCCGACCCACTGGCCGACGAGATGATCAAGGCCCTGCGCAAGAATTGCGCGGAATCGGGCGTGACCTTCTTTGATTTGCCCACCGGAAAACAGGGCATCGTTCATATCGTGGGCCCGGAACAAGGCATCACCCAACCCGGCACGACCATTGCCTGCGGGGACTCGCACACCTCGACCCACGGCGCCTTCGGCGCAATTGCTTTTGGCATCGGCACCAGTCAGGTGCGCGACGTGCTCGCCACCCAGACCATGGCCATCCACAAGCCAAAAGTCCGCCGCATCAACGTCGAGGGTAAACTTTCGCCCGGCGTTTACGCCAAGGATGTCATCCTGCACATCATCCGCAAACTCGGGGTGAATGGCGGTCTTGGCTACGCCTACGAATACGGTGGCTCGACCTTTGACTCCTTCACCCAGGAGGAGCGCATGACGGTTTGCAACATGTCCATCGAGGGTGGCGCACGCGTCGGCTACGTCAATCCCGACGAAACCACCTTTGCCTATTTGAAAGGCCGCCCCTACTCGCCGAAAAACAGCGATTGGGACGCCGCCGTCACCCGCTGGAAATCCTTCGCCTCCGATCCCGGCGCGAAATATGACGACGTGATCACCTATCAGGCGGTGGAAATCAGACCGACCGTGACCTGGGGTATCAATCCCGGACAGGCCATCTTCATCGATGAAAAAGTGCCCTCCGCCGCGGAATTACCGGAAAAAGACCGCGCCACCGCAGAGGAAGCCCTCGTTCACATGCATTTGACGGCGGGACAGCCGATCAAGGGCACCAAAGTGGATGTCGCCTTTCTCGGCAGCTGCACAAACGGCCGCCTGAGTGATCTCAGCGAAGTGGCCCGTTATTTGAAGGGCAAAAAGGTCAAATCCAGCGTGAAAGCCATCGTGGTTCCCGGATCGCAGGGGGTTTCCCTCATCGCCGAGGAAATGGGCCTGGCGGAGATTTTCCGCGACGCCGGGTTCGAATGGCGCGCTGCAGGCTGCTCCATGTGCCTCGGCATGAACCCCGATCAACTGGTCGGAGATCAACTTTGTGCCAGTTCCAGCAACCGAAACTTCAAAGGAAGGCAGGGCAGCCCGACTGGACGCACTGTCCTCATGAGCCCACTCATGGTCGCTGCTGCCGCCATTACAGGAGAAATTACCGATGCGCGCGAACTGTTTGGAATAAGTTAATTAACACTAATATTTACTATGGCTTTAGAAAAAATAATCCAAGTGACGGGACGCGGAGTTTACGTGACAGGAGAAGACATTGACACCGACCGAATCATCCCTGCCCGCTTCATGAAATGCGTGACCTTTGACGGCCTGGGCGAATATGCATTTTACGACGAAAGGAGGAATGAAGACGGATCGGAAAAATCCCATCCCTTGAACAACCCTCGTTATCTGGGGGCGAGCTTCCTCCTCTCCGGGTCAAACTTCGGCTGCGGCAGCTCCCGCGAGCATGCGCCGCAGGCCCTCTACCGGTTCGGATTCCGCGCCGTGCTAGCGGAAAGCTTTGCCGAGATTTTTTTTGGAAACTCTACCACCCTCGGGCTTCCCTGCGCAGTGATGGCGAAACAGGACATCAAGGCCCTGGCCGATTTGGTGGAATGTGATCCGGCTCTGCTCATCACTCTGGACTTGCTCGAAGGCAAGGTCACGGCCGCGGACATGGATTTCAAAGCCACCCTGCCCGATCATGCCCACAAAGCCCTTGTCAGCGGAAAATGGGACGCCATCGCCGACTTACTGGAAGGCATTCCCGATATCCGCACGGTTGCGAAAACACTACCCTATTTCAAAGCAGCCTGAACCCATAACGGCTTTATTAACCCCGGATGACACAGATGGGCAGGGATAAGAGACAGGGCTGGAAAACCGGCGTGACCCTGATTTTTTCAGCAGCGCAGAGCCATTCCAAGAGCCTTCCGATCCGCGTCTATCCGTGAAATCCGTGGTTAGATTGCCGCTTCTTTCTTTATTGCGGAGATTACGGGCTGGCATTTCCCCATGACCGTGCTTGAGACCCTGACCGCCGCCGCCGGTTACCTCACAAAGCATGGCATCGAAAGCCCCCGCCTCAACGCCGAACATCTGCTGGCTTATGTGCTGGGAAAAAAGCGATTGGATCTTTATCTTGAATTCGACCGCCCGCTTTCCGATGCCGAGCGGGCCCCACTCCGGGACCTGATTCGCGAACGCGGCAGCGGAAAACCCCTCCAGCATCTGCTGGGGACGGCGGAGTTTTTTGGACGTTCCTTCCTCTGCGATGCCCGCGCCCTTATTCCGCGCCCGGAAACCGAGCAACTCATCGAGTTGGTTCTCTCAACCCTAAACTCTCAACCCCTGGCCGCCAAAGGCGGGCAAGACTCAACCCTTCTCGACATCGGCACCGGTTCCGGCGTGATCGCCATCACCATGGCCCTCGAACGCCCGGAGGCCGCTGTTTTCGCCACGGATATTTCCCCCGAAGCCCTTAGCCTCGCCCGGGAAAATGCCTCCCGGCACTCCCGGGAAACCATCACTTTTTCCACAGCCGATCTTTTCCCCGCCGGCGAAGAACGCTTCGACCTCATCATCGCCAATCTCCCCTACATCGCCAGCGGCGATCTCCCGGCCCTCCAGCGCGAAGTCCGGCAGGACCCACTCACCGCCCTCGATGGCGGCCCGGACGGACTGGCAATCATCGAGCGACTCATCGCCCGGAGCCCCGGACGCCTCACGACCGGCGGCACCCTCGCGCTGGAAATCGGCCACGATCAGGCTGCGCGCGTCACGAAAATCCTGGCCCAACACGGCTTTGAAAAAATCGCCGTCCATCGGGATTATCAGGAAATCGGACGCTTTGTCGTGGCAACACGTGTTGCATCATAACTCCTGACAGCGGGGAGGGCCGTTTTGCGCGCTCGCTTTTCTATCCCTATCGGGAGCACAGGCCGCAACCTGCAGCCGACTTCGCACCGAAGCGCGAAACAGCCGCCGACGCTTGCTTTCAATGCTGCGCTCCAGAGCGAAGGGATTGCGGCGGCAGTGCATCCAACTTTGCGATCGGCTCGCGCATGGCTTCTCACCGGCTTTGAGCCGCACGAAGGGCGTCTCCCGGACAGACAGGAATACACCCCCTGAGGGCTGCCTCCGCCGCGGTAAAGCAGAGGGTTCATCGCCCGAGAGAAGAAGTTCCGAAACCGGCTCCACTCTTTTGCGTAAAGATCACTGAGCCACTCAGTCCGAGCCGAATCCGCCCGTCTCTCGTCGCCGACACCACATTAATTTCATGCATTGATTTCTCATTGACAGAAGCCCGCCCAGCCATAACATTTCGTTCCCGCGCGATTCAGTCGCCGGATCAGGTGATTCTATGAACAGCAATTTAATTGAAGAAGCTTCCAAAGTGATTATCGAACCTCAGGTTCTCATCAACATGGTGTCCAAGCGTGTCCGCCAGCTCAGTGCCGGCAGCCGCCCGATGATCTTGGTTGAGCCCCGTATGGGGCTTTCAGACATCGCATTGGCGGAGATCGCTCAAGGCAAGCTCGCGGTCACGCGCGTGATCACTGAGGAAACTCCGAAATAGCCCCTCGCTGAAAAGCGGGCGCTTTTATGTCCGCCGAGATTGTTACAAACCGCAAGGCCCTCCGGGAATATCACATCCTGGAAAAACTAGAGGCCGGCATCGAACTCAAAGGCACCGAGGTTAAATCCATCCGGGCCGGGCACGTTCAGTTGCAGGGATCCTTCGCGCGCATCGAGGGCAAACAGCTCTATCTTTTCGACAGCGACATCCAGCCCTACCTGCGCGCCAGCCACGAGCAGCATGAACCCAAACGCCGGAGACGGCTGCTCATCCACCGTCAGGAGCTCGAAAGACTGGCGGCGGCCACCGAACAAGCCGGCTGCACCCTTGTCGCCCTGCGGATGTATTGGAAAAAAAACCACATCAAAATCGAGTTGGGTCTCGGCAAGGGTAAGGTCAACGCCGACAAGCGCGCCGATCTGAAAAAGCGGGTGCAGGATCGGGAAACCCAGCGTGTTCTGGCCGGAATCCAGCGTAGAAGCTAGGAGATTGAATCAACGGCGGCTGTGAATGGACGCGTATTGTCGAATCAGACGCAGGCCTTGGACGTGCGTTTCGGGGTTTTGAAGTCGCAATAAACGAAGCCTAAAAATGTCCGCGCTTCCTAGCCGATTCAATCGGGTGAGGGGCTGCGGGAACGGGAGGGGAACTCTACTTCCTGCCGGCTTCGGCTCGAAGCTGGCGTTCCGCCTCGACCCAATCGCCATGCTCGTCGCCATGTCCGCCGGTGGCCTGACGGCCTTCGGCGATAAAATAGGCGCGCAGCGCGATATCGTCTGTGGCGACAACCTTCGCGACGGCTTTCTTTTTTTTCACCGGTTTGGCTGCGGCCTTGAGCTTGGCGATTACCTTGGCTGTTGGTGCCGACACGGTTTTAACGGTTTTTTTGGACTTCTTTTCCACGTCTTTTTCCTGGTTTTTCTTTTTCGACATAGCGATCCGTTGGTTTTGCGACAGTAGCCATCCAAAGTCCGCGCTTTGCAAAATAAATCTTCAAAATCTTTCGCAAAAAAATACACTCCCTTCATGGTCGCTTTTATTTTGCGCTGGTTTGTCACGACGATTGCGGTCTTTGTCGCCGCAAAACTCATCCCCGGTATCACCTGCAACGGCTGGGAAGCCCTGCTGGGCGTCTCCCTCCTGCTTGGCATCATCAACGCATTCATCCGTCCCGTGCTGCTCTTGCTCAGCCTGCCCATCATCATTGTGACGCTGGGTATATTCATCTTCGTGATCAACGCGCTCCTCCTCCTGCTCGTCTCGAAGATCGTGCCCGCCTTCAGCGTGGACGGCTTTTGGAGCGCATTCTTCGGCGCCATCGTCATCAGCATTGTGAGTTGGGCTTTGAGTCTGTTTTTCCGAGGCAGCGATGGAAAAATCTACCCCATCACTCACCATACCTCCGTAAAAAAGGCCAGAGCGCGGGTGATCGAATGACCTATGCCTGGGCCTGCGTTGCAGCAAGGGCCTCATATTTCTCTCCGGTTTTCGCAGCGCCTCTGGGGAGGTCACCATCCCTCCGAAAATGCGCGTGTATGAATGCCGAGGCGACCGCGTCTTCTGCCTCCTCAACCAGCCGAATCTCTGCGACACCATCCGCTCGCTCGGCGAACGCATCCGCGAGGTGCACGAACGCTGGCAATCCGGACTCATTCAACTTGTGCGCGACATCCCCGCGCTCGATGCTTTGAAAGCATGAGCTTCTTTCAGATCGGACCGCCCCTCCGTGTCAAGATCTGCGGCATCACCAATGCCGCCGATGCCGAGGCCGCACTTGCCGCTGGTGCCGACGCCCTCGGGTTCAACTTTTATTCTGAATCCAAACGCTTCCTCGACTTCGAGACCGTGCGCCCCTGGATCTCCGCCCTCGCCGGTCGCACCCCGCGGATCGCCGTCGTCGTGAACCCCTCATCCGCTCAACTCGCCACCCTGCGAGACTCCGGCTGTTTCGAAGCCATCCAATTCCACGGCGATGAATCCCCCGCCTTCTGCGCCGCTGCCGGCTTCCCTCTCTGGATACGGGCCGCCCGTGTGAAGGATACCGCCGCGCTCGACACCGCGCTCCGGTACGACACCCCCTACCTCCTGCTCGACTCTTGGACCGCCACCGCCTACGGCGGCACCGGCAAAAAGTTAAACTGGGACATCGTCCGCGAATTCGTCCTCGCGAACCCCGATCGGAAAATCATCCTCGCCGGCGGTCTCACCCCCACCAACGTCAGCGAAGCCGTCCGCATTGCCCGCCCCCACGCTGCCGATGTCGCCGGCGGCGTCGAACTCGAACCCCGCCGCAAAAACGAACACCTCATCCGCGAGTTCATCCAGGTCGCACGCGGCGCGTAAAAGCGAAAGCTCCCGGGAGCGAGGAGCTGCCGAGTGGCGACCAGCACATCAATGGCCGACGCCTGATAATCGCGCAAGGCGATCGCAAGAAGCTCCCTTCAGGGCAAAACCCGGGAAAAACCAGGCGGGAGACGCTAAAGCATACAGCCCGCAAACCCTTATGCTTACTGTGTGGGTTGGGTGGGACTCGAACCCACAACCAATGCCTTAAAATGGTTTCGCCCTGCCTTGGTAAAGCAGCAAATTTGCCACCCCCATTCTGTTTCCCTTGTGACGTGAAACTCCGCTCTATTGATTTCCCCCTCCCCCACCCCACCCCGAGATGAATGACATGGTCGCGACGGCTCCCATCCGCACCCATGAGAAAGAGACCGGTGCTCTCCCTCTCATTGTCGCCATGACCGCCAACAGCATGAAGGGCGACGAGGCCGCGCCGCTGGCCAGGCAAGCCGCGCCGTGCGCACCCGGAACGGACAAAGGCGGGGCTTTACGTCGTAGGCAATCACGGGGAAAAGAACTCGCTCAGACTCCACGCCCGGCGGTCGAGACGCACAGCGTAGAATATCGGAATTTCCTGCAATGAACATGGCGAACGCTTCATTCGCCCGAATCCTGTGACGGCCTGAGTTTCATCGCATTCCCGCCTCATGCGGCCTCGACCCGAATAGAGAATGCTCCGCGAGGGGCAAGGATGAGGTGGATTGATGATCGGGATTGCATCCGCCCGCGTGAGTGCCCCGGTTCAGGACGCGCCTCTCTGGCAGACAGCATCGCATGCGGAGGCAATATAGGCTCAGAAGTCGCCAAGTTCCGGGTAGTGGTGAGAGAGACTCGGGCTAGGTTGAACAAACCGAACCCATCATGCCCACCACACTCGACGCACCCAAATCCAGCCCGGTGCCGGCGCCAGCGGAGACAACGCCCGTCTTCATCAAATGGTTCGTCGACACCTCCATCGAAGACGTGCCGCTCGTGGGTGGAAAAAACGCTTCGCTCGGAGAAATGGTGCGCGAACTCGCCGCGAAGGGTGTGAAAGTCCCGGACGGCTTTTCGATCACGGCGGACGCATATCGCTATTTTCTGCGCGAGAAGGGCGTGGATGCGGCGATCGGCGTAATCCTCGCCGGTCTCGACACGCACGACATCGAGAATCTGCGCAGCCGCGCGTTGCATTCGCGGCAGGCAATCCTCGGTGCGCGGCTGCCGGAGGATTTGGAGTTCGCGATTATCAAAGCCTACGAACAGCTCCGCGGGAGCGACGAGCATCCGCCGGACGTGGCTGTGCGCAGCAGCGCGACTGCCGAGGATTTGCCCGATGCGAGCTTTGCCGGGCAGCAGGAGACTTATCTGAATGTGCAGGGCTGCCGCGTGCTGCTCGACACCGTGCGACGCTGCTTCGCGTCGCTCTACACCGACCGCGCGATTTCGTATCGGGCGGACAAGGGATTCGATCACGAGAAGATCGCGATCTCGGTCGGAGTGCAGCGCATGGTGCGCAGCGATCTCGCGGCGAGCGGCGTGATGTTCACGCTCGATACCGAGAGCGGCTTTCGCGACGCAGTGCTCATCAACGCCGCCTATGGCCTCGGCGAAAACGTGGTGCAGGGCTCCGTGAACCCCGATGAATACTACGTCTTCAAGCCAACGCTGAAGCAGGGCTTCGCGCCGATCCTGCAAAAAGTCTGCGGCAACAAAGAGTTCAAGCTCATCTACGACATTGGCGGCGGGAAGATGGTGAAGAACGTCCCCGTTGCGCCGGGTGATCGCGCGCGCTTCGCCATCAGTGACGACGAAATCCTCACCCTCGCGCGCTGGGCCTGCATCATTGAGGACCACTACTCAGCCAAGCGCGGACGCCCAATGCCGATGGACATCGAGTGGGCGAAGGACGGCAACACCGGCGAACTTTTCATCGTGCAGGCGCGGCCCGAGACGGTGCGCTCGCGCGAACTCGCCGACACGTATGAAACCTACCGTCTCGCGCACCGCGGCGCGGTGCTCGTCACCGGCCGCAGCGTCGGGGCGAAGGTGGCCACCGGTCCGGTGCGCGTGATCAAGAGCGTGCAGCATCTCGAACAATTCCAGGCGGGCGAGATTCTCGTCACCGACAAGACCGATCCGGACTGGGAGCCGATCATGAAAAAGGCCGCGGCGATCGTGACGAACCGCGGCGGGCGCACCTGTCACGCCGCCATTGTGAGTCGCGAACTCGGCGTCCCCGCAATTGTCGGCACCGAGCGCGGGACCGAACTGCTGAAGGACGGCCAGCGAGTCACCGTCTCGTGCGCCGAGGGCGACACGGGCTTCGTCTATGAAGGCAAGCTGCCTTTCGACGTACAGCGCGTGAACCTCAAAGACGTGGGCCACCCGCGCACGAAGGTGATGATGAACCTCGCGAATCCCGAGGAGGCGTTCTCGCTCTCCTTCATCCCGAACGACGGCGTCGGCCTCGCCCGCGAGGAGTTCATCATCACGACCTACATCAAGGTGCATCCGCTGGCGCTCGTGCATTACGACCAGCTCGAAGACGCCGCCGCCAAAGCCGAGATCGCCAAGCTCACCAGCGGCTACACCGACAAGCCGCAGTTCTTCGTGGATAAGCTCGCGCAAGGCGTCGCGATGATCGCCGCCGCATTTTATCCAAAGGACGTGATCCTGCGCCTGAGCGACTTCAAGACGAATGAATACGCGAACCTCATCGGCGGGCGGCAGTTCGAGCCGACCGAGGAAAACCCGATGATCGGTTTTCGCGGTGCTTCGCGTTACTACCACCCCCGTTACCAGGACGGCTTCGCGCTGGAATGCCGCGCGATGAAAAAGGTGCGCGAAGAAATGGGCCTCACGAACCTCAAGCTGATGATCCCCTTCTGCCGCACCGTCGAGGAAGGCCGGCGCGTGCAGGCTGAGATGGCAAAGCACGGCCTCGTGCGCGGCGAGAACGGACTTGAGCTATACGTCATGTGCGAAATCCCCAGCAACGTGATCCTCGCCGACCAGTTCGCGGACATCTTCGACGGCTTTTCCATCGGCTCCAACGACCTCACACAGCTCATCCTCGGCGTCGATCGCGACAGCGAAATCGTCGCGCCTATTTTCGACGAAAGGAACGACGCGGTGAAGACGATGATCGCGCAAGTCATCCGCACCTGCCGCGAGCGCGGGCGCAAGATCGGCATCTGCGGCCAGGCCCCGAGCGACTACCCGGACTTCGCGCAGTTCCTCGTCGAGCAAGGCATCGACAGCATCTCCCTGACTCCCGACACCGTGCTGAAGACGACGCTCGCCATCGCCGAGAAAGAGCGGGAACTAGCAAGATGAACCAGAGGAACCAACGATGATCATTCACAAGTCCGCCGAAGCCCTCCGCGTCGCGCCGAATTTAGCAGACTACAACGCGACCTGCGCGGCGTTTTCGTGGAACACTGTGCGGGCGGAAATGAACGGCCTGCCCGGCGGCGGGGTGAATATCGCACACGAGGCGGTGGAGCGGCAGGCGGCGGGAGCAGCGCGCAACACAGTGGCGATTCGCTGGCTGAGCAAGGAAGGCGCGGTGCGCGATATCACGTATGGCGAGTTGTCGGCGCAGACGAGCCGCTTTGCCAATGTGCTGCGCGGACTCGGAGTGGAGAAAGGCGACCGCGTCTTTGCGCTGGCGGGGCGGATTCCTGAGCTTTATTTCGCGGCGCTTGGGACGCTGAAAAACGTGAGCGTGTTCTGCCCGCTCTTCTCCGCGTTTGGGCCGGAGCCGATCTGCCAGCGACTCACGCGCGGCGATGCAAAGGTGCTCGTGACCACGGAGCGGCTCTACAAGACGAAGATCGCGGCGTTGCGGGAGCGCTTGCCGGCTCTGCGTTTCATCCTGCTCGCGGATGCGGCGGATGATCTCGACGACACGGTGCGTTCGCTGCCGCGGCTGATGGCCGCAGCTTCGCCTGTGTTTGTCATTCCGCCGACCGATCCCGAGGACATGGCGCTGCTGCATTTCACGAGCGGCACCACGGGCATGCCGAAGGGCGCGATCCATGTGCATCAGGCGGTGCTCACGCATTTCGCCACGGGGCGCTACGTGCTCGATTTGCATCCGGGCGACATCTACTGGTGCACGGCTGATCCGGGCTGGGTCACGGGCACTTCCTACGGCATCATCGCGCCGCTGCTGCACGGCGTGACGAACATCGTGGACGAGGCGGAGTTCGACGCGGAACGCTGGTATCGCACGCTCCAGGAGCAGCGCGTGAACGTGTGGTATTCCGCGCCGACGGCGATCCGTCGGCTGATGCGCCTGCCAGGCGAGCCGCGCACGCAATACGATCTCAGCGTGCTGCGGCTGATCCTCAGCGTCGGCGAGCCGCTCAATCCCGAGGCCGTGGTTTGGGGCGAACGCGCGCTCGGCCTGCCGATTCACGACAACTGGTGGCAGACGGAAACTGGCGGGATCATGATCGCGAACTACGCCGCGTGCGACATCCGCCCCGGCTCGATGGGCCGTCCGCTGCCGGGCATCGAAGCCGCGATCGTGCGGCGCCGCGATAGCGGCCTCGAACTCGTGACCGCACCCGACACGGAGGGCGAGCTCGCACTCAGGACCGGCTGGCCCTCGATGTTCCGCGGCTACCTGCACGACGACGCGCGCTACGCGAAATGCTTCGCCGACGGCTGGTATCTCAGCGGCGACCTCGCGAAGCGCGATGCAGACGGCTACTTCTGGTTCGTGGGCCGCGCGGACGACATCATCAAAACGTCGGGCCACATGGTCGGACCATTCGAGGTCGAGAGCGCTCTGATGGAACACCCCGCCGTCGCCGAGGCCGGCGTCATCGGCAAGCCCGACCCGCTCATCGGCGAACTGGTGAAAGCCTTCGTCTCGCTCAAACTCGGCCACGAACCAAGCGACGCGCTGAAGCTCGAACTCCTCGGCTTTGCCCGCAAGCGGCTCGGCTCCGCCGTCGCGCCGAAGGAGATCGCCTTCACCGACAGCCTGCCGAAAACGCGGAGCGGAAAAATCATGCGCCGTCTGCTCAAGGCCCGCGAACTCGGCCTGCCGGAGGGCGATCTTTCCACCTTGGAGAAAAACGAATGAGCGCCATCGACCGCGAGCACGCGCTGAGACTCCTGAGCCAGATGCTGCTCATCCGGCACTTTGAGGAAAAATCCGCGGAGCTTTATACCCAGCAGAAAATCCGCGGCTTCCTCCATCTCTACATCGGCGAGGAGGCTGTCGCCGTCGGCGTGATGCAGGCGCTCACGCCCGAGGATGCGATCGTCGCGACGTATCGCGAGCACGGCCACGCGCTGGCCCGCGGTATCTCGCCCGGCGCGGTTATGGCCGAGATGTTCGGCAAGCAGGAGGGTTGCAGTAGCGGGCGCGGCGGCTCGATGCACCTTTTCGACAAGGCGCACCGTCTCTACGGCGGGGGAGGAATCGTGGGTGGCGGACTGCCCATCGCCGCCGGCCTCGCGCTAGCCGACAAGATGCAGGATCGCCCCAATGTGACGTGCTGCTTTTTCGGCGAAGGCGCGGTCGCGGAGGGCACCTTCCACGAGTCCATGAATCTTGCTGCGCTGTGGCGGCTGCGAGTGCTCTTCGTGTGCGAGAACAACTACTATGCGATGGGCACCTCGCTCAGCCTCACCGAATCTGTCACCGATCTTTCGCTCAAGGCCGCGGCCTATGGCATGGCTTCGTCTGTTGTGGACGGCATGGACGTGCTCGCCGTCGAAGAGGCGGCGAAGAAGGCTGCCGGGGAAATCCGCGCCGATGGCCGCCCGCATTTTCTCGAATGCCGCACGTATCGTTTCCGCGCGCACTCGATGTTCGACCCCGAGTTCTATCGCACGAAAAATGAAGTCGAGGAGTGGAAGAACCGCGGCCCGATCATCAAACTCACCACCCGGCTGAAGTCCGAGGGCGTCATGACGGAGGACGATTTCCAGGCAGTCGATGCGGAGGCCGCCGCGCAGGTCGCCGAGGCCATCGCCTTCGCCGAAGCCGGCACATGGGAGCCGGTCGAGGACTTGCTGAAATTCGTCCACACCGAAAGGAGTCAGCCGTGAGCGCCGACCTGCGCACGCTCACATACCGCGAAGCCTCGCGCGAGGGCTTGCGCGACGCGATGCAGCGCGACCCGCGCGTCTTTCTCATGGGCGAAGATGTGGGGCACTACGGCGGCTGCTTCGGCGTCAGTCGCGGGCTGCTGGAGGAGTTCGGCCCCGAGCGCATCCGCGATACGCCGCTGTCGGAATGCGGCTTTGCCGGCGCGGGAGTCGGCGCGGCGCTGGGAGGGATGCGGCCCATCGTCGAGATCATGACGTGCAACTTCAGCCTGCTCGCTCTCGACCAGATCGTGAACAACGCCTCGACGTGGCTGCACATGTCGGGAGGGCAGTTCAATTGTCCGCTGGTCGTCCGCATGTCCACCGGCGGCGGCAAGCAACTCGCCGCGCAGCACTCGCACAGCTTCGAGGGCTGGTTCGCGCACATCGTCGGGATTAAAGTCCTCGTGCCCGCGACACTCGAAGACGTGCGCGGAATGCTGTGGCCCGCGCTCGAAGATCCCGATCCCGTCA
>Ga0114978_10003459_pt1 | contig 12897 bp, 33 predicted proteins | sample S_140212_EF_Meta_FD_87027 | JGI IMG/M metagenome (GOLD analysis project Ga0114978, IMG submission 87027) | Freshwater microbial communities from Lake Simoncouche, Canada to study carbon cycling - S_140212_EF_MetaG | ecosystem: Environmental > Aquatic > Freshwater > Lake | place: Lake...
CCTGACTGCGGCTTACTACAACGGTGGCCCCGGAGCTTTTCAAGCTCTATCTGCTGGCAAGAGCCCCGATGACCGTGTAATCAGCTATCTCAAAGCTCTCAAGGGTTTTGGTACGTTTGAGGGCTACACCCCCGGCGCCACTTCTGAAGCTCCCAAGCCTCAAGTTCAGGTCAATGACCCGACAGAGGCTCAGCTCAGGCAGATCAAGCTCGATGAAGAGATGGCCAGCTCCCGGGAAACCGCCGCTGAACAAAAGCCATTGGCCGCTTTAATGGGTGCTGGCGCTGGCTTGGGTGCGGCTACGGCTAAGTCTGCTGTTGAGGTTAAACAAGGTCTAACTAAGTTAGCTCAAAATCTAGCCCAGCAAAGCCCTCAAATGCCCCCTACAGGCGGTCAACCAGCTCCGCCTATGTCACCCCAAGGCATGGGCAACAATCAAGCCACAAGGATCCTGCAAGGAACCACTGGCGACCAAGGAACCACGGGTCGTGCACGCATGACTGGGTTTAATGTTGAGACCTCTCAGCAGGCGGTGGCTAAAGAGCAGGCTGAGAAGATTGCCAACATGTTGCGTCAGTCTGGCCAAGTTCCACAGGGCGCTCCTGAGTTCTTTTCCCAGCAACCGGGCATGACCTCCACCCCTAGCGGTGTGCTGGCGCCTAGATCTGATCTGCCCCGCTATCTTGGCCCCCGTGGCCCACAGGGTGAGATCGGTGGTGTTCGCCCTCCAGCGCCTGTTCCCGTGAAGATGTCTGGGCTAGATGCGACAAAAGAGCTGTTCGTCAACATGATGAAGTCCGCAGGTAATATGGCTCCCACCATGGGCGAGTTCAAAGACATGGCAGGCAGTGCCAGTCGCACCTTGGGCAGACTGCCATACATCTCTGGCCCCTTGGCTGGTGCGCAGATTGGCTCCGAGTTTTCTGAGCTTGAGCAGGCCCTGAGAGTCTCTCAGCCTGACTACACTGACATTGGCTTGACTGGGTTTGGTATGGCTGGCACGGCAGGATCTTTCTATCCGCCTCTTGCTCCTTTGGCCATTCCTTTGTCTATGGGTGCTCCGATGCTTCGTGATCTGCGCCGTAGAAAGCAAGAGATTGAGCGCAATCCTTCTGAGTACAGAGACACCATCATGAAGTCTTTGTCAGACACAGACCCAATGGGTAACCCCATGCCGTAGGTTCTCCTCTCAAGTGTCTTTTAAGCAGTTGCCACTTGATTAGCCCCCCTCAGACGGGGGCTTTTTTTATGCGTTCCCAGCAGGGGTGCAGAGCATAAACAAGACCTGCTTGCGATCTTGCTCTACGTCATCCATGGCAACGTCATACCCATGCTCAAGAACTAACGAGAACAGCTTCGCTTTGTAAGCCTCTTCAGACTTACAACCCTTGTCAAAGCACTTGGCTAACCGATCGATGGTGTCCCAGTCAGCTTCTAGCTTGCCTTTTTCATCAATTTTCATCAAGATCATGTTCAAAGCGCTTGGCGTCCACGAGGTCGTCAAACTCTCGGCACTCCACGCGATCTCTAGGGTTTACACTGAATTCTAACTTTTTAGCAAAGTCTCGTACAGCGTAGTACCTCTGAGAGTCTTCTGACCACCCCTTGATGGTTTCGAGAAAGGAAGCAAGCTGGGAGGGCTTCCAGTCCTCGCCAAACAGCTCATTGACGAACTGCTTGGGTGTCATAGGTTCTCTCTGTACTCACCAAGGGCACGGGCCACGTTGGTGTTTAGAGTGTTGACAAACTTGATGCACATGTCGCGCTCTGTTCGGATGATCATGGGAAGAGCGGCCATGATAAAGCCGTCAGCCAGCTTCTGTAGGTCTTCCTCAAGGAAGTTGTAGCTCTCCTCGAGGTAGATCTTGCGGAAGGCTTCTTTGATTTCGTCTGCGTTTAGGTACGGGTTCATTTTGTTGCCTGTGCTAGTTTTTCTGCGCGTTTACGTGCCGTGTACTTTCTCATGTACTCGGCTTGTTTGGCTCTTTGCTCTGCGGTTGTCTTTTTCTTGACAGGCGCTCCGTTAAGCACTTTGATCTTGGCTGTCAGGTACAAGATTTCAGTCTTGAGTTTTGAAGTTTCTGCAAGCAAAAACGTGATGCTTTCACGCATCTGATTTTTTTCTAAATTTGAAATAAACATAATTACCACCATCCAAACCAAATACCAGTGCCATGAAGATTAGCAACTGGAAAAACAATAGCTCCTGCGATGAGGAACCCCCAAGACATGGTCTTGATACAGACCACAATGTGTGTGATCCATGAGGCAAAGAGCCAGCAGACCAAAATTACAGGTAAAAGTTCGTCCATATATCCTCACGTGTGTTTGTTTTTAGCTTGCCAGTACTTGAGGAGGTGGTAGAACATCTCCTCCCCGCGTTCGAGTTCTTCTTGAGACCACTCCTTGGTGACCACGAGACCGGGCTCCGTGACCGACACAAAGATGTTTGCGCACCTCGCCTGCGGGAGATCAAGTCCCAACCGATAGGCGGCAAGTTGCATCAGGTGCTCGTCATACGTATCCACCTTGGCTGGATCTGTGAACTCCTTTGTCTTGAAGTCAATCACAACGCCGTCACCGTCTTCGGTGTACAGGTCTAACTTTCCACCAAAACCTAGTTCATTTGCAAATGACTTCTCGGACACCCAGTTAAGATCCCCGAAGACTTTCTTGACCTCTTCTCCTACGGCCATCTGGTAGTCGATCATGTCAGCGACCATGACGCCTTCGTACCAGCTCTCAAGCGCTGTGTGAACTTCTGTACCCCTCTGAGCGGCGGCACGGGCGTGTTCACGAGAGTCTTTGATGACTCGCTGGACGTAGAGGTCTTCTGCCTCTTCAGGCGCCCTTGGGAGGGTCATGGAGGCGAGCATCATCTGGTTGAGCTTCCACGCCTCGAGACCGGGCTTGGCGGCGCATCCGATGATGGTCGTGACGGACGGGACAAGGTTCATCTTGCGTGCGTCTGCCAACGTGGTGTTTCGTAGATTGCCGTTCTTGGCTTCCACAGTGTACTTTGGTGCACCCTCTCTGGTGTACCAGTGGCTACTCTCGCTGGCTCTTACGGTAATGCTCATGTGATCCCCTTTAGTTTATAAATGCCGACAACTCTTGCGTGAGCGGATGGGTTTGCGGACTGCTTGTAGCCAATCTTTTCCCAAATATTTTCACGAAATATTGCACCTGTTGCGTTTGGATGAACGGTTTCTGGGCGTTTGCACATTGCCAGAACATCGTCAATTGATACCGAACCATTTAAGACGGCAAGCGCCTTGGCAGTACTGCGAGCTTTATCAACCCACGCCTTGTTGTGGTCGTACACCTTCTGGACTCCGACATCCCGAAGCTGTACACCAGCCAGCAGATCAAGTGTTTGTGTGTCCATGATCAGAAGGGCAAGTCGTCTTCCATGTCGTCAAAGCCGCTAGAAGGGGCTTTAACGGGCGTAGGAGCGCCTTTCTTGTTCTGGAAGGCCTGCCACTCAGGGGAGAGCTGAATCTTCTCCTTGAGGCCTTTACCGAACGTCTCAAAGAGTTCTAGGTCAGGCTCGGCTAAGCGAAAGAGCTGATTGGCGTTAACCGCTTGGGGAAGACCTGCTTGCTTAACAACAGAGGGGACAGGGGCGATGCTACCTACGTTGGAGAACATCTTGCCGTTCTTGCCGGGTCTTTGCACCACGTTCAACATGCACCAAGCACCCAGCACGGAGGAGATGTCAAAGCGCTTCATCTCTTCCTCTGAGAAGGGCTTGTTTCTCCAGCCTTGCAGGTCGATACGAAGGTTAGCCTTGTCGTTCCAGCTCAGGGTGTAGTTCTTAAAGATAGCCAGAGGGTTGCCGTTGTTGGTTACCAGCTCGTTGCCTTCGTCGTCCTTGCCGTGGAGCTCCCAGCCCAGCATGATCTTGCGCTGGTGCTTGATCTCGTTCATGTACTCAGACTGCTGGGTTCCGAGGTCAACGATGCGGTAGCAACGTGCAAGATGGAGGCCGGGCGGCACGGGTGTGAAGTCGCCGCCAGAGGATGTGTTTTCTACAATAAAGCTCATGATTTTTCCTTAAATATTTGATTAAATTGGTTTGTAAATTGGTTGATAAATTCTTCTAATGTTGGTTCTGTTTTTTGTTCTTCCTCAAGTAAATATTGTGCGTACTCCTGCTGTGCAACAGGGTCTGCTTTCCACTGCTCGTACTCGTTCATTCTGAGTCTCCAAAGAAGAACGCCATACCAACGTAGTCGGGAAGGCTTACGCCTCCGCTGTAGATGTGATTGATGTCCACGTTGTCGTTCATACCACTGGCAATGCCCATGTAGTAGTGAAGCTTCTCTGTGTGCCAGTCAAGCACCATCAAGATGCCAATCTTCCCCTTGCTGGTCTCTAGCCAGATTACGTCCTGTAAATTCATTCCTCTTCCTCTTCTGATTCTTCTGGCTCTTCAGGTTCAGTCTCAAAAGCTGTGTGCAGGCGGTCATGCTCACGTACAGTCTTTGCACGCTCTTCAAACTCTTTCCACTCTTGGGGCGTACGCTTGGGGTTGATAAATCCCTCTACGTTTTCGGCTTCAAGTTCAGCCATAGTTTTGTGGGTCATCATGGTCTCCAAATAAATAAATCAAGGGCTAGGATCACCGCGCCAATGGCAAACAGGATTACGTTTGTGCGCAGTTCGTTGAATTCTTTGTCGGTCATCGCAGATCCAATGCAAACAAAGTCGTGAACAGCACACCAAGGAAGATGATGTACGCAACAAAACCAAAGACACGGCGCTCTGAGAATTCAGGCTCGATGCCAAGCAAAGCCATCTGAATAAGTTCAGCGTCATGGCTCATGTGGTTCTCTGGGGGTGGGCTGTACATACAGCCAATGCGAAGACCAGACTTGGTCGTGAAGGGTAGGTGTTTTTCCATTTGATTCTCCTTAACCGCCGTATCGGCGTGCACGAATCTTAACACGATATTAAAAAGAAAAGAAATACATTCCCGAGTGAAACGTGGGGTTTCTTTTAATTAAAAGTTAATGTATACTCGTCGCCAAGGAAAAGCAATCATGAAGTTATCTGAGTATTTTTCGACGGAGCCGTTGGGTGCAAGAGGTGAGATGGCAGAGTATCTGGGCATTAGCCTGACATGGATGTCGCTGTTGATCCACGAGCGCAGAACTGCGTCTGCCGCGTTAGCGGTTAAGATTGAAAAAGCAACGCAAGGTCTGGTCACAAGAAAAGACTTGCGTCCTGATTTGTTTTTCGTGTAAAGTTTGAAGCACGGCTAGGTAGGGCTTGATCACCCTACCGAAAAGAGTTATCCCCTCTCCTGCCGCTGTTTCTTTTAAGGGGTTGTTTTAAAAGGCGGCTATGCACTACTTTCAATTCAATATTGCCGACTATCGGTCGGCGACTACCCACTTGTCCAACGATGAGGATCTTGCTTATCGCAGGCTCTTGGACATGTACTACGACACCGAACAGAAAATCCCATTGGATACCCAGTGGGTTGCCAGACGGTTACGCATAGGAACCCAAGTGGTTGAGGCTGTTTTGGCTGACATGTTTGAGAAGCAAGAAGATGGTTGGTTTCACGCTAGATGTGAAGAAGTTATTCAGCAATACAAGGAATTTGCTGAAGCTGGAAAGCGTGGGGCGGCTAAAAGGTGGGGTAACAAGGGTGTAACACCCCCCAATGGGGAGGCTAATAGCCCCCCTACTTCACCCCCAATAGCAACTACTAACTATAAACCAATAACCAGTATTACAGTATCTAAAGATACTGTTCGTCCGCCAACAGGCGAACCTGACGAAAAGCAAGTTTCAAAGTTACCCGGTTGTGATCACAAGGGAGTGTTGTCTTTGTACCACGCCACCTTGCCAAGCCTGCCTCACGTCGAGATCTGGAACGATACCCGTTCTGGTTACCTAAGACAGAGGTGGCGTGAGGTTGCGCTGGACTTGGCCAAGGACGGCCCTGTCAGCCACGCAGATGTCTTGGCGTGGTGGAAGCAGTTCTTTGAACACGTCGGTAGCTCCAAGTTTCTGACTGGCAGAACCCAGAGTAAGGACAAGCCACCGTTTCTTGCTGACCTCGAATGGATCATCAAGCCGACCAATTTCGCAAAAATCATTGAAGGCAAATACCACAGGGATTGATCATGGCACTGAAAAACTTTACAAAATTCACCAAACACGAAGCTGTCGATGACGGCCCCAATAACCTAAACTGCTTTGCCAACGGTTGCCCTATGGCTGGCGGCATCTCCACTGGTGGCCACTGGGTCTGTGCCTACCACCATCAGGCCCTGCCTGAACAATGGCCTCGGGTAACAGAAGCCTTGCGCGACAGCGAGAAGATCCGAGTTGCGATCACTGAGGTCATGCAGATCGACATGATTTCTTGGGGCGCCAACTCAGGAGGTTACCCGCCCAAGTGGCAAGAGTTTGCCGCCCTTTTCGACAACGAGCCTGAACTTCAGCCCACCGAGCACGAGAAGATCCGAAAAACCAAGTACGAGTACCGCCTGCGCAACGAGCTGGCTATTCGTGCAGGCTTAGCAAAGAGGAAGGCATGACAAAAGATGACGCTCAAAAAATCCTTGACCAAATCCGCGAGGGGTATGGCCACGCCTACACCGAGGCTTGCGCCCTCGAATGTCTCAATCTCACAGGAGACCTTGGAGCACATGAGGGCGTGCGAAGCAAGGGAGTGGATGAAACGCTACACGAAGAAGGCTATCGAGCTCGGCTCAGGCAACGGGCAATTATGGTGGCAAGGAGTAAAGAATGACATCGAAAAAAGGCGTGGCACACCAACCATGCTTGACCTAGTAAACCGCATGAAACAGGAGAGAGAAAATGGCAAAAGTAGAGCTCAGTGATTTTCAGAAGAAGTTCTTTGCTCAGGGCACAGGACAGACGCTTTTCACAGCAAAAGAATTTGAAGAGGGCCTAGCCCAAGCTAAAGCCGAGATTATGGCTGTGGCCATCCAAACAACGAAGCAGGCGATTGCCATCGAGCGAGAAGCCTGCGCACGTATTGCTCAGGAGTGGAGCCAAGAGGAGCTGGCGCAGGCAATCAGAACGAGGATGCGCCGTGCGGATTGAGCTGGACTTCCCGCCTGCGGAGCTGTTTCCTAACCGCGCCAAGGGTACGCACTGGGGAAAACTTTACAAACTCCGCTCGGACTACCGTGAGAACAGCACTTGGCTGGCCAAGCACCAAATCAAGGGCTGGAAGCACGCAGGCAAAGACATCAGGCTCACCCTGACCTTCGAGATGCCTGACAAGCGTAAACGTGACGCAGACAACTGCCTAGCCGCGGCCAAGGGCGCCCTAGACGGTTTGGCTGATGCGCTCTTTGTAAACGATCAATTCTTTCAACCCATCATGATCTACAGAAAAGCTGGACAAAAGCCCGGCAAACTGATCGTTGAAATACAGGAGCTGACATGAACGAAAAACTAATCGATCCACAGGCGGCAGTGGACTTCATGATTTCAAAGTCCGCCGAGTACGCCCAAGCTGAGGCCAACAAGGTGTACATGGAGGAGCTAAGGAAGACAATCAAGGCAGAGGAGATGAAGAGCGCCGAGAACAACAGCAACGGCGAGTACAAGACAGCGGCCATGCAGGAGAGAGAAGCCTACGCCTCCCCACGCTACAAAGCCCACCTGCAAGCCCTCAAACAGGCTGTAGAGGAGCGCGAACGCCTTCGCTGGATGTTGATAGCCGCGCAGGAAAGAATCGCCGTGTGGCGCACGCAAGAGACCAGCAACCGAAACATCATGAAAGCCACGCTGTGAACAACACCCTCACCGCTAAGGAACGCGCCTACGTCGGGCTGGTCAAGGAGCTCCCCTGCTCGGTGTGCGATCAAGAGGGGCCAAGTGATGCCCACCACGTCAAACAGCACAGGCAGTACACGGTGGTGGCTCTGTGCAAGTCCTGCCATCAGGGAAGCAAGATGGGCTGGCACGGGGAGCGCAGGGCGTGGGCCATAGCCAAGATGGAGGAGATCGACGCCCTGAACGTCACCGTGAAGAGGGTGATGGAGCTCCTGATCAAGAGTTAGGGAAAGCACCTACAAAAATATTTATAAAAAGATTGCACAAGCGCTTTAACTTGATGTTAAGATGCAATCACTGCAATAAGCAGGTTACTTGAAAGACAAACATCATGACAACAGCAACATTGATCCAAACAGTCGCAACAGTCGAATCATTGCTCAGCCCTATCGACCAACTCGCAGTGTTGGATCGTGAACAAAAAGCTCTTGCCGCTAAGGTCAAGACCCTCAAAGACGAAGTTGCCAACACATACGGCGAAGGCAAGCACCGCGGTGAGAAGTACGGTGTGACCGTTGTGATCGCCGACGTTATCGGAAGCGTCAACTACGAAGCACTCTGCAAGCACTTCAAGATTACCGAAGAGCAACTCAACTCCTTCCGCAAAGAAGGCTCAGCACGTATCACCGTTACACCTACAGCGTAAGGGGAACAACATGACCTTGTACCAAACAAACCAAGCCATCAGAACACTTCGTGCAGTTTCACATGAGAACCCACTGCCAATGAAGATGCATGACGAGATCACACGTTCGTTGATCAATCTGCTAAACCACAAAGAATCGTTGAACAAATTACAGAAGCTAGGGAAAGTCCCTACCCCTAACCCGCTTTAATTTCATGTTAAGATGCATCCACGCCAATCAGGCGGTTACTTGAAAGAATCCAAAATGATCACAGTTTCAAAATTCAATGTTCGCGTAGTCAACCAAGGCGACAAGTACGGTCGTGACTTCTGCTTGACTCATGACAGCGACAGACCCCTCGTAGAGTTCTATGACGCTCGTTACCCACACACTGAGTTCGGTCAGTTCGTGTCTCGCTACTATGTGTCCACAATCTTGGGTACAGACGGATGGGGTGGCACAGAAGGCGGCTTGTGCTTGGACGGTGGCAACGCCAATGAGTGGTCTGTGTCTGCTGAAGACATGGCAACAGTTCGTTCTTTCTTGCAAGAGGTGACAGCATGATCGACAACAAAAAAACAGTTCTCACAGTGGGCGCGTACTCAATCGTGCGCATCCAGTCCTACGGCTTCCGTTGCAACACCCTGTCAAGCGAGTGGGAGGTCATGCACGACGGCAAGTGCATCTCCCGTTACATCCGCCTGAAGGATGCCAAAAAATACATTCAATCTTTAGCTGTTTAAGGAACCATCATGAAAAGCACCTCTTGGAAAAAAGACTACGTTGTTGTGATGCACAGCGACTACGACAACACATGGTCTGTCAAGACTATCCCCCTCACCCTGAAGCAGGCTGTCCAGTTCGTGTACGCCAAGCGCTGGAACCTTGCCTTGGACAAGGGCACTGTCCGTATCGTGACTTTGGCTGAGTCAGCAACCCTTCCCACAGGAGAAACAGCATGACCGACGACCTCACAATCAACACTAAAAACAATGTTCGCGTGTCGATCTCCGAGTGGGACGACGGCGGGGTGTGGATGTTCCTGCAAGGGCGCCAAGCCAGCATGAGCACCACGCTCACCCGGGCAGAGGCTGAGCAACTTGTGGCTGGCCTGCAACTGATCCTGTCCAAAGAGGTGGCGGCATGAGCGAGACCAACATGAGCCCCTACATCCAAGGATTCGACGCAGGTGTTGACTGTGTTCTGACCGAAATTAAACGGCTAGAGAAAATAGGCCCTGTAAGCCTCGAACAGCTACTCAAGCACCTTGACCCTCAACTCGACCAGAAAACGGCTCAAACGCCCGATAAAGTGGCTCTATGAGCATGGCTGTGATCAAGAGCGTACGAGTTGCGCTCCGCGGAATACCTGATGGCATGACCTTGGAGGAACTGTCTGAGTTGCTAAACCGACCAAGGTGCAACGTCAGAAAAGTTTTAAAGAACATGCCAGATGTGTACATTGACAGATGGGAGATCGCGCCGAGAGGGCAGTACAAGGCTATCTGGTGTGCGTGTATCCCTCCAACCGATTGCCCTAGACCTGAAAGAAAAAACAATGGATGATGACATTCAAGACTATGTTCGACCTTGGAAGAGCCTGACGGACGAAGAGATTCAAAAGGCTCTAGGCGTAACTGCTGAAAGCTCCAACTGGAACATGATCATGGTGCTCGAGTGGGCAAAGAAGATAGAAACCGCTTTGTTGGAGAAAAATTCATGATCAAGACAGCAGAGGATGACGAGTTCGACCGAATTCAGCACGAAGCGGCTATGAAGTCTGGCCAGCCGTATCACTTTGATGTGTACGTGTCGCCCTCACAAAGAAACCAAGTTCTGGAAGAGGTTGCGCATGAGTTCCAGAAGATGGCCAGTCTGGGGGATACAGCGCAGTCCTTCGCCTGTTACGTGAGGGATATGAAGCGATGACCGAACAAATCTGGGAAGCGGACTGGATCTGCGAGAACCCTGAGCTGGCAAACAAGGCCATCACAGAGCTACAGACACTGGTACAGGAGCTGGAGTCAAAGCTGAAGTACGCCACAGTAAAAATCGCAAACCTTGAGAAACAAAACAAAGAATTCAAACTCACCATCAAGGACATGGATAGAAGAATCATGAGGGGATTGAAAGACTAACGTTGCACACACAGACAAAGATCCGTTAAACTTTGCGTTAAAGGAGTCCAGTGATGGCAAAGAAACCAAAGAGTCTTCCCAGCGACACTGTCGCCGATGTGACAGGTAAGCCGCAAAACAAAGAGGTGACCAAGACAGGTAGACCTTCCTCATTCACAGATCAGATGGCTAACCTCATCTGTATACGCTTAGCTGAGGGAGAGAGTCTCAACAAGATCTGTAAGGAAGATGGTATGCCAGATAAGGCAACTGTGTTCCGTTGGTTGGCTACTGACGCAAGCTTCTGCGACAAATACGCCCGTGCGCGTGAACTTCAAGCTGAGACGCAGTTCGACGAATTGATCGATATTGTTGACCAGCCACCAGAGCTAAGCTACGTGACTGACAAGAACGGTGAGTTGATCGAGGTCAAGTTTGACTCCTCCTATGTTGCGTGGATGAGGCTTCGGGTTGACACCCGCAAATGGACAGCCGCACGTATGGCGCCCAAGAAGTACGGTGAGTACAAACAGCCCGAGGAGAAGGTTGACGCCATGATTGTGGATGGCGAGGTCAAGAGCGTTATGGATGTGGCCATCAAGCGCCTTGAGCTTATTCGGATCGCTGAATGAGCGAGGTCATAGACAAAGACGTTCTGGACATCCTTGCTGATCCGAACATCAGGAAGAGTCTGGGCCCCTACCACTCGATGGCATACGCCAGTAGGGCTAAATGGCTCTCAGGCGCCTTCAATCATCAGAAGCTCCCCCAAGGTACGTACTGGAACATCTGGCTCATGCTGGCTGGCCGTGGGGCAGGGAAAACCCGTACTGCGGCTGAACAGCTCTGGTGGTGGGCATGGGAGAACCCGAACACCCGCTGGCTGGTCTCTGCTCCGACTTCTATGGACGTCAGGGGTACGTGCTTTGAGGGTGAGTCAGGACTGATCGCTGTGATCCCTGAGATCCTGATCAAGGACTACAACAAGGCCCTGCACGAGATCGTCCTGATCAACGGGAGCCTGATCAAGGGTATCAGCGCCAGCGAACCTGATCGCTTCCGCGGTGGCCAGTATCACGGTGCATGGCTGGATGAGCTTGCCGCATGGGACTACCTCGACGAGGCTTGGTACAACATCCAGTTTGCTGTCCGTCTCAAGAAGGATGACGGCAGAACTCAGATCATTGCAACAACTACCCCACGCCCCAAAGACTTGATTGTGGAGCTCGTGGGGCGTGAAGGAGACGACGTGGCCATGACGACGGCATCTACCTACGTCAACCTCGCTAATCTCGCTCCAAGCTTTCAAAAGCAGATCCTGTCGTACGAGGGCACAAAGATCGGTAGGCAGGAGATCCACGCTGAGCTGATCGATCCAGAAGAGTCAGGCATCGTTAAGCGGGAGATGTTCAAGCTGTGGGCGCCAAACAAGGAGTTCCCAAAGTTCGAGTACATCCTGCAAAGCTACGACTGCGCCAGCTCAGAGAAGACGGTCAACGACCCGACGGCGGCCATTACCTTTGGTGTGTTCAAGCCCCTAGATGGCCCCATGTCCGCAATGGTGATCGACTGCTGGCAAGACAGGCTCCAGTACCCAGACCTGCGCCCCAAAGTGATCGAGGAGTACGACGTGGTGTACGGTGAGGGCAAGAACAAGAAGCGCGTAGACCTGATTCTCGTGGAGGACAAGTCCGCAGGCATAGCCTTGATCCAAGACTTACAGCGTGGGCACTTGCCTGTGAGAGCCTACAACCCCGGCAGAGCTGACAAGATCCAGCGCCTGAACATTGTCTCCAATATCATTGCCGCTGGCCGTGTGTGGATTCCTGAGAGCAGTGTCAGGAAGGGCTACGTCAAGGACTGGGCTGAAGGCTTCGTGTCCCAGATCTGTAGCTTCCCTGATTCAACGCATGACGACTTCGTGGATGCCTGTACCCAAGGCCTGCGGTTCCTGCGTGATGCAGGCTGGCTTGACATTGATGGTGAGCCAAGGGACGACTACGACATGGACGACTATGCGGACAGCGGTATGTCCCGTAAGCTTGAGAACCCGTACAGCGCATGATGGACGAACGGCTACACCCAAGGTATCATTGGGCCAACACAAACTCAGCAGGATAAGCCATGGCTGACGAAAACAAACCAGCGTTCTACCCACGAGTTGGGAACATCAAGGCGAAGAACTTTAAGTCGGCTAAGCCGATGCCGTTCATTGAAGACCCAAGGGCGATGGAGTTACCCTTTGAGTATGCGGATGAAAAGCCGACACGAGAACGCCTTGAGATGGACAGACGACTAGGTGTCCGCCTTGCTGACCTTGAGCGC
>Ga0114978_10003460_pt1 | contig 12896 bp, 8 predicted proteins | sample S_140212_EF_Meta_FD_87027 | JGI IMG/M metagenome (GOLD analysis project Ga0114978, IMG submission 87027) | Freshwater microbial communities from Lake Simoncouche, Canada to study carbon cycling - S_140212_EF_MetaG | ecosystem: Environmental > Aquatic > Freshwater > Lake | place: Lake...
GAGAAAGTCAATCGAGGTGATCGTCGAGAATCCGCTCAACCAGAACCGCATGCTGCGGCCCTCCCAGGCACTCTCACTCGGTATCGCCGACGTCGGGCTCGACCCGGCCGACTTCCTCGCGGAGTCATTGCGCTGGGCGGGGCGGGTCATTCGCGGGGAGATCTTGGTCCAGCGAACGCCTGTTGACCGGGGCGAGGAATGGGAGCACGCCGTGGGTGAGGGGCGCGAACTCATCGAGGCCAGGCTTCACGGTTCTGCGCCGGCAGCGGCTCGGGCACTCGATCTCATCGAGGCAGCCCGGACGTCTTCTCGCGATTCGGCCTTCGCCGCCGAGGACACCGCGCTCTCCGACCTTGTGATGGGCGAGGAGTTGCGCGCGAGCCTGTATGCCTTCGATCTAGTGCAGCGCAGAGCAAAACGGCCGACCCACTCCCCCGACATGTCGATGGCCCGTTCCGTGACGAAGGTGGGCATCGTCGGCGCTGGCCTGATGGCGAGCCAGTTGGCGTTGCTGTTCGTTCAGCGCCTGCAGATTCCCGTGGTTCTGACCGATCTTGATCAAGATCGGGTCGATGCGGGTCTCTCCCGCGTCCACGATGACATCGACTTACTCGCCGCTAAGGGTCGCATCTCCGCCGACAAGGCCAACCGCCTCAGGGCCCTGGTGACCGGCTCCATCTCTCACGAGTCCTTCGTCGACGCCGACGCCGTCGTCGAGGCGGTCTTCGAGGACCTCTTGGTCAAGCGGCAGGTGTTTGCCGCCCTCGAGTCCATCGTCGCGCCTACCTGCGTGCTCTTGACTAACACCTCCTCCCTGTCCATCAGCGCGATGAGCGAGGGACTCGCACATCCCGAACGTGTGGTGGGGTTCCATTTCTTCAATCCTGTTGCCCTCATGCCACTTCTCGAGATCGCAACCACGCCTGTGACTGACGACGTGTCGCTCGCTACGGCGTTCAGTCTCGGTCGCGCGATCGGCAAGTCGTGCGTGCTCGTCAAGGATTCGCCCGGATTCGTCGTCAACCGAATCCTGGCACGACTGCTGGGCGAGGTCACGGCGGCCTTCGACGAGGGCACGTCCTTCGAGGTGGCCGACAGTGCGCTCGATCCACTCGGATTGCCGATGTCGCCCTACCTGCTGCTGCAGATGGTCGGGCCAGCGGTCGCATTACATGTCGCAGGGTCGATGACCACAGCTTTCCCCGACCGATTCCAGGTCTCGGAGAATCAGCGGCGCATCGTCGATGCCGGGATCACACAGCTGCTGACATGGGACGGACCGACACCAAGGCTGACGAACGACGTTGCTGCACTACTCGAGGTGGGTACGTCCTCGTCGTCACCTGCGGCCGTTCTGCAACGTGCCGTGGACGCCCTCGCGCAGGAGATCGGGATCATGCTCGAGGAGGGCGCGGTGACCGAGGTCCAGGATCTCGACCTGTGCCTCATCCTTGGTGCTGGCTGGCCCTTCCACAATGGCGGAATCACCCCGTACCTCGACCGCTGCGGCGCCAGCGAGCGTGTCAATGGCCGACGGTTCCTGGAACCCGGCATTGCAAGCGTGCCGAGTCGGCAGCCCTGATGGATGCGCTCCGGCCTGAGGGCTCGCACTGCGGCCCTGCGGGGTGTCACGGCCGAAGTCGACGGTGTGAGGGTCGTCCAAGCCGTACGGTTTACCCGTGACAGATCTGACGTTGCCCGTTCCCGTGCGCCGAGCGCTGCTCGCTGTCACCCTCGTCGACAACAGTGTCCTGTCAGATCTCGAGATCCTCGACACCGGCATCGTGTGTCCCGCGGCACCGAACCGAGAGCCGCTGCTGATCAATTGGCATGAGCTCCTGACGGCTGCAGGCGATCCGCAGCAGCCCCAACTCGATTCGTGCCTTCAACGCCGCATTGCGCGATGGCTGCGTCTGCGTATGGCCATTGATGGCATGGCGACACCTGATGGGACCAGTCCACGCGGGGTGCACGACCGTCTGCTCTCGCTCGTCCGACTACGTGCGCTCCCGGTCGGTCACTCTCTGCACCCAGGCCCGGAGTGGCCCACGCGCAAGGTGCTCGGCGGTGCCCTCGAGGTCGGACTCGCGCTGCGCGGCTATGACGACGACGGCCGCGTCGATCACGACGCTGTGGGCCTCATGCCCTTCCCGCTGTTGATCGCAGCTGGGGTCAACGTCGCTGCAGCAGTCACTCGCGCGGAGCGATACCTCGCCGATATGGCGGAGCTCGCCTCGGAACGGATGCGCCGTGATCCCAGCGCCGTGCTGCGTCCACTAGGCGACGCCGATGTGCTGACCCTCTTGGCATCGCCCACATTCCGCGTAGCCCTTGTCGACGGGCAGGGCATGCGATCGGCTGCCGTGCCCTCGACGACGCGAGGCTGGCTCGACCTTGGCCGAGTTGACCCCGCATTCGCCCCCGCTGCCGCCGCTCTCACAGACCCAGATCTGCGGGGTTTCGAGCGACCCATCCTGATCACCCAAGACGAGATCACTATGGTGCGTGCCGGAGGGGACACCACACGTCACTCGCTAGATCCCACGCCCCCGGCCCGTGCGCCACTGAACTGAACAATGCGCTCGGAATGCGCGCGCGACGGAGAGTGACAGGCACCTCTCGGCCCTTCGCCCAGCCGACGCCGTGGAGGTGGTCAGACTCCGTCAGACCCGCTCGGGCCCGACTCGGAAGGGACTCGCCCGACCGAGTCCTGACCACGTAGATCGTCAAACTGCGCCACTGCCTCAACTACAGCCCGGGATATGTCCTGAGCAGTCAACCCCACTTGGGCGAGTAGCGCCGCACGGGAGGCATGGGGCAGGAACTCACGAGGAATCCCGAAATCCCTGACCGGGATGTCGACGCCCGCGTCTCTCAGCGCCGCAGAGATCGCAGTGCCGATCCCACCGGTGCGGATGTTGTCCTCAATGCTCACGACGAGCTGGTGCCTGCTGGCGAGATCCACGATGGCCGTGGGCACCGGCACGACCCAGCGCGGGTCCACCACCGTCACAGCGATTCCCTGATCGGCCAATCGGTCTGCTACCTCGAGGCTCATCGGGGCGAACGCGCCGACCGATACGATCAGCACTCCCGCATCTGTGTCACGTCGCAGGACGTCGACGCCTCCGACCCTCTCGATGGCCGGGACATCGCTACCCAGCGCGCCCTTGGGGAACCGGATTACCGTCGGCGCGTCCGCAATCTCCAGAGCTTCATCGAGTTCCTCGAGCAACGTGGCACCGTCACGAGGTGCGGCTATGCGCAGGCCCGGAACCACCTGGAGGATCGACATATCCCACATGCCGTTATGGCTGGCACCATCGTCACCGGTGATGCCCGCGCGATCCAAGACGAATGTGACTCCGGCCTTGTGTAGCGCACAATCAAAGAGCACCTGATCGAATGCGCGATTGACGAAGGTGGCATAGAGCGCAACAACTGGGTGCAGCCCTGCGAAGGCAAGACCCGCCGCGCTGGTTGCCGCGTGCTGCTCGGCAATCCCCACGTCATAGGTGCGCTGTGGGAACGCCGACGCAAAGCGATCCAAGCCGGTGGGCCCCATCATGGCGGCCGTGATGGCGACCACGTCGGGTCGTCGATGTCCGATCGACACCAGACCGTCGGCGAATGCGGAAGTCCAGGTCGGGCCACGGCTCGAAAGCGGCTGGCCGGTCTCAGGATCGAGGACTCCTACCGCGTGAAACCGCTCGGCCTCATCGAGTTCAGCCGGGCGGTACCCGCGGCCCTTTTCGGTGATCACATGCACGATCACGGGACCGGGAAAGGCTCGCGCCCGGCCCAGCGCATGATCGAGTGCGGTCAGATCGTGTCCGTCGACGGGGCCTATGTACTTCAGACCGAGATCCTCGAACATCCCCTGGGGAGCGATGACGTCCTTGATGCCCTTCTTGACCCCGTGGAGGGTCTCGTACAAGGGCACACCAACCAACGGGGTCCGGCCCAGGACCCGCTTGCCCCAGTCGAGGAAGCGTTCATAGCCGCGGGTGGTGCGAAGCGTGGCGAGGTGGTGTGCCAATCCCCCGATGGTGGGCGAATATGAGCGTTCGTTGTCGTTGACCACAATCACCAATGGGCGATCGGGCGCCGCCGCGATGTTGTTGATGGCCTCCCACGCCATACCGCCGGTGAGGGCCCCGTCGCCGATCACGCCGACAACGTGGCGCCGGCCCAACTGACCGGTCCGCTCAAAACCCTTCGCGATTCCATCTGCCCACGACAGTGCTGTCGAGGCGTGTGAGTTCTCCACGACATCGTGGACGGACTCTGCGCGACTGGGATAGCCCGATAGGCCGTCGGCCTGTCGGAGACGCTCGAAGCCCGCAAGTCGTCCGGTCAGCATCTTGTGGACATAGGCCTGATGCCCCGTGTCGAAAATGATGACGTCCTCCGGCGAATGGAAGACCCGGTGCAGGGCGATCGTCAACTCGACTACGCCAAGGTTGGGGCCGAGATGGCCCCCCGTGCGGGTGACCTTGTCGACGAGTTCTGATCGAATCTCAGCCGCGAGGTCCACGAGAGAGTCATGGGAGAGCGACTCGAGGTCGCGCGGCGACCTAATCCCTCGGAGCACGTTCATGACTGAAGTCTAGGGAACGTCCGCGCTCTCGCACGTCCGGAGGCGATCCCGTGTCGTACCGGCGCGACATCCTGAGCTCTCTCGATGCGCATCCACCCAACCCGGTCAAGGAGACTCATGCCGTGATCCCCCTCGGCGCGGCCCGACTGCGACCGCGTGCCGCGGCGATGACGCCCAGCGGATCCTCGAGCAGCGGCTCGAACGCGACCTCCGCCGCGCCGAGCAGTGTGGAGTCATCACCCAGCGCAGGCAGTACCAAACGCACGTGTTCGGCCGGGGCGGTGAGCGCACTCACCACGGTTGCCTCGACGATGTCGCGAGTGGCCGGAAATATCTCTCGCAACGAGCCGCCGAAGACCACCACATCGGGGTTGAAGATGTTCACCAAATTGGCAACGCCCAAGCCAAGCCATCCGCCCACCGTCTTGAGTGCCCGCCGAGCGTGACGATCACCCGCTGCAGCCGCGGCGACGATGTCCGATGTAGAGGCTCGATCGTGCGCTCCCGATCCGAGGCGTAACGCGGATTCGCCAATTTCAGTCTCCCAGCATCCTGTGGCCCCGCAGCGACAGACCCTGCCCTTCGGATTCACTCGCATATGGCCCACCTCTCCGCCGTAGCCCTGCGAGCCCATCAGGAGGCGCCCATCAATGACGATGCCGCCACCGATACCAACTTGGCCGCCGAGGTAGATCACGTTCGACGAGCCGATCGCACTCCCGCGGACACGTTCGGCAATAGCGCCAAGATCTGAGTCGTTGCCGATCACCACCGGCTTGGACGTCCCCAGAGACTGAGCCAACAGTCGACCCAGCGGGACATCCACCCATCCCAGGTTCGGGGCGAAACGCACCAACCCGTCCGGCTGGCGGACCAGCCCCGGCACGCCCACGCCCACGCCGACCTGGATCGATCCGCGTGGAGCGCTCGCCAGCAGGTCTCGGCACACATCGACGAGCTGAGAGATGATCATCGAGACACTGTCTGAGTCAGCGCCGTAGGAGTGCTCGCGGCGCTCGAGTACGTCTCCTCCGAATCCTACGAGGGCGACGATTGTGCGATCGACACGCAGATCTACCGCCAGGACGTAGGCCCGACCACGCACTGGCTCGACCCCATACGAAGGCCGCCCCACACCGCGGCCAATAGGCACTGTCTCGCGCACCAGACCAACAGTGACGAGATCGGTGATCAGACCGCCGACCGTGCTGCGATTCAACCCGGTGTGACCGACGACCTCTGACCGTGATGTTGGGCCACCGTCGTGGAGGAACCGGGCGAGCGACGCCAGGTTGTGGCGGCGCACCTCATCCTGGGTCGCTCCCGCGAACGACATGGGCGGTCCTTCCCGAGCAGGGCAGAGCATGGGTTACGTGGTTCAGGGCAAAGGCATGGGACGTTCTATCGGATCCTGTGACCAAGTCTCGGTTGCCCCGAGCGTAGTGCCCGCTAGAAGCGTCCGGTGGCAGCCGCTCTTCGCCGCGAGAGCGCGTCGACGCTGGCCGCAACGAGCAAGACAAGCCCCGTGACCACATAGACGACACCCGCGGGTTGGTTCAGAAGCGCCATGCCGTTCGCAATGATCGCAACCACGAGTCCACCGACGATTGCATCAACCGGGCGTCCCTTTCCGCCAAACAGGCTCGTGCCCCCGATCACCGCTGCCCCGACGGCGTAGAGGAGGGTCTGATTGCCGCCAGTGTTAGGTGTGACCCCGTTGTCGCGGCTGCCGATCAGGATGCCGGCCACCGCTGCCATGGTCGAGCAGATGATGAAGCAGATCAGGCGGATGTTTGCCACATTGATACCTGCTCGACGCGCCGCTTCCGCGTTTCCCCCGACCGCGTAGACGTGACGGCCAAACGCGGTGCGGTTGAGCAGGATCGTCAGGCCCACGAGAAGAAGTATCAGCACAGGAACAACCATGGGAACGCCCATGATCGAGGTCGCCTCGACGTTGACACTGCGCTCACGGCTGAGCAAGAAGGTGACGATCCCGAGAAGAACGACCAAAGTGCCAAACTTGAAACCCCACACCGAGAATCGCTCTGCGTGAAGCCCCTTCGCCCGCCTCTTGGCCATACGTCGGTAGCTAACAGCGCCGAAGCCCACCACCACCAGGACGTACAACACCCACCCCTGCCAAAGTGCAAGGTTGCTGTTCATCACCGCGAGCAAAGTCGGATTCGAGATGGAGATCTGCCCCCCCTCGCCGATGATCTGCAACAGCACTCCCTGAAGGGCGAGGAAGAGCGCGAGAGTCACTACGAAGGAAGGGATCCCCAAACGCGCGACGAGAAGCCCGATCACCAGGCCGATCAGTGCTCCGCTTGCTAGACACACGATGACGCCGATCCACCAGGGCATCCCGTGGTTGGTCACCGCCACCCCGAGAACGGCACCGGCGGTACCTGCTGTAAAGCCAGCTGAGAGGTCGATTTCACCGAGAAGAAGGACGAACACCAGTCCCATCGCGATGACGATGACCCCGGCACCCTGATTGATCAGGTTTGCGAAATTGAACGTGGTGGGGAACGTATCGGACCTGAGACCAGTGAATACGAGTGCAAGCACGATGAGTCCCAGCACGGCCGGTAGGGCGCCAACCTCGCCGCCCCGCACCTTGGCCAGGTAGTCACTGAGCGCTGTCGTCGCTCGCTTGTCGGGGGCGTCAGCGAGGCCCGGAAGGTCGCGCCCTGTCACCGTTGACATCAGATCGCCCCCTGGTCGGTCGATTCGGGCCCGGACCGCTCGCCTGTCGAGAGTGTTGTGGTTGCCCGAGCAGAATCCACGTCAAGCCGTCCCGACGTGATCAGTTGCACGATCTCGGCGTGGGAAACACTCTTGGCGTCGATCTGCGTTGCCAGGCGCCCCAAGTACAAGACGGCAATGTCATCAGCAACGGCCAGCACATCGTTCATGTTGTGGCTGATCAGAATCACCGCCAGTCCGTTGTCAGCGAGCTGCCGCACGAGTTTGAGCACCTGCTCGGTCTGGGCTACTCCCAGGGCCGCGGTGGGTTCATCAAGGATGACCAACTTCGAATTCCACAGAACCGACCGCGCGATCGCCACAGTCTGTCGCTGGCCACCCGAGAGACTCGCGACCTTCTGCCGCACTGAGCTCACCGTGCGGACGGACAGGCTCGCAAGCGTCTCGCGCGCGCGCTTCTCCATCGTCTCATCGTCAAGAAGGCCATTCGAGGTGATCTCGCGACCCAAGAAGAGGTTGTCAACGATATCGAGGTTGTCGCACAACGCGAGATCCTGATACACGACCTCAATGCCCATGGCATTGGCCTGTTTGGGATTGGTGACGTTCACCGGCTCACCCTCGAACCGGTAGTCACCACCATCGAAGGTGTAGATGCCAGCGATGGCCTTGATCACCGTGCTCTTGCCAGCACCGTTGTCTCCCACCAGGGCAGTTACCCGGCCGTACCTGACGTCGAGGTCGACATCTCGGAGCACCTCCACGGCGCCGAAACTCTTCGTGACCCCTCGCAGGCTCAACATCGGCGGTGCCTCGGCCAGGGCCCTGGGATCCTGGGCCGAGAACGTCGTGCTCATAAGTCCTCACAGGTACGAGAATGCTGCTCGAAAATCAGGACGGCCACAGTGTCATTTCCATGTGGCGAGGGCGAATACCCGGCTCCCCAGAAGGGGAGCCGGGTATTGCGCACTCAGGAAATGCTGAACTTCGTGCAGAGTGCCGCGGTATCGCCCACGCACACCTTCGCCGCGGTGGCGTATCCGGCGTCGAACGGGGCCTTGATGTTGGCCTGGGTCACCCACACCGGTGTCGCATACGCGGCACCAATGTCCGCCACCTCGTTGTTGATCTTCGCCGTCGCGAGCGCCACATCCGAGCCGTCGCCCTTGATGATGCCGATCGCAAGCTTGGCAGCGAGGTCAGCTTCGAGGTTGACATCCTTGAACACGGTGCCGCACTGAGTTCCGGCCATGACCCGCTGCAGTCCTTCGTCAGAGGCATCCTGGCCGGTGATCGGCACACTCTTAGCGAGACCGTTCTTCGCCAGGACGATGGCCGTTCCGCCGGCCATGGTGTCATTCGCCACAACCGCGCCATCGATCTTGCCCTGGTTCTGGGTGTACATCTGCTCAAACACTGTCTGGGCCTCTGTCGCCGACCACTTCCCGGTCTGGTCTCCGACGAGCTTGTAGTCACCCGAATCGATCTTTGGCTGCACGGCCCCCGCGTAGCCCTCCTTGAACAACTTCGCGTTGTTATCGGTCGGGTCGCCGTTGATGTACACCACGTTCGCCTTCGTCTTGCCCGCGGCCGTGAGACAGGCAATGAGTCCGTCGCCCATCAACTTGCCCACCTGCACGTTGTCGAACGACACGTAGTAGCTCGCGGTGCCGTTCAGAGTGAGGCGGTCGTAGTCGATGCTCTTGATTCCGGCTGCGGTTGCGTTCTTCTCGCACGCGGCCCCGCTTGCCGAATCGATGTTGACGATCATGAGCACGTCAACCTTCTCGGCGATCATGGCGTCACAGATCGAGCTGAACTTCGTGGCGTCCTTTGTGGCGTTCTGGATGTCGTAGGTCACTCCCGCCGCGTCAAACGCCTTCTCGAGGCTCGGACGGTCGTTGCTCTCCCAGCGCGGTGAGGTGGTGGCGTCGGGGAGAATGACGCCGACCTTGCCGGAGGCTGCAGCGCTCGACGAGGTGGAAGGCTCGCTGCTGCTACTGCAGGCCGCCAACGTGAGTGTCATCGCTGCCGCGGCAATGATGGCCAATGATCGCTTGCTCATGGTCGTCCTCTCTCGCACGGATTCCCCGCGCCAGTGAATCCGGGTGAGCCACCCGGGAGGGCGCAACCGACCCGTCAACGACGGATCTTATGAATGTTGCCAGCGCGAACATATTGCGGCCAAAGATTCGTTGCCCCCTGAATGGATCAAGAATTCGTTGTCTGAGATAACAATTTGATCACGCGGTGAATCACAGGTGTGATTTGCCCAGATTCGGTCCAGATGTCCAGAGTCAGTTGAGCCGAGGACGCCAGCGACTGCCGTGCAAGGCCTCTTCCACGAGAGCCACGGCGCGTGCCGTCCGGGCAAGCCGCGCACCTTCAGCCTCAAGCGCGCGCAGGGCTGAGTCGAGTACCTCGGGTGCGACGTGTTCGCCAAGTTCCCTTCGGGCACCTGCGTACGCTGCGCGCGCGCCGACCAGCGCGGCCTCCACGTGATGGGCCGCGAACCGGGCGATCACGAGTGGATGGCGCCGGAGCACCTCGTGTGCCCGATAGTCCGGCGGGCACTGATCGAGCAGCCAAGAGAGGGCGCCCTCCTCCCAGTCGGCCACATCAGGCGGGCGCACCTCACGAGGCCAACCCGGTGGCGAGACCGACTGAGCCATGAGACCCCATCGAGGTGTGAAGCGTGATGCCCCAGGGCAGGGCGGAGATCCTGGCCGCGGTCAGCCTACGAGTGAACGCAGGACGTACTGAAGGATGCCGCCGTTGCGGTAGTAGTCGGCCTCGCCAGGGGTGTCGATGCGCAGAATCGCGTCGAAAGCCACCAACGATCCGTCGTCCTTGCGCGCCTCTACCCTGACCGTGCTCGGTGTCCGGTGCTCATTGAGTTCGGTCACGCCCGTCACGGAGAAAGTCTCGGTGCCATCGAGGCCCAGAGAATCAGCAGTCGACCCCGCCGAGTACTGCAGGGGCAGCACGCCCATACCGATGAGGTTGGAGCGGTGGATCCGCTCGTAGGACTCCGCGATCACTGCGGCTACCCCCAGAAGTGCCGTGCCCTTCGCTGCCCAGTCGCGGGATGAGCCCGAGCCGTACTCCTTCCCCGCCAGAATCATGAGCGGGATCTCCAAGGCCGCGTAGGACTGCGCGGCGTCGTAAATGAACGACTGCGGCGAGCCTTCCCGGGTGAAGTCGCGGGTGTACCCACCTTCGACGCCATCAAGGAGTTGGTTGCGGAGGCGAATGTTGGCGAACGTGCCGCGAATCATGACCTCATGGTTACCTCGGCGCGATCCGTAGGAGTTGAAGTCCTTCCGGTCAACACCGTGGTTGTTCAGATAGTGGCCGGCAGGGGTATCTGCCTTGATGGAGCCCGCGGGGCTGATGTGGTCTGTTGTGACTGAGTCGCCGAGCTTGGCCAGCACCCGCGCGCCGACGATGTCGGTAACGGGGTCCGGGGTTGCCCCCATGCCATCGAAGTACGGGGGCTTGCGAACGTATGTGGAGTCCGGGGCCCATTCGAATGTATTGCCGGTGGGCGTCGGGAGTGACTGCCACCGTGCATCACCGGCGAACACGTCGGCGTACCGCGAGGTGTACATCTCGGAATCGATGCACGAGTCGACGGTGGTCTGCACCTCAAGCGGGGTCGGCCAGATGTCGCGCAGGTAGACAGGGCGTCCATCGTGGTCGACACCGAGAGGCTCACTCGTGATGTCGATATCCATCGTGCCTGCGATCGCGTAGGCGACGACGAGCGGCGGCGATGCGAGGTAGTTCATCTTGATGTCAGGGTTGATCCGGCCCTCGAAGTTGCGATTGCCCGAGAGCACCGCCACCGCTGCCAGATCCGCTGAGTCGATGGCGTCACTGACGACCTCCGGCAGTGGGCCGGAGTTGCCGATGCACGTGGTGCAGCCGTATCCCACGAGGTTGAAGCCGAGTTGGTCGAGATAGGGGGTGAGCCCGGCCTCGTCGTAGTAGTCGGTGACGACCTTCGAACCCGGGGCCAGCGTGGTCTTGACCCAGGGGCGCCGGGTGAGGCCCTTCTCCACGGCCCTCTTGGCGAGCAATCCCGCGGCGATCATCACTGAAGGGTTCGAGGTATTGGTGCACGAGGTGATCGAGGCGATGGTGACGGCGCCGTGGCCGATCGTGACCGACTGACCGTCGATCTCGAAGCTGGCCGTGCGGTCGGGCTCGGTGGTGTACGCCGACAGCGCCGAGGCGAACGCGGTCTTGGCTTCGGTCAGCGACACGCGGTCCTGGGGACGCTTGGGGCCCGCGATCGAGGGCACGACCGTTCCGAGATCCAGGGTGAGGTACTCCGAGTAGGTCGGCTCATGGGCTGCGTCGTGCCAAAGACCCTGGGCCTTCGCGTAGGCCTCGACGAGCTGAACCTGCTCCTCGGGCCGCCCGGTAAGCCGGAGGTACCTGAGGGTCTCCTCGTCGATCCCGAAGATGGCCACAGTAGAGCCATACTCGGGGCTCATGTTGCCGATCGTGGCGCGGTTGGCCAAGGGCACTGCAGCGACGCCCTCGCCATAGAACTCAACGAACTTGCCCACGACTCCGTGCTTGCGCAGCATCTCGGTGATCACAAGTACGAGGTCCGTGGCGTTGGCGCCCTCGTAGAGCTCCCCGGTGAGCTTGAAGCCGACGACCGTCGGGATGAGCATCGACACAGGCTGTCCCAGCATCGCGGCCTCCGCCTCGATACCGCCGACGCCCCAGCCCAGGACACCGAGTCCGTTGACCATCGTCGTGTGCGAGTCGGTGCCGACGCAGGTGTCGGGGTATGCCTGACCGTTGCGCACCATGACCACACGAGCGAGTGATTCGATGTTGACCTGGTGCACGATTCCGTGACTGGGCGGCACCACCTTGAACTCGTCGAACGCCGTTTGCCCCCAGCGCAGGAACTGGTAGCGCTCACGATTGCGCGCGTACTCCAGCTCGACGTTCAGACCGGCTGCCTCAGGGGTGGCGAAGAAGTCTGCGATGACGGAGTGGTCGATGACGAGCTCGGCAGGTGCCAGCGGGTTGATCTTGTTCGGGTCTCCCCCGAGGTCCTTCATCGCCTCGCGCATCGTGGCGAGGTCAACCACACACGGAACGCCGGTGAAGTCCTGCATGATCACGCGGGCGGGTGAGAACTGGATCTCGTCGGACGGCTCAGCGGCAGGGTCCCACGAACCGAGGGTCGCGATCTGCCCGGCCGTGACGTTGTGACCGTCTTCGGTGCGCAACAGGTTCTCGAGCAGGACCTTGTGCGTGAACGGAAGTCGCGAGGATCCCTCTACCGCGTCAATACGGAAGATCTCGAACGTCGCATCGCCGACCGTGAGGTCGGACCGGGCACCGAAACTGTCCTTGCTGGCCATCGCCTGCGTCCCTTCGCCGAACCTGATCCCGAGTCGTCATCGGGAGGCTGTCTCGTCGCGAACTATCTCGACATCAAGATAGTTCATGGTATCGGCCTAGGTAGCCCTCTCACGTCCGGGGTCGCTCGTGAGGGCGACGATCAATCACCGAGGCGGTAGAAGAAGTGCCACGGCCTCGAGATGTGAGGTCA
>Ga0114978_10003462_pt1 | contig 12895 bp, 3 predicted proteins | sample S_140212_EF_Meta_FD_87027 | JGI IMG/M metagenome (GOLD analysis project Ga0114978, IMG submission 87027) | Freshwater microbial communities from Lake Simoncouche, Canada to study carbon cycling - S_140212_EF_MetaG | ecosystem: Environmental > Aquatic > Freshwater > Lake | place: Lake...
ATACAGGATATACAGGTTATACGGGGTACACAGGTTACACGGGTGATACGGGCGCAACGGGTTATACAGGTTACACAGGTTACACAGGTTATACGGGTTACACGGGTTACACAGGTTACACAGGTTACACGGGTTATACAGGATATACGGGTGATACGGGCGCAACGGGTTATACAGGTTACACAGGTTACACAGGTTACACCGGTTATACGGGTTACACAGGTGTTACGGGTGCAACGGGATATACAGGTTACACAGGTTACACGGGTTACACGGGTTACACAGGTTATACAGGATATACGGGTTACACTGGTTATACGGGTTACACAGGTTATACGGGTGATACGGGCGCAACGGGTTATACAGGTTACACAGGGTACACAGGTTATACGGGTTACACAGGTTATACAGGATATACGGGTTACACTGGTTATACGGGTTACACAGGTTACACAGGATATACAGGTTACACGGGATATACTGGATATACAGGTTACACGGGTTATACAGGACCAACAGGCGCGGTAGGGGCAACAGGAGCAGGAGGAGCGTTGGGGTATTATGGGTCATTTTATGACACAACGACACAAACAAATGTAGGCGTAGGTTTGACCCCAGTGCAACCAAATTATATGATGTTAAATACTACAGCAGAAAATAATGGTGTCATAATTCAAAATGATGCTTCGGGAAACCCAACCCATATTGTTACACAATATCAGGGTGTATATAATGTTCAATTCTCAGCACAACTTGAGAAAACTTCAGGAGGAGGTTCGAGTACCGTAAATATATGGTTAGTTAAAAATGGGACAAATGTTGTTTATAGTGATACAAAAATAGCAGCAAGTGGTTCTTCAAGTGCGAGTCTAGAAGTTCCAGCATGGAATTTTGTATTAAGTATGGCTGCAAATGATTATGTTCAATTGGTATGGTATAGTTCTGATGTAAATATAAATCTACTTTCTCAACCAGCTTCTGTAGGACCTCCACCTAATCCGGGTATTCCGTCTGTTATTTTAACAGTTACACAAGTAATGTATACTCAACTTGGTCCAACAGGAGCAACAGGATATACAGGTTACACAGGTTACACGGGTTATACCGGTTACACGGGTTATACAGGTTATACAGGATATACGGGTTACACTGGTTATACAGGTTATACTGGTTATACGGGATATACAGGTTACACAGGTTACACAGGTTATACGGGTTATACAGGTTATACGGGTTACACTGGTTATACAGGTTATACAGGATATACGGGTTACACTGGTTATACGGGTTACACAGGTTATACCGGTGTTACAGGTCCAACAGGTGCAAACGGCGTAATTATTCAGTATAAAACAACGAATTTATCATCAACGCCTAGCTCTTATGCTACAGGAACAACCGAAGTTGATTTAAGTGGAAACTATTTTTGTTTAATAACTCCACAATCTACAGCGAGTAACATTTTAACACAGTTTCGAATAAAATATGCGTCAAGCTACAATACAAACGATAGACTAACGATAAGTGTTAAAAGAAGTATAGCTTCGGGAGCACCAACTACAATTGCGAGCGATACACTTCTTGGACCAGAAATAGCCACAATATCAAACAACGATTTATATACTCTAAACTTTATAGACACCCCAGCAACGACAAGTTCCATTAAATACTATTTAACATATCAATTAGAACCAGCTGGTGCTGGTGTTCCTGCAAATACGGTTGGTATAATACAGAGCCAAGGAAATAATATCGTTTTACAAGAGTTATTAGGTTCGGGAACTGCAAATCAGGGGTCTACAGGACCAACTGGTCCACAAGGAATTTCAGTAACAGTACAAGCAGGAAATAATATAGATGTAACCGGAACTGCTAGTTTCCCGGTTATTAGTCTGGATAGTCCTCTTACAGCAACTCTCGATGTCGGTTCTCAAACAATATCAAGCACCACATCTGCTATCACTTTAACACCACTCGCAGGACAAGATTGTAGTGTAAATGTGTCTGGTCTTGGTAAATTAGCAGTGAATCAGTCCTCTGCAGGTGGTCAAATAAACCCCTTGATGCGTCTTGAAAACCAAAACGCAACGGGAAGTGTTGCGATGGAAGTCTATAAAAACAAACCTACAGCAGGATCTAACGGAGATGTGCTTTTTAATCAATCTGTATATGGTAAGGATAGTGGGAATGCGAAGCAGGAATATACCCGCACCACTCATACTATTAGAGATAGTACTGGTGGAACAGAAGATGGTTCAATTGAGTTCAGTTGCTTTGTTGCCGGTGCTGTAAGCACATTTCTACAACTGAACGGCGTTGAAAATGAAGTCAATTGCTTAAAAGTTCTTGATATGGGTGGAAATAACATTAGAACATCTACTGGTGATTTGGGGATTACTACTAGTGCTTCTACTGGAACTGGAACAATCACAATAACACCTAAACAAAATCAATCAATTATTATACCTTCTGCAGCAGACCCTACGCTTGATTTTATTAGCATTCAACCAGCATTAGCTGGATATACAGACGCGAATAGAGTGTTACTCACCAATACTGAAAACGCAAGTTCTTTCAAGTCCTCTATTGATTTACTTAATATCAAATACAATCCCCTAATTGAATTGAAAGCGGATTTTGGTGGTGCTATTAACAAGTCAATCCAAATTCACGCTGACGGAACAACAAACTTTAATAAAATAACAGCATACGACGGACAGAGCAACAATCCTTTTCAAATTGATACGAGTGGATATACAAATGGTTCGCTTGAAATAAAACCGAATGATACTACCGGCGATATAATATTTACAAGCACTAATTTACAGGCAGGTTCTTCTACTGGTCCAAGCGGTCAATATTTAAGAATAAAACTCAACGGAACTTATTATAAACTTGCTTTGGATAACGATTAAAAATTAGTGGCATGTTTTATTTAGCTAATTTATATTATAATATGTGTTACTAACTGTCAACTTAATACACGGTAAAAAATATTTATTTATAGCTTATATCGTATTAACAATAACAACGTTCCTTTACTTCCCTTCTACGCGTTTTTTAAACATGAGGAGTTTATCAATATCGCGAAACGCCATCTCGAAGTTCTTCCATATTGCCGTCATTTCCCCCGCATTGTGATACACGTGGTTCAAGAAGTCGCGTTCTACTCTTTCGAATCTCCTACACTTCTTATCTGTCTGTTTCTTCCACGACTTCTTCGCAATCTCCTTTCTCACATTTGCTCGGCGTTTCATCTCCTTTGACATCTTCATGGCAGGCAATACAACTATTTCCGTCGCTATTTCCGCCTCTATATCTACTTCTGTATTGGATTTTTTCAACTCAAATCCTGACCTCGTCGTGACTCCACGCTGCAGGTTCTTGCTTTGTTGATTCTGATTTCTTGTCTTGACCATTTTGTTTGATTGTTTCTTTGACTGACTGATTTTCAATTCTACATTAATATTATACACCATTTATTGAATCAATTTTTTAACATTATAAAATGTATTATACACTATAATGTTAAAACAAATATATACAAAACGATGCAGCCCTCCCATATAATATCACTACTTGTGGTTTCTACACATCAGCAACATCCACAACATCCACGACGTCTACTGACTCCGCAGTTGTCACATTTACTTCCATCACTGATTCATCCATCCTCTCAATCGTCTTTTTGTGTTCTCTCACTACATAATTCAACGAGTACATCAAAAGTAGCGGATTCTGCGTATTCACAAACTCCACCACATACGTAAACGTAACCGACCCCTTAATCTCACGCAACTCTTCCAAATACTTCTTATGCAACCCACTCATAAACTTCTTATACTGCTGCGGAAACTCGCCGAATGCCTGTTTCTTAAATACAAAACAATCCAAATAATTCTGATGCAAACTCCTCGTAAACTCATGCAACTGATTCCTAAATACTGCAAAATCACCCTTATATTCCGGATACGCTTTCAAATAATCCGATATTCTCCCACCATGACGCAACGTCAGATACTGCAGCTGTAGCTTCTGTCCAACACCCTTCATATTCTTCACCATCTCATACATCGGATTACGCACCTTCATACGCTCCCCCGTCAACATGTTGCAAAACACAACACCCATCATATTATACGACGAATTCATTGATGCATACTCTTTCTTAAACCCGCCTACACTATAATCATCCACAAACAACTGCTTCGGTCTCAAAATAGCACCACCTTCGCCGCCATACTTTTCTACAAATCCCGCATTACTAAGTTGTGTAACATCAAGTGTGTCGTTATTGATGCTATATACCCCAATAATATATATCGCCGCACTATTGATTGGCATCACAATCCTATTTTTAGGATGTTGTAACACAAAACTATACATGAACTCCTTCGGAAGCTCCTCGTATTTGAAACCTACCTTTGCACATGTTTCGAAAAACATGTTCCGAAACGTATCCTTCTCTCGTATCTCAACCGTCTCCTTTGGATTCTTCGGTGCATAAAATACCACATTTGCCCCTACTGTACTCTTTGTCGCAATCTCCCACGCTCCGCCCTTTTCGGAATAAAACATATTAATCATTGTACCCTCCACAAATTCCTCCGCATACCAATCATTCGTTACTACATCACTCGACTCTGACATTATATTGTTCTCGTTAAACGCCGCCTCTCGCTGTTCCGAAAGATATACACATTTCGGAGGCGAGTATGCAACAATACGCCCCGCTTCATCTACTACTACGGAACGCAATAACCCCATACTTTCGTAATCTTCGCTTGTCAAAACAAATGCCTGTTTATCATATTTTATTATCGAATACATACCAGTATCTGTCTTCCAGTTTTTCATTGTTAATTTAAGACTATTAAGGGCTTTTTCAATCTCACTCGAATGATTCACGTTTTCCGTATTTTGCTCACCAATCATTCGCAAAATATCGGCAAAACCCTCGTTCTTTTTTAGTGAAAACATTGGATTCTAGCTGGTGTGGTGTAAAAGTTATATATGTGTACGATAGTATAGATTAACATAATCTCTTTATATATCTTTTATTATTAATTTATGTTTAGATATACAAGATATTAATTCCGCAATATAAAATATTAAATATTATTCGCTTTTAATCATTAATAAAAATTTCTGTTATAAATATAAGGTATACGTATAAATATAATGTCAGAAAATTCCCCAAAGTTATCAAAATTACAAAATCCCCCATCACCAACATCTACAACATCTCCAACATCTCCAATATCTTCGCCTTCTTCATCTGTCGAGATTTCTCTAGGAGATATTATACAAATTATTGCACCTACAAATTCCTCTATTAACGACCAAATATACCTTATCGAATACATAGACGAAACAAAAATTAAGTTAATCAATGTAGCAACAACTACACGTCTTATACTCACCATGAGTGCAAGAGGCGGATTCAGCGATGAGTCGATCACATCTATTGTTATTTTAAATTCACCCGAATTCCCCGGTTATGCTCGCCAAAATAAACTTCTACCCAATACATGGCTCGATATTCACTTCGGTGGAGACTTGCCCACCATTATTACCGGTCAAATAACAGATTTAGAGGAAGATATGATAGAGGTAAAAACATATCCGGGTGAACAGATATTTTATATCGATTTCGGTTATAAAGGTATCCCAGAAAATATACCCATTGAAGAAATACGAATTCGTAGCCCTCCCAGCGATTCCCCACCTGTGTCTTCTACAACCCCTTTAGCCGAAAGTGCAAGCGCAGCAACACGTATATCACAAGAGGAAGAAATTGGCATTGCCCCGATTTCTATTAGTAAACAGCCAAATTTTCCGTCCATCAGTCCTCAAATACCCGTCGAAGAAGTTAAAACCGCGCTTAAAGAAATCCTACTTGACGCCGACTCCATACAGTTTGGCGACGAACTAGAATCGATTACACAAGTTGTCGAGCTACCAGAAGAACAAAAACGCTTTAGTATTGAAAAACAAACAACAGACTTATTAAATGAACTAATATCTGAATTTCCAAATATTGACAGGACGAAATCGGTTTTAAATAATATTCATTCTATTATTGAACGATTTAGACAGTTGCGTGAAGAATTTTCGACCTTTGACGCGAATGGAAACGCGACGTTAGTTAAACGCAGAGGCGAAGATTACAAACCGCTTGCAAAAACGCTATTATCTTTGAATCAAAAATTATTCTGGATTCTCCCCGTTTCCAAAAATATTCGCAAATTTTATAATGTAGATTCCGCAAATCTTACAGACTTTACAGTTATTACTACCGAAGAAAGCATTGAACGCGAAAACGCCCTAACCGACGACTATCTCACAAACAAGGACTCGTTCGCCACTTATATTAATAAAATGAACGAATATATTACCCCTTATACTAACCCCGATCCAGAGTTTGGATTCACTCAGTATGTCCACGCAAATATATCATCCATCTTAGACAACCTTACCGACTTTTATTCAAGTATCGTGAAAGGAGAGCAAGTAAAACGAAACCAGTTTGTTATTCAAACATATAACCTCGGTCTGTCTCAGATTCAGACAAGAAAAACTAAAAGTTTCGGTAAACGCGTCGCCGATACAACCGACGTCATCCCCTTGACACCCAATGACTCCATAAATATCACCTCTTTTATTAGTCTTCCCGAACCCGCAATGCACTTTTCAAATATTTCACTCCCAAATACAGATATAATGACTCGAGCAAACATGGGAAAACACTTTGTTCCATATTGGAATCTCCTTCGTAAGAATACCAGCATTACTCGTAAATCTATTTCTCTCGAAGAAAGTGAACGCAGAGACCAATACGATGTAGATGATATGGTACAATTTACATCTGGATTTATGTCCTTCTTTTCCGAACAACAAATAGATAGCGAAGAAAAATATAGAAAATTTGTTGAAATGCTTATCCCTAATACCGCTCTTCTTTTTGAAACAATGAATAAATATATAACAGGCGAAATTACACTCGGAAATTACGTCGCTATATTACAACCATTTATGATTTATGTGCGCGATTTGACCTTAAGCCAATACGAAGTTGTCGTTTCGTTTATATCACACCGTATTTCCGAATATAAAAAAAAAATAATTCAGTCAGCGAAAGAGTATGCCCCACTGTCAACTGCAAAATATGCTGCAAAATATGCCGGCTCATCCGCTTTGTATAACTTGCTTAAAGACTCTAGGCAGGTTAACTTTGACACAGACATACTCGACATATACGGTATGTCATCCGAAAACTATATGAATATTCGCGATAAACAGGCGAATATACCCGGCGGTGACGCTGTTGGAGCAAGAGGTTCTAGTGCAGCAATGGGCGGCTTAGAAAGCGATAAATTAGATACAACTCACAAACGACACTCATATAGCCCTAAAAAGAAACCGGGTGTTGGCGTTGGCGTTGGTTCTAGTGCCGGCGCTCTCGATGCCAGTTCTATCTTTCCGCATATTTCATTTACGAATCAGGAAATTTTGTACCGTCTTATATGTGTTGATAATGCCCGATTATATATGAATACACTTTCAGTTATAAACGAGGATTTAATAACGCCTTTTGACTTTGACCAGCTGTATGGACAAGAAAAAGACAAATTTGAACAGGAAATGGAATCAAAACACGGAGCAAATAAATGTAAAAATTTCGTCCTTACTAAAAAATATATTGACAGGGATGAACTAGAGGAAGACCAAAATGAGGAAATATTTTACGACAAAAATTATGATTTTACCGACTACCCATTTTTGAAAAAACATGAAAAAGATAGACCCTCATATTCCGCCGAAGACTTTGAGACGTTTTTGGTTTCTCGCTATATGAAAAAAACGAAACTCCCTATACATGATGCCAAATCCGAAATACAAGATATGTTGCGCGGACAAAGAAAGGTACAAGACGGGCAGTATGCCGTTCTAGAAGTAACCGACGAAGAAGGTGACAGATTTGAATACTATATTCGCGCAAATCGTAGGTGGCTTAAAGATGATACCATCCCTCATACAGTTAGCATGTATGATACTGCATATTTTTGCAATGTTAAAAGTGATTGTTTCGCTCTTAATAAAAAATGTATGACACCCGAACTAGCACAAGATACTATGAAAGATGAAGTTATTAAACAAATGTATGACGAGTTCGACTCGAAATTTCACCAGAGTCGTAAGCAAATTTTAGATAGTGTTTATCGCAAGTATAACTACTCCATCGAGACAATCGATAAGCTACAAAGTATTCAAAAATACAATGCATATAAATATAACAATTCTCAATATTTGTCCGGACTTGATAATGAATTTGACCCCACCGTCAGAGAGAAAGTATCACCATATGCTCGCATATTTGACCTCATTTTAGGACAAACCGATTATGTAAAACGCCAAAGAAATATTATGCGTTTTATTCAAAAGTTTACTAGACCAGCCATTGAAGAAAGCACTTCTATGACGCTTAGTATTGAAGTTGAAAGCCCCTATTGGTTATATTGTAAAGACACAAATATCAAATTAGTGCCGTCGTTTTTCGAAACAATTGCGACTGTTTTTTTGAGCCAAGGTGATATTCAGATGACAATCGATACAATATGTAAAGAACGAGGTTCAATTAGCGAGGACGGCGATGCATGGACCGATAAATATAGCGGTTATGTAATAAAAAATATAGATTTAGACACCGAAGAGGGTTATGATGCGGCGGGTTTTAAACTACAAACGCGTGAAGTGATGGAGAAATCATTGGGTGAAACTTTAATTCAGAGCCTTCAAGACAAAAAACTGCCTACATTTAAAAATCCCGACATGCAAATGATAAGCGGTATTATAACAACTATGACAAAATACATGGCAATCGACCTAGAAACACAGAGAACATTTATTGTTGAACAAGTTATGAATGTTTTAATGACTAAAATTCCATCAGAAGAAGATTTTAACAGAAAAAAGGCATCTGCATCTGCATCCTCCGCATCCTCCGCCGTATCTAAACAGACTTATAAAGATTTTAGATTAAATGCTATTTTATTGCTTACACTGTCTTTTATGGTTGTCGTGATTCAGGTCAATATTCCTTCTATAAAAACGCGCAAGACATTCCCGGGTTGCGTTCGCTCATTTGTTGGCTACCCCATTGACGGAGATGGCGACTATTCTTCGATAAAATATATTGCATGTATTGCCATAAAGATAAAATCAAGTATTGAGCCATGGAATACTCTAAAAGGGAAAAAAGAAGATGACACTGCATCAAAAATAAAATCATACATTGAAAAAATCGTCGTAAAAATTCCCACAGTAGAAACAAAAATGTCGGAAAAACGTGAGTATAATAAAATACACGTCGCCGAAGAATTGCCAGCAGAGCATGATATCAAAAATTGGATTAACTTTCTTCCACCTCTTTCAAAACTAAAAATGTCGTCTCCTTCTCCGCTTGGTCCAAATTTTCAAAGCGAATTATTGGAAGATTTTAAAAAGGGTTCTGGAAATCAGTTTGAGAAAATAGCCGTAATTCGTTGTAAGATTATTTTTTATTCGTTAGCCATTCAAGTTATGGTACAGAAAGTCGTCGACAAGGAAAAGCTTATTCTTACAAATGGTGCAAATGAACCCGTTGTGGAAAATGCGTGTTGCAACGCCGACGGTTCTGTAAATACTATAAAATATTTCATAGAACAAGAGCGCATCATTGATGACTATAATAAGCAAGTTACTCTTTTGCGAAATGTCATGGATGATATTATCGAAATTCAGAAGTCTTCGTCATTTTATGATCCGGAAAATACGCGCACCAAGTATCCCGCTATACCAGAGGGATTTGATGAGCAAACCATTTATATGGCGTTTATCGTGTATTGTAAGTTCAATAGCGATATACCAATTCCTAATTCTATCCAACATCTTTGTCACAATAAACCATCTACCGATATTTATAACCCATCAGAAGAGTCGTTAAAGATAAAAATAGATAAATTGAAAAGTACCGGCGAATATACTTATACACCCGAGGCGCTGCAAGCTTTGCTACAGATTATAAACGGCGAACACACTATTCCGTTTGATTTTAATCCCACCGAAGTGTCATATATTCAAAGAATGCGCGACTTAATCGCGTCTTACCAAGAAAGACATTCGCCAGAAGTTCCAGAAATATTATTAAGAAAGTTGAATGAACTTTTAGATACTTTCAATATCCAAATTAGTGAGGATACTCCAGAGTTGAGAGAATTAAAAAATTATTTATCAGAGAAAAATGTAGAGATGGTTGATACCATATTAGAGTTTATATCGCAATATAAGTCGTTAGACCGGAAAACCATAAAACAATACAAATCATTTTTATTGAATATAACGAATTTTAAACTTATTGGAGACACTGTTTTGTGTCCTAAGCGCGACACCACTACGTATAAGGGTATGCAATTTGTTGTGAGCGAGATGCGAAATTTAATATCTGTTTTTCCGAATATTATATTGAATGGTGTAAATAATCAAAAAGTATCGGTACATAAACATTGGGGTTTATCTAGGCAGCACGTAATGGATATTCAGACGATAGTTAAGAAATATTATACAGAAATTGATAAATATGTCAAGGATAGAGATAATAGTGCATTAACAAGTGTTGTTACGGGTGTAATGAAGGAGACGAATGAGTGGTTTCAGTTTGCATTGAATACTCCATTATTTGCAAGAGTATTAAGGATGGGGGAAGCACCGAGGGCATCTGATGCGCAAGTAGAGGGAGATGTAATGGAAATGGAGGTAGAGGAGTTCGAGGAGGAGATATTGGAGGAGGGGGAACAGGGAGATTTGTTATCCGGATTATTTGGTAGAGCTTCGAGTGGTCGTTCTGGAAAGGCGAGGAGAGATGATGGTCCGCCGGAAGACCGCGGGTCTGCCAGACAATATAGGAAACGCCCTTCGGAAGAAGATGTTGGTGGAATGTATTCATTATTTAATGATGATTTGGTGCGACGTTTATTTACGCATTATTTTTTGAATGTGGTGCTGAAATACGTGAAGCTGGCGAGGACGGTTGTAGTGGTACAGCAAGAGTCACAGTTACCCGAAGAGGAAGAATCTGCGCTAGTATCTGTCATGGAGGCAGAAGATGAACAGAATGGCGTTGTTAAGGAGGTATCGTTTGTTGCACAAGAAGATACAGAATTAAAGAATATGGTCGCTAACTTACTTTTGGTGTTTTTTAAAATCATGATGTCTGATAAATCTGCCATAAATGTTAATAATAAAAGCATAAAAGAGGATATTACGCAATCAAAGGATAAAGAAAAAGATATAATTACTAGGGAGTTTCGCGATATGCAAGTAGCAGAGCGTCAGGTTGAAAACATGATGAAAAATCTTCGTTTGGGTGATTGGAATGTGGGCGCAACAAAGGGGTTGCGTTTTTATGTTCCCGAAACATATGAACAGGAGCGCGAACAGATGGAGAGTGAATTTCGTCGTGATGAGGAGAAAGCAAAGATGGAAAAGAAGGCAATTAGAAGAGACAAAGCTACCGAACGAATGCGCGATATATATACCACAGAAGAGGAAGAGCGCCGTCATCAAGATGCTGCGATAGAAGCAGAGCTTTTTGACGAATTTAATTTACAAGGCGATGATGATGAGTATGGCGTGGACGACGATGGTGCGTTTAATCCGCGTGATGCTGGAGAAGGCGATGATTAATGTTGTTCGACTTTTTAACAAATTTAATATTTTATAATATTTTATAATATTTTATAATATTTTATAATAGTATAGGAAAAATGTCATTCCCTCCTTTCATATCTGCCCTGAAACTCAATGTTTCCATGGGCGCGTCACCTAACCTGCAGACATTTGAGCAACCCATACTTCCTTCAGACCTGTCAGGAACAACTAATAGTGTTCTAATAACAAACTCTGATTTGTTGAATGCGTTTGATTCTCAACCTTTAGGAACTACCTTTACTCCCTCGATTGTAACAACTTATGAAGGTTTTCCTTCGGGTAATTCTGTATCTAGGGAAAGCTCGTCACCCTTTGTTCCTAGACAAATTACTACTAATCTTTCATTCCAAACCATACCAGACTTAAATGCATTAACTGCTCCATTTGAGTTAATTGTATCAACAAATAGTCCCGCAGCCCGAGCACCATTGTCTTTTTCGAGTAGCAATCCAAGTGTACTGAGCGTTTCTTCATCCGGTTTAGTAACAGCACAAGGTTCAGGAACAGTTACTATAACAGCTTCCCAAGAAATTTCAAGCGACAATATTTATACTGCTGCTACTTTCGTTTCTAGAGTAATTACTGTTGTAAAAGAAATACTTACTTTATCTAACTTTACCATTCCTGCGAAAAACTTTGGCAATGCACCATTTACGCTATCAGCACCCACTTCTGATAGCAGCGGTGCTTTCACATACACCAGTAGTGATGAGTCGGTTGCCACTATATCGGGAAGTACGGTTACTATTATTGGAGGTGGTTCTTCAACAATTACTGCAACACAATCTGCTACAAACAACTATACATCTGCTACTACAACCGCTTCTCTCGTTGTTAGCCCAATTGCACACACTATTAGTAACTTTACCGTTCCTGCTAAAAACTTTGGCGATTTACCATTTACGATATCAGCTCACAATTCTAGTAGCGACGGTGCTTTCTCATATACCAGTAGTGATGAGTCGGTTGCCACTGTCAACTCTACAACCGGTCTTGTTACTATTATTGGAGGTGGTTCTTCAACAATTACTGCAACACAAGCCGCTACAAACAATTATACATCTGCTACTACAACAGCTTCTCTCGTTGTTAGCCCAATTGCACACACTATTAGTAACTTTACCGTTCCTGCTAAAAACTTTGGCAA
>Ga0114978_10003463_pt1 | contig 12893 bp, 9 predicted proteins | sample S_140212_EF_Meta_FD_87027 | JGI IMG/M metagenome (GOLD analysis project Ga0114978, IMG submission 87027) | Freshwater microbial communities from Lake Simoncouche, Canada to study carbon cycling - S_140212_EF_MetaG | ecosystem: Environmental > Aquatic > Freshwater > Lake | place: Lake...
CCGGGGCATGGTGACGACACAACGCTCGGCGACGAGCGTCCGCATCTTGCGGAGTGGCAACAGCGCGGTTGGTGACCCGCGACAGCGGCGCTAGTCGTGCGTGCGTTACTATCTGCATATGAACGCAGATAAGGGTGCTTGCAGTCGCCGACTCCCTGCAGACGAGGTGGATTTGGTAGTCGAGGTCTTCCGCATGCTGGCGGATGCCACCCGCGTTCAGATCCTCTGGGCGCTGGTACGCCAGGAGATGTCGGTGGGCGACCTAGCGGATCACGTTGATAAGCCGGCCCCGAGCGTCTCCCAACACCTGGCGAAGCTCCGGATGGCACGCCTTGTCCGCACCCGCCGCGAGGGCACCACTATTTACTACAGCCTCGACAATGACCACATCAAGCAACTGGTGACTGATGCCGTGTTCAACGCCGAGCATGCCGGGCCGGGTGTACCCGGCCATCATCGTGACGCCGCCGACCTCACGCTGCTGCACACTCAGGCCCCTGCCCGGAACAAGTTGAACCGGAAGGGAAGCCGCGCATGACACACGACTCACATGCTTCAGCGACCGGCCATGAACACAGCCGCGACACCGGCCATGACCATGACCACCCTCATGGCCACGACCACGGACATGGGTTCACGGCAGCCGTCCGCGAGTTGTTCATTCCGCACAGCCACGACGCCGCCGACAGCATTGACGGCGCCCTGGAGTCCAGTGCCGCCGGTATCCGCGCGGTGAAGATCAGCTTTCTGGTGTTGATCGCCACCTCGATCGCCCAGGTGGTGATCGTGATCATCTCGGGATCGGTGGCACTGCTCGCCGATACCATCCACAACTTTGCCGACGCGCTCACGGCGATCCCGCTATGGGTCGCGTTCGCATTGGGCGCGAGGCCCGCGACCCGCCGGTACACCTACGGCTTCGGTCGCGCCGAGGACGTCGCAGGACTCTTCGTGGTCGCAATGATCGCGCTGTCGGCGATCGTCGCCGGCGTGGAATCGATACGTCGCCTGACCAATCCGGTACCGATCAACCATGTCGGCTGGGTCGCCGCCGCCGGACTCGTCGGCTTCATCGGCAATGAACTTGTCGCCGTGTATCGCATCCGGGTCGGACGCCGCATCGGCTCAGCCGCCCTCGTCGCCGATGGGCTGCACGCCCGCACCGACGGGTTCACGTCGCTGGCGGTGCTGCTGGGTGCCGGTGGAGTCGCTCTCGGCTTCCCGCTTGCAGATCCGATCATCGGGCTGATCATCACCGTGGCCATCCTCGCCGTCCTGCGGACCGCCGCTCGCGATGTGTTCCGCCGCCTCATGGACGGCGTGGACCCCGCACTGGTGGACTCCGCTGAGGCGGCACTCGCAGCAGAACCGGGCGTTACCGGTGTGCGGAATGTGAAGATGCGGTGGATCGGCCACCGGCTGCACGCCGAGGCCGAACTCGACATCGACGCCTCCGTGACGCTGGCTGACGCACACCGAATCGCTCACGAGGCCGAACACACCCTCACCCATGCGGTGCCAAAGCTCTCGACCGCACTGATCCACGCCTACCCCGCAGGCATCGACTACTGAACTGGGTGAGCCGGCCGGGGGATGCATCGGTTCGCCGAAAGTGGAAGTTTGCCAGCCGCTGGGTTACGGTAGTTCGGAGCCAGGGGGCAGACGTGATTCCGCATCGCAATACCGGTCGTATCAGCACATGGGCGATTGCCCTGGGTATTGGCGCGGCGATGACCGCCGCGGGCACCGGAGTTGCCAGCGCCGATCCGGCGGCTCCCGCGACCGAGCCCTCGAGCGTCGCCGACTCGGCGCCGAATTCCACAGCAGCTAAGACCACAGCGACTCGGCCCGGTCCGCCGCGTCACGGCCCCCAGCCGGATCAGCCCGTCCGCCAATCGGCGACCCCACCGGACCGCGACACCATCGATCCGCCGACCACCTCGCGCCCCGCCGCGCTCGCGGCACCGACACGGACCATTGCCGCGCTCGCGGCACCGACACGGACCATTGCCGCGCTCGCGGCACCGACACGGACCATTGCCGCGCAACGGCGGACGGCTCGACTGACGAACCCGGGCCGCAGCATCGACCCGGCCAGCGGCCCCACTGGTGGCGATCCGATCGAGTCGCCGGTGTCGTGGATGGCGGCGGCGGCCGCATCGCGAACGTCGGGCAGCCCCCGGGCAGCGGCACTGCAGGCGACCTCACCACCGACGCCCCAGCCGCTCAACCCCGCCGGCCCTAAGGCCGCCGCCCAGCAGCCGACCGACCCGTTCAGCGCCGTCTTCTCCGGCCTTGCCGCGGCCTTCTTCAACCAGACCCCGACGCTTCGCCCGGCCCAGTCCGGATCGAGCACCAACGGCGTCGTCAATGGCAACCTCAACGCCGCGGATCCGGACAGTCCGGCGCTGCGGTTCACCATCACCGGTAAGCCGACCCACGGCACCGCCACGGTCAACCGGGACGGCACCTTCTCCTATCTTGCGGACCCGTCGGTCGCCGCAACCGGCACCACGGACACGTTTCGGGTCACGGTCAGCGACGCCGCGAGCGGATTCCAGCTTCACGGCATCGGCGGTTTGATCAATTTCTTGAGTTTGGGCCTGATCGGCCAGCCCGGCGACTCCAGCACCAGCACCGTGACCGTCACCGTCTCACCGTTCAACAATCTGCCCACCGGCTACGCCGTCTTCGGCACACCGGACCCGACCACCGGCGTGGTGCTCGGACGCGTCGTCGGCAGCGACGTCGACGCTGATCGGCTAACCTACAGCGGTTCAGCCACCACCGTTAAGGGTGCCGTAATCGTCACTGCCGCAGGTAATTTCGCTTATACGCCGACCAGTCAGGCGCTACAGAACGCCACCGCGCCCACCGCCACCGCCGCCGACCGACAGGACAGCTTCGACGTCACCATCGACGACGGACGAAGCGGGACGGTAGCGGTTCCGGTCACCGTGCAGATCGGCCAGAGCGCGCCGCTGTCCACCTTCTGCGGCTGCACCCTGATGCCCGCGGACACCGTGTTCCACGCCGACGTACGAAACCTGCCGGTGCTGACGAAGTCCGGCACCTGGTTGTCCGTGCTCGGCGCCGACCGGGGCGCGACACTGCGCGCCACCTGGGGCGGCGAACCCTGGATGGGCAGCATTGGCGGCATGCCGGTGAACGTGGTCAGCGCGTCGCAGCGGACCGAACGGGTGATCTTCAATCGCGGGCTGTCCACCAGCGGCCCGAGCATCGATGACCGGCCGTACGCAATCCCGGACTACCCGATCGTGGAGGGCATGGGTCCGGCGGGTTCGGGCACGGTGCCGGCCTGGGACCGCCACCTGCTGGTGTTCCAGAAGGGCACCTGCATCTCCCAGGAGCTGTACAACGTCGCCAACGGAGTCGAACTGCCGGCCAATGGCATCGGCGACGCCCTGGCCAACGGCATCTACGCCAATCAGTACGGCTCTGCCTGGATCGCCGAAGCCGGCGTGCGCTACGACATGAGCGACCCGCTCTACCCGGCGATCGGCGCGGCGAATGCCTCCCGGCTGCCCTACCTGCCGCTGATCCTGCGTCCCGACGATCTTGAGCGCGGCCATATCGATCACATGCTCGGTATCACGATCGCCAAGGATCGTGGCACCGGCTACACCTGGCCGGCGCGGGACGGTGACGGCACCGGGACCAATCCCGACGGCGTGCCGATGGGTACCGTGCTGCGACTGCGCGCCGACTTCGATATGACGAGCTACTCGCCTGCCACCCAGGTCATCCTGCGCGCCCTGCAGGAGCACGGTGCCGTCATCTATGACTCGGGCAACCGGGGCGAGGACGGGGCGCGCGTGCTCGGCATGAGCAACGGCTGGACCGGCACCGACCACATCACCGCACAGCGTGAACTCGAACGCGTCCCGCTGACCGCATTCGAGGCCGTCGACGTGATGAGCCTGGCCCTGGATCCGGCGGCCGGCTGGATGATCCGCTCGACGGTGATCTGACTCAGATCCAGCCGCGGCGTCTGAACATCACGTACAGCACCACCGACGTGATCACGCTGAGCAGTGCGCTGGTCACCACTCCGGAAACCTGACTGAATCCCGGGTAGGGAACGTTCTGGCCGTACCAGCCGGTGACCAGGGTGGGTACTGCGATGATCGCCGCCCACCCGGTGAGCTTCTTGACCACGATATTGAGCCGGGAATCCTGGAGCGACAGGTTGGTCTCGAACACCGTGGTGATCATGTCGCGCAGGGAATCCGTCCACTCCCCGGCGCGGATGACGTTGTCGTACAGGTCGGCGTACCAACCGTCAAGATCGGCCGCGTCGCTGCGACGAATGGTGTTCACCACCTCGCGCATCGGCAGCACGATGCGACGCAACTCGACGAGTTCCTTGCGCAACCGATAGGTGTTGCGCTGGATGGTGCGGTTGTCACCGGTGTCGTCGAACAGTTCGTCCTCCAGTGACTCAATGGCGTCGTCGAGTTGCTGAATGGTGTCGAACTGTTCGTCGACCACAACGTCGAGCAACTCGTGCAGTAGGGCAGGGCTGCCCTTGCGAAGCAGATCGGAGTTGTCATCCCACCGACGAACAACTTCGTCGATGTCGAAAACTGTTCGGAGCGGGTCGTTTTCGTGTCGCACCGTCACCACCGCGGTCGGCAGCACGATGATCGAGATCCGGGCGGTCAGCAACCGCGAAGCGATATCGCCGGGAATGATCGGTCCGACGCCGGTGCCGTAGACGGTCAGGAAAGTGTGAGTGGCATATCGGGTTGCCTTGGTCCGCTGCCCGTCGACGTCCCGGACGGCACGCTCGTCGAGTCCGAGTTCGCCGGCGAGTTCGGTGAGCAACGCGGAGTCAGGGTTGCACAGATCCACCCACACCAGGGCGCCGGGCTCAGCCACATGCCGCGAGACATCCGCGAGGGGGAAGTTCTCCGCCTGCAGCACACCGTTCGACCACAACCGGGTACAGACAGCCGAGGACCTCGGGTGCGACACGTCGGTGGTCACAAGACGGTGGTCACAAGACGCGACCCACGATCAGGTCTAGTCCGACGTGTGGACGATCAGGACGTCGGTCTTGGCGCGACGCGCCACATTGGCCGGCACCGACCCGAGCAGACGGCCCGCGATCGTGTTGAGGCCGACGTTGCCCACCACAAGCAGATCCGCGCCCACCTCTTCGGCGAGTGCCACCAGTGCCTCGACCGGGGCACCCTCGATGGGCCGTTCCTCGACGTTCGTCGCACCCGCCGCTTTGGCACGGTCCCGGGCGTCATGCAGGAGTTCGTAGATGGGAGCGGTGCCCGCCATCTTGTAACCCTCATCCTTGAGCAGGTCCGAGGCACGGGTGTCCTCGGGGGCGGGCAGGAAGGCGGACGCCACGATCAGCCTGGCGTCGGGCCCGGAGGCGAGTTGGCCCGCCCGTTCGACCGCGCGTAACGATGACGCGGATCCGTCCGTGCCGACAACCACGGTTGTGTAACCGCCCATTCGAACCCTCCATTGCTCATGGCATTGCTCACGGCGTTGCTCATGGCGTTTCATACGCCAATCGAGACCCTAACCCCTCCGCACCTCGCCAGGGTGCGATTCAGATCACGCGGAGCAAGCCAGGAACCCGCCTGCTGCGGCCGGAGTCGGTGATGATGGGCCGGGACTAGTTGCCCGACCATCGCGTAGTGGGCGGCAGAACAGGATCGGCTGCCGGGGCGCCCGGGGTGACGGTGCCGGCCGGAGTGACGGTGCCGGCGGGCCCCTCGGCCGACCATCCGGTGCCGATGCAAACCAGTTCACGTGGCGTGGTGATGGTCTTGGGCAGTGGAATGCCGAACCCGGGAATGCCCGGGATGGTGATCTGCGGCGGCGAGAGCAGCGTCGCCACACCATTCGCCAGCGACGGCAGCACCTCGACGGGCGGGGTGGGCAGCGTCGCGAACGCGTTCGCGATCGGGGCGGACGGGATCAGCCCGGGCAGGCCCGGGGTGCTGGCAGCGGCACTGCCACCGGGCAAGCCCGGGAACAGGGCCGGCGGTGTCGCGGGAATCGCGAGGACATCCGCGATCGGCACACCGGGCACAGCCAGCGGCGGGGTCGGCAGACCGCCGCCGCCGCCACCGCCGGGCAAACCGGGCACTGCGGCCGGCGGAGTCGGGATGGCAACGCCGGTTCCGCCGACGGCGGCCGCCGGCAGCGCGGCGGGAGCGGGCGGCACGCCTGCCGCCAGTGACGCGATGGCTTCGGCGGGCAAGCCGGCGAGTTGAGCGACACGGGTGTCGATGTCATTCGGCAGCGGGCCGGACCCCGGGCCCGCGCCAGTGCCCACTCCGGCACCGGTTCCGGAACTGTTGAGGATGACGTTGTCCGAGTCCGTCCGACCGGCGCTGTCCTCGATGACCGCCCCGGGGACACCGCCTCCGGCCGCGCCGGCCGCAGGCGTACCCGGGGATGCAACGCCGACCGCTTCCGGCGCGCCGCCGGATCCGGCGATCGGCCCACCCGGTACGGCGCCGGGCGGGGTCGGAACGCCGCCGCCACCACCGCCGCCGGGCAGACCGGGAACGGCGGCGGGCGGCGTCACTGCCTCGGCGACTGCGGAGCCGCCCGGAGTGCCGGGCACTGCGGCGGGCGGCACAGGCAGAGTGTCGATGGATGCCGCGGTCGGGACGCCGGGAACCGCACCGGGGAGTCCGGGCAGAGCGTCGGCGCCCAGGCTGCCCGGCGTTCCCGGAAGTGCCGCGCCGGGCAGCGCCGACCCGGGTAGCGAGGCGGCGCTGGGAACACCCGGCAGGGTGATGTCCGGCGTGCCGGGGAACTCCAGGTTTCCGCCACCGAGTTCGGCACCGGGGATCGACAGCGGTGGCGGCGGCAGGGTGGCAGCCGAATCACTCACCACCGCACCAGGATTGGCGACCGGCGGAAGCGGCGGAGTCGGGATTGACGCGGCCGACGGGACGCCTGGGAGATCCACACCCGGTGCGGGCGGTGTCACGACCGCCGCCGGAATCGGATCACCGGGAATCACCGCCGGCGGCAGGGGCGGAGTGTCCACGACGGCGGCGGCCGGGATGCCGGGCGTCGCCAGTGGCGGAACCGGCGGTGTGCCGGCCAGGTCGGTCACCACATCACCGGGAATGGCGGCCGGCGGGCCGGGCGGCACGGCGAATCCACCCTCGACCGGGACACCGGGCACTGCGGCGGGCGGGCCGGGCGGCAGTCCCAACGGGGCGCCGACCGGCAGGTCGGGTACGGCGGCCGGCGGCGCGGGGATACCGGCGGCAGCGTCGGCGATCGTTGCGGCGGCGGCGCCACCGGCCTGGCCGATCGCGGCATCGGGCGCACCCGCCGCGGCGGCCGCGGGAAGTCCTTCGAGTCCGGCGCCGAGTGCACCGCCGCCAACAACTCCGGCGCTGACGTCAGCGCCGCCGAGTTCTGCGGATGCCTCGGCGATCGGCGCGGCGGCGGCGATAGGCGCGCCAACGGCCGCCGGGGGTGCGGGAACGGCGGCCGGTGGCGCCGGAATCGCAGCGGCCCCGCCGCCCGGCGGGGTGCCCGGAACCGCGGCCGGCGACCCGGGCCACGCGCCGGTGACCGCGGCGGGCGGGGTGCCCGGGACGGCGGCCGGCGGTGTCGGAACGCCACCCACCACCGCGGTGCCCGGCGCTCCGGGAACCGAAGCCGGCGGGATCACGACGCCGCCTGACCCCAACGTGCCCGGCGCTCCCGGGATGGTGGCCGGCGGAACCGGCACACTGCCGACGGCGCTGGCCGGTGGAATGGGCACGCCGACCGTGGGCGAACCGGGGTTGAAGATCGAGGCCACGGAGCCTGGCAGCCCACCGGACAGGTCCGGCGGGTTAGTGATGGCATTCTGCAAGATGCTGATGCACGGGACACCGCCCGGACTGACGGTGTTGTCGGCCGCCGCGAGCACTGAGAACAGGGGAACCGTCCAGAACAGACCCGCAGTCGCGATCGCCGTGCCCGCCGCCACGCGAGTGGTGATCCGTGACATTGGCTTAGTCCCCGTTTCTGTATTGAGCGCTGAGGCAAAACTACAGACGTGTAAGTCACCTGACGGTGCGACAAATGTGGGGGTTACCGAACCGTTGCCAACCGGTGCTCTGACGGTTACTCCGGTTGACGGGCACCGGCCCGGGATGAGGCGAACCACCCCACCGCAGCCATGCCGGCAAAGCCGGCGAACATCCACCGGGCGGCCGGGGCGTCAGGCGTCTCGCGCAGGTTCACCATGACTCCGGCCAGTCCGGCCCCGAATGCCGCACAGATCAACTGGACGGTGTTGATGGCGGCCGCGGCGATCGCCTGCTCCCCCGCTTCGTCTACTGAACCCCCGCCGGCCGAAGCCCCGCCATCTGAATCCCCGCCGTCTGACCCCCCGCCGTCTGACCCCCCGCCGTCTGACCCCATAGCCCACACACTCAGGTGCGGCCAGGCGGCGCCGATTCCGATACCGCTGATGCCCAGGGCAATCGCCCAGATCGCGACCAGGCCGGGTCCGGCGCCGTCCCACTGAGCCAGCGCGGCCAACCCCAGCCCTGCCGCCATCACCAACGGGGCCGCCGCCACCACCCTCGCGGCGGTGCGGTGATCGCTGATCGCCGCACTGCGGATCTCGCCCACCACCCAGCCGACCGATAGCGCCGCGCCCAGGAATCCCGCAGCCGCGGGCGCCAGCCCACCGAGTCGCTGCCCGAACAGCGGCGCATACATGTCGCCCATCGTCGCCGCCATCAGCATGCCCATGGTCAGGTAAATCCATTTCAACGGTCCCGGCTCAAAAGCCCTGCGCGGCAACACCCGTGCCACCGAACGCCGATCGACGATGAGGAATACCACCACCAGTGCGATGGCCAACACCAGCAGGCCCACGGTGAGCGCAACGTTGCGAGGGATAGCCGCAATGCTGACCGCCAGTGCGGCAACGCCGAGCAGTCCGAGTGAGCGAATCGGGATGCCAACTCGCGGCCCGGAGGTGTCAGCCCGCGCGGGCAGAACGATCGGCACCAGCATGGCCATCGATACGGCCAGGAGCAGGATCACCGCGAATCCCCAACGCCACAAACCGAATTGGGCGAACAAGCCGCCGGATGTGGGGCCGATCAGGGTGCCCACACCCCACATCGCTGACACCACAGCCGCCGCTCGGGTCCACAACTTTTCCGGTAGTGCGGCGCTGATCACCGCATACCCGAGGCCGGCCAGTACGCCGCCGGCCAGTCCCTGCACCATCCGGCCGACGAGAAAGATGGCCATCGAGGGCGCGAGCGCGCACACCGCGGTGCCGGCCGCAAAGGAGAGCAGGGAAACGAGATACGACAAGCGGGGGCCGAATCGAATCAGTACAGCACCGACCGTGGTCGCCGCGATCACCGACGCCACCAGATATACCGTCGTCACCCAGGCATACAGCCGGGCACCGCCGATGTCGGTGATGACGCTCGGCAGCAGACTTATCGTGATGAACTCATTGATCGCATACAGTGCGACTCCACCCGCCAAAACCGTTGTGGCCCCGGCGTACTCGCGGCCGAGCAACTCGCGCCAGCTGCCGACTGCCGCCGTCGAATCCGTCACGTGGTCGCTGCGTGCTACTTCAGGCCTGCGGCGTCCATACCGCGCAGTTCTTTCTTCAGATCGTGGATCTCGTCACGAAGACGAGCGGCCAACTCGAACTGCAGATCGCGCGCCGCGGCCATCATCTGGTCAGTCATATCCTTGATCAGTGCGGACAATTCGGCACGCGGCATCGACGAGACGTCGCGGCCGTCGCTGATACCGGAACTCATTACCCGGCCCGACTCACCTTGGGCGCGCCGCCCCCGTGACGAGTTGCGGCCCGACCCGCCGATCTCGACAGCCTCGGTGTCGTCGGCCTCCTGATACACCTGGTCGAGGATGTCGTTGATCTTCTTGCGCAGCGGTTGCGGGTCGATCCCGCGTTCTTCGTTGTAGGCGACCTGCTTGGCGCGCCGGCGATCGGTCTCCTCGATGGCCTGTTTCATCGAGTCGGTGAGTTTGTCGGCGTACATGTGGACTTCGCCGGAGACGTTGCGGGCCGCACGTCCGATGGTCTGGATGAGACTGCGGGCCGACCGCAGGAAGCCTTCCTTGTCGGCGTCGAGGATGGAGACCAGCGACACCTCGGGAAGGTCCAGGCCCTCGCGCAGCAGGTTGATGCCGATCAGCACGTCGTACTCGCCCAGGCGCAACTGACGCAGAAGTTCGACTCTGCGCAACGTGTCGACCTCGGAATGCAGATACCGCACCCGGATGCCCATCTCCAGCAGGTAGTCGGTGAGATCCTCGGCCATCTTCTTAGTCAGCGTGGTGACCAAGACGCGCTCGTCGCGTTCGGCGCGGACCCTGATCTCACCGATCAGATCATCGATCTGGCCCTTGGTGGGCTTGACCACGATCTGCGGGTCGACCAGGCCGGTGGGGCGGATGACCTGCTCGACGAACTCACCTCCCGCCGCAGCGAGTTCATAGGGCCCCGGTGTCGCCGACAGGTACACCGTTTGCCCCACCCGGGAGCTGAACTCCTCCCAGGTCAGCGGACGATTGTCGGTCGCCGAGGGCAGCCGGAACCCAAACTCCACGAGATTTCGCTTGCGGGACATATCGCCCTCGAACATCCCGCCGATCTGCGGGACGGTGACATGAGACTCGTCGATCACCACAAGGAAGTCGTCGGGGAAATAGTCCAGCAGCGTCGACGGGGCTGAGCCTGCCTCGCGGCCGTCGATGTGCCGGGAGTAGTTCTCGATACCGGAGCAGAACCCAACCTGACGCATCATCTCGATGTCGTAGTTGGTGCGCATCCGCAGCCGCTGGGCTTCCAGCAGCTTGCCCTGCCGTTCCAGTTCGGCGAGACGATCGGCGAGTTCCTCCTCAATGGTCGAGATGGCCGCCGCCATCCGCTCCGGGCCGGCAACATAGTGGGTGGCCGGGAAGATCCGCAGTGAGTCCACCTTGCGCACCACGTCGCCGGTCAGCGGGTGCAGGTAATAGAGCGCCTCGATCTCGTCGCCGAAGTACTCGATGCGGACGGCCAGTTCCTCATATGACGGGATGATCTCGACGGTGTCGCCGCGCACCCGGAATGAGCCGCGGGTGAACGACATATCGTTGCGGCTGTATTGGACGTCGACGAGCAGTCGGAGCAGTGCGTCGCGCGGCACCTCGGTGCCGACCTGCAATTCCACCGACCGGTCCAGGTAGGACTGCGGCGTGCCCAGGCCGTAGATGCAGGACACCGATGCCACCACCACCACGTCGCGCCGGGACAGCAGGTTGGAGGTGGCCGAGTGCCGCAGCCGCTCGACATCGTCGTTGATCGAGCTGTCCTTCTCGATGTAGGTGTCGGTCTGCGCGATGTAGGCCTCGGGTTGGTAGTAGTCGTAGTACGACACGAAATACTCGACGGCGTTGTTGGGCAACATCTCTCGTAATTCATTGGCCAGCTGTGCGGCAAGCGTCTTGTTGGGCGCCATCACCAGCGTGGGCCGCTGCAGTTTCTCGATCAGCCAGGCCGTGGTGGCCGACTTACCAGTGCCGGTGGCGCCGAGCAACACCACGTCGCGCTCCCCCGCCCGGATCCGGCGCTCCAACTCCGCGATCGCGGCGGGCTGATCCCCGGCCGGCTCGTATTCGCTGACCACTTCGAACTGCGGACCGGTACGCACCGCATCCTCGACAGCCCGGTGCTCCGAGTGCGCCACCACCGGGTGTTCGGAAGCGAAGGCCATGGCTACAGGGTAAGCCCGGCCGCCGACGGCCCTCTACGCTGTCAGCATCCACCCGCCGCTTATCCACCCGCCGCCCATCCACCCGCCCAAGCGTGAGACCTTCGACCTCGTCGCGCGCACCAACACCGATCCCAAGGGGATCGTTCGCGAGGTCGACGAATACCGGGTGCAGCCGTGCGGCCTCTATATGGCCCGGCCCACGCCCGGGCGGGCCCAATTCCACTATCTCGAGTCGTGGCTGCTGCCCGCACCGGGTCTGCGAGCCAGCGTCTTCCACTTCAACCCGGGATATGAGCGGGATCAGGACTTCTATCTCGACATCGGGCGGATCACCGTCGGCGCGGATCGCTGGGAGACCGAGGATCACTACATCGACCTGGTGGTGCGCACCGGCCGGGGCACCGACATGGTCGACGTCAACGAATTATTCGAAGCCCGTGCGCACGGTCTGGTGACTCCCGAGACCGCCGAAGCAGCATTGCTGTCCGCGGTCGCAGCGGTCGACGGCCTCGCCGCTCACGGGCACGATCTCAACGCCTGGCTGTCCAGCCTCGATGTGCACGTGACCTGGCGGTAGGCGTACCCTCGTCACCCGTGGGACGGATGAGACACTCGGTAACCCTCGGTGCCCTTGTGGCACTGTCGGCGGCCACGTTTCCGGTCGCGGGCGTGGCCGCGGCCGACGACATCGTCCAGCACAACATCACCTACCGCGCCCGGATCACCGGGATAGCACGTGGTGCCCTGATCGGCTTCCGGATCTCCGACACCCAGATCAACAATGCGAATCCGACCATGCTGCCCGGTCGGACGTTCGAAGCCACGGGCATCCTGACCGACCCGAAAGAGGCCGGTTTGCGGATCTCGATCCAGTGGCCGTACTCGGCGAATCTGCACTGCGAGATCCTGGTGGACGACGAGATCGTCATCCAGGCCGACCAGTTCATCGCTCCTCGGCTGACGCCGGCCAAGGATGATCCCGATTACGGTGCCATGAACTGTGGCGCGCCGTTGAGCAATGCCACCGGAAGCCCACTCGCGCCGGGAGACATTCCGGCGACCGACGTGCCCGCAACCGACGTTCCGGCAACCACAGTGCCAGCAACCACAGTGCCAGCAACC